>Ga0194133_10007000_pt1 | contig 13642 bp, 5 predicted proteins | sample TA2KigOf40mmetaG_FD_155448 | JGI IMG/M metagenome (GOLD analysis project Ga0194133, IMG submission 155448) | Freshwater microbial communities from Lake Tanganyika, Tanzania - TA2015055 Kigoma Offshore 40m | ecosystem: Environmental > Aquatic > Freshwater > Lake | place: Tanzania: Lake Tanganyika...
ACTTTTGATCTTAGAGCATATGACAAAAAAAGGGAATCTTTTTCAGAAGAGATGCTTTGTTACATCGTCACTTTTGTGTTTCGATCTGAAAAACATTTTCTAAGCAAATCTGTATCAGCTCTTGGTTGCAAGAACCCAAGAATGGTAAAAGTTTGTGCTAGAAGCAAGGAAAAAGTGTGGCTGTATGTTTCTTTTGTAGAAAATCTATCGCCCATTTTGTGAAAAATAGTCTTTGCGTCTAAGCCTTGAATGACAAAAACTGCGACATTTGTGAGAAAAAAAGCTTTCCAATAGACTTAAGCATTTTTAACCAATCTAAAATGTGATTGTAATAAGAGATTATTAGTTATTAACATACAATAAATTTGAGTCATTTGAAAGAGGGAGTTTTTGATAAATCTTTTTCATTTTAGACTTTCTGTTGATCATTACTTCTATGTCCTAAAAATACCATTGCCAGATGGCTTTAGGGATCTTTCTGAGTATTGTGAGGTCTGAGCTTTTCTTCGGGTTCAACCCCCAACAATGTCAGGATTGGGTAAATGCAAAAAATTCTGTACCTCTCATTAAATTTGTTCCTATGGGTTTTATTTATAGATTTATTAACAAAACTTTAGTCTTTAATACCAGGGTCTAAGTAACTCATAATTGTTGACTCTACAAAGGTTTGATCAGGAAGAGATCAAATCCTAAACTTACAAGTTTTATCACTCAGCTGTTTTGGCCATGAGCAACAACCATTTGCTAATTTTCATAAATTTTTTATTGACACTTTAAAGTTGGTTGAGGAACTGATTCTTCTAGTACCGAAGTATCAGGCTTTACAACAATTCCCTACACTATTATTTTGTGTCTCACAAGTCACCTGAACTATCCCTGGTTAAATTTTGGGAATGATATTTTCTGATGTAATTATTTTGTATTTTTTATTAATAAAATCAGGTTTTTTGTTCATGTGACCAGTCCTGACTGAGGTAACCATCATGTTGGATAATTGTTTTAAGGCAAATCCTGGAGACGAAGATTTGCCCTGACCGGGTATTGAACCTCAGTCTCCCAGTCCTCAGCCAGTTGTCATAGCCTTGAGCTACAACGTAGCTATTAGGGTATCCCGAACTGGATTTAATTCACATCTTAAAGGTATTAAATTGTCTGCTCTTTCAGCATATTTGTTGTCATAAACACCATTCCATCCAATTTTTATTAAATAGTAAATTGATCTGAAATAAATTTATTGTTATTGAATGCTTTGATAAATTTGAAAAAGTTTTCTGACTTCTGTTAAATAGTTTGGAAATATAATTCTGGATTCCAGTGGTATTATGAATAAAAAGACAATATCTTTTACAGTTAGTGTGTTGAATTACCCAACAGATAGTGAGAGGTAAGGTTAAAATTCTGGACCTGTGATAAATTCTAGGCTAAAGGCTAATAGACAGTAAAATGGAAAGTAAAAATTGAATTAAAAACTTTTATGCAAGACTCATCATGACATTAAGTGATATTGACATAATAATAATCCATCGTGTTTTAATTGAAATGAGGAAATATTGGTCTGGATCAATTAATGTTTTAGTGGTTAACCCCATTCTTAAATAGTCAATTAAATTTTATATTTTCCTCTAATAAGAACTCAAACCATAAAATAAATACTTCATGACTTAATCCTGTTGATCCAAATCATAAAATTTTTGTTTGAAAAATTACTTGGAGTAGACTTTTTAGACTTGTAACTTAAAATCTAGGTGATAGATTCAAATGAATGATGAATTTACAGCTCAGCTTATATGTTAAAAATGATACTGATTATTCCATCATTTTTAATTGTGATTATGTAAACTTTCATTGAAAGCTGTCTTTGTCAATAGCTTGATTTTTAATATGATAATATGATTATATGGAGAAAAGGTAGTTCTGATCAAGGTTCTGCACATACTATCAATCCTGACTAGTGATGGGTCCGGGTCAAAAAATTTTGACCCGGGTCGGGTCGGTTCAGCCATTTATGGTTTGGGTTAGAATTCGGAAAATTTCCCCTAAAAACGTCAAATTTTTGGATTTTTTTCCCTTCGGGTCAAAAAAAATTGCTTCGGGTCGGGTCAGAAAGTACCCGGGTCAAAGCTGGGTCGGCCTCTTATTTCCTGCGGGTCAAAAGTAAGCTCGGGTCGGGTCAAGGCCCATCTCTAATCCTGACTGTGATAATCATCTTGTGGAGATGATTAATTGATGCAATGTTTGATTGATTGATTGACAGCTTTTTGCTAATGGAACTGATTATTCTAACACCTAGTGGTGTTGACTTTACAACAATTCCTCTCACTGAAAGTTGTGCCTTGCAATCACTTAATTGTATTTTTTGATAATTAAGGGTCAAAGATTAGGAGACAATTAATTTTTAATCAAGTTCCTCCACAACAATCAATCCTGACTGAGATAATCACCTACTGGAAATGATTAATTAAGGCAAGTCCACGGGTTAAAGATTTTGCACAGACCGGGATTGAATCCCAGTCTACCAGTTCTCAGTCAGATGCTCAAGCCATTAGGCCACAGCGACACCTCTGGGTCAAAGATTTTGCCTAAACTGGGCATTGAATCCAGATGTCTTCCAGTTTTCAGTCAGATGACATTACCATCAGGCCAGGAATGAAAGAATAATTGAAAAATGCACTACCTAAATATAATGGAATGAGACACTGAAGACAGTCATTTAAAAATCATTATTATTATATTTGTTATATTAATCACAAAATATAATCAAAGCCAAGATTTATCATTTCTCTGGGTGTGATGCTGAACCAAGTTTGTTCCACAAACATGTTTAGAAAGCATTTTCGATCTCTCTCATCAGGTAAAAAGTGAGTAATTTTTATAAGATAATATAACCTCAATATACTAAAGACACATGTTTTCATATGAGATCAAAATTTCCATTGCTTTCTGCGCATGATCTAAATATTTCCACCTTCTCTATCTATCTCTCCCACTCACCCTCTACCAAATAGGAAGGACAAACCATTGGGAAAGCTTCAACATACAGAAGAGAGCAACACAACTGCATTCATTGTGAAGAGATGAGAGCAATGAATGAAATGTGTTTCACATATTGTCAAAATCTAGTTTTACTATCTGCACTTTTTTTTAAATTAAATTGAAAAGTTTCATTATCCTTTAAGATGATTCAGGACGACACGGGTTGCTCCAAGGTAAGACATTTTTTTAAAAAATCTTTATAAATGTATGATAAAACTAAATTAGGATTTAAATAAGATACTCAGATTTACAAAATGGCTTTATACCAAACAACATTTTTTTATGCCAATCCTTTTTCTGCAGCCCTCCTTTCATTACAAAGGATTTGTCACAACAACCATCCGAGAGATCTGAAACTTATTTTCTAGATATCAAAGTTTAAAAATGTAGATGACAGAAACAATTAAAAGACTTCCTCATATTGTCTATTCAAAGGTGGTGATCTAAGATGTTTCATTAGATGGAAGAATTTGCTTATAAAGAGAGAGTAAGGTGTTGTAGAGAAGCCATCTGGACCATGGCCTAGTTGAGTTGTTCTTCCATTTTCAAAGGCCCAGAACTGAAATACTAACCTGACTGGACAATCAGTCTTAATTAGCAGGCCGGTATATACTATCATATATGTACAGCCCCTCATCCTTAGACCTGGATAAATAAAAATAAAGCAGCTCATTTCGACAAAAATTTATAGGTTGGGAACATCTGAACATTTTTTGAAGCACAAAGGTTTTTCTCCGTTGATCTGCTTAGGTTTTGGAGTGTGGGTGACCCTGGGGGCAAGGATTTGGGTTGGTAGGGTCATTCTTAGGTTTTAAAGACTTTCATTAAGTTGGAGCCAATGTCACTACTAAATTTGGTGGAGATTGGTCCAGCAGTTCATGCGTGACTGAAGCATAAAAGGTAGATAGGTTGGTAGGTTGGCAAGTTGTAAGGTACAAACAGTATGTTCAATTAATTCCATTCATATCTTTTATTTGGATTCATTGCCATCAATGTGCACAACATCATAAGTGACTTTACAGAAATCCTGGGTAGAAGATAAATATTAAATAACTTCAATTTTGTTCTCCAGTTCTCCTCAACCTTTTCCTCAGATGACCTGCCAATAAAACCTGAAGCCCAAAATTCTGGGTCTTATTTTGATGAATCAATTATAAAGGGGTAAGTAAAATCCAGAAAAAAACTGTGTTTGAAGAAAAGTAAAAGAAAACAATTGCTTTTTTAAAAGGCAACGAATGGCACCAGTTGGAGCTTATGATGACGATTACCTAAAATGGAATGATGAAAAGTATTCAAACGAGGATGGGAATAAGGTTTTAAAAACATATTCTTTCCTTATTTGAGAAATGAACAAAACTATAAATCTCTTTTTTTTAAAGTTCGACGTTTCTTTCGACGGTTTTGATTATCCATCCAATGAAGAAGCTCTTAAACAAAAACTCCACGAAATGGAAAAAGATCAAGAAGAAATGAGTGATTCTCTCATGTCTTTGATGTCTCACTTTGCAAAGGTATTTCATTTATAAATAAAAGAATGATCATAATAAAATAATTTGTTAAATTTATACTTGAAAATAAGGTTCAATTTCGTTTGCAACAAGTTGTCAGTGCGCCAGAAGAAAAACGTGATGAATTATTAAAAGATCTAGAACAGTTTGCATTCCGGGGGGTTCCAAATCTGGGTACATCAAATTTGAGCACAGATCAGAATGACAAAGTTGATTCATTACCAAGAGCAGAAAGCTTTATTGTGAGTAGAACTTCTTATTCACTGATTTTCCAAAAGAAATCTGTCCAAAAAATGGTTTTTCTGTAGAATCCTGCAGATGAAATTATTGAGTCTCAAAGAAAGAAACATTCTGAATTGATCAATAAGCTCAGAACCCAGTTGGAGGTGAATAACCTTTTGAATTAGTGAAAATTATATCATTATTTACTTACCTTAAACTGTTGATGGAAACTAATAGGAGTTGGAAAGTTATGCTTATGCAAGTGGTGAAGGAGATATTCCATCTAATTTGATTATTGAAAGACAAAAAGTTGTAATGGGTAAATAATAAGCTTGATTTTATACCTATTTAATATCATTTGAAACAATATTGTATTTTAGAACAACTGAAATCTCGTTTGAATCTTAATATGGACAATATTGAAAATCTTTCATCGGATGAACTTCGAGCCCAAGTCGATGGTGCAGTAGGAGAAATGTTTAGCCATCTAAAAATGAAATCACACTTGGTAATTATCTAAAAAAACCCTATTTGTTAAGAGCAGATAGTATGAGAGAGTGTTGAAAGTAGTCTTCTGGTGAGCCTATCATCCAAGGGTCAGCTTCTGACTTATATGATATACAAAATTATTTTTAAAATCAAGTGAGAAAGACATTGGGCTGTAAGATTTGATGGGAACAGCTTTTGTGAAGTTTATAAAATTAAGAGGTTGACTGATAAATCTATAATAAGTCAAGACATCAGAAAGGTTCAAATATATCAATATTTTTTATATTGCCACTGATATTTTTTCTCCAGATTGATTGTAACAATAAAATCTCCTGAAAAACATCCCATCATCTCATTTGGCAAGTTCTGACCCCAAAAATAGTACAAAAACTGCCAAAATATGATGCCCTCATTTAAAAAGACTTTGGAATATATGCACATTCATCTTGCTGATATAGGCAAAATAATGGTAATAATCAGGTGCAGCATGGACTCAAGCAATGATTATATACTCAAGATTTTCAGCTTTATAAGAGTCTCTGCAGATTACTATTACCCTGAATGAGGGTGCCTAGTTGATTTTTTTGCAATAATGGGTTGAACAATTGCTGGCATGTCCAAGATTGAACCCACAACCTTAGATCTTGATTCCAAGTCAGGTGCCTTTGAACACTCAGGCACATTAATTTTTGAAAGTGGCTCAGTAGGTTGTTTTAATTAGGGTTCCAAGGTATTTTTGCTTGTGATACAAGCAACATTTCGATGGACCCTGACTGCAGCACCTTTTAGTCTCAGATTTTCTTTTAAACAAGTAGAACGTTATGCCCAGGCTTTATGTCTAGCAATTATTTTAGTGCAAGAAGTGTTTTATAAAATCTTTTCTATTTACAAAGGTCGACCAACTCCAAACGCAAATTGACGATTTAGAAAAATTCATCGAATTTATTCAAAGCGATTCAACTGCAACCATAAAACCAGAATCTACTACTTGCGGGTAAATGTTTAAGTCATTTGATCATTTTGGAAGCTTATAACAAAACTTTTTTGTGAAAGATGTGACAGCCATGGTGACCATTCAGACATTTTATCTCGAAAATGTAAGATTAGGTTAAAATCTGACAAGGAAGAAGTCCGGAGAGAAGCAATGTCCAAGCTAAGTAAGGCTATGGAGGTACTTCAGATGGCAACTGTTGCCCAATTTGGTTGTGGGTCTGAACATTTTATCAAAAGCTCTTCAAAATCTAGTGAGAAAGGGAACATTTATGTGTAAGTATCTTAAGGATTTTTCCAGACATGTCTTGTGATTTTCATACTATAATTGAAAAAAATTAAGTGAATATAAATGTATTTTTTGCTGAAAAATGCAAAAACCTCCACAAGCAAGTAGTTTTATGAGAATAAGGAATGCTCAAATTAAAGTCCAGCCAGACAAACTTGGTGGGTATTTTGTGAGTTGATGGGTAAAAGGAAATAAGGCATTGGTGTTTGGTTGAGTCAAACATCTGATTTTTTTTCAATAACAACAAGAAGGAATGCCATTTGCATAAAAGGCACTCCAACAATTATTTTTATTCTATAATTTTTTTGAGATGCACTACCATATCAATTTTTAGCATTACATAATAGGGTACTCTTAAGGGTCAGGGTCCAAATTCAAACCTATTAATCTAAGCCCAACTAAAGAGTTTTTGAATGATGTTTTTTGTAAGATAACTCTATCCCTTGCTTTTGTATCTTACTTATGGAAAATACCAACATGAATTACAACATGATACCTAATCTATCAAAGGATGATTCGTTGATTTTCTTGTAATACAGGGTTAAACTTTTGCCATATGGCAGGGATAAAATCTAGAACTCATAAATCCTAATATTTCTTCAGTTACCCTTAATTGAAAAGCCAAAGGATCTCTAATGTGTATGAAGAACATGCTTAATTGAGTTTATGATATTTTGGAACAAGTGGCGAACAATATCCCTTACTTTGAGTCAAAAAGCTTGATAATAAGAATTTCAAATCATCCATATGAGAATTTGCATACGACCAGATTTAAATTCCTTGCAGTGAACTGTTCAACCAAGTAGAACTTGCTGTTGATCACGTTATAGATGGCTGTCTTCAAATGGTTGGAAAGAAAAATTCTTCAGGTAATTGTATTGAAAAACTATAACTCAAAGATCACAAATTCACCATAAACTTTTAGAAACTGCTTCGTTGACAACAAAACTTTGTTCTATTGTTCGCAAAGAACTTGCAATTGCTTTAAGAAATCTTTTCAACCATGGCTTACTTTCCGTAAGATTTTGCTTGAAAAATGAAAGATTTGGGTCCAAAGAGTGTTCAAGTTGTCATTTAACTTAGGGCAAGCGTAGTGGATCAATGGTCCCATTCATGGGATGCATGTCTGGACGGAATGTGGAGAAAACAGATGATTCAAGCATATCACACATTTGGAATATTATCATGAAGTACTACCAGATGAAACAAGGAAAAGAACACAATGCAACACCAGCAATGTGAGACCTCACATATTTTATGTAATTAGACTCCCCTGACTAGTTCACTAATCCAAATAAGCTCTAGGGGGCACAGAGATGACTTTATATTGTCAGAGGACTTCAGCATGACTAAACAAATTAGTTGGAGATGGAAAAAACTGTACCTGTACATCCCGTTTAGACATGGACCTTATTGAACCTGTTACAGATTCATGCGATGTAGACGGGAACATTAGGGTGGGCTTTCTTCTTAAACTGGTACAAGCTTAGGTTGGCCCATGGGAATGAGATAAACTTACCTATGGAGTTTGAATGATTAATGTAAACTTACTCTTGGTGCACTTATGTAGATAAACACAAGGAGACGGAAGCGGTGTCAGTGATATTCTGTAACTAACCCATCTTATGAACGATACTCCCTTTTATGAAAATAAAAGACAGGTGTAGAAGATGCTAATAATACTTTATTGGGGTTAGGAGTAAAACACTTACTGTTACACACAAATATCACAGTGATCTTAGTAATTAACTTCCGTCTAAGCACAAAGAGAAACAACAAGATAACATTCTGAAGGCACGCAGGCCTTTTTATGGACATGTGAGACAGGAGCGCGCTGATCAGGGATGCTTGGGAATCAAACTTGGATAGAAAGGTTGCGTGATCAAAATGGTATAATACAGTAACTTAAATCTAAATGCTGAGATCCGTGTGTGCTATCTACATTAATAAAGGAGTTTCTGCCAACTTGCCATTGGCTAAGGTCAAAGAAGGATAGCCAAGTTGTCATGCAGACAAAAAAAAAAGATTAACCCTACTTTGATTTTTAGAAAACTCTCTCAAAGCTTTGGACTTGATTTGGCTGGAAATAGTTCCAGTACAAAGCAATCATTCCTGGAAGCAGTGGGTCAAATTTTGAAAATACATCAACCCTACAAGAGGAGCAATGATGCACATTTTAAAGCATTTATAAGTCTAGGACTTAAGTATGAGACATTTTGGCTTTTATTTTAATTCATAAAATGCAAGTATTCATTACTGCTTTTAGTCAGAAAAAGTTAGTACAATGGTTAAGATTGGTGATTCGAAACCAAGCAATTCTTGAGACTTGTTATGCTCCCTGGAGTTTTGTCATTAAATCAAGTGAGTAAACTTTTATTTGGACAATATACAATGGGACTTAATAACTTTGGGCTCAAACCCATAATCCTCATAATGAGCCCAGTTTTCACCTTACAATACAAGTTGCCTTTTGTTGCACTCATAGAGCAAACCTGTTAGCCTTGCATATCATAAAAAAGGGGTAAAATATGTCTAAATATACCTTATTTTGGTTATACAGGTTGTGAAGATGTGTTCAAAGTACTTGATCGTTTAGGCAGCTACTCATTTAATTTGCCAATCAATGTTGCAGTAAAAAGGTTGCAGAATGTTGGAGAAGTCTTCTGAATATTTCAAATGCCTATGAAATGAGTAATGCTTCCTTTCTTAGTCAACATTTCAAATGTCTGTCTGATGAATAAAAAACCAAAGCTTTTCCCATATATCATGTCCCTTGAAATTGACGCTTATTTCAATACTCTGTACTTGAGATATTTTAACATAAACTCGAACTGCTTTCCTGCATTTCAAATTGAAATGTCAAAAGTTATTAACAACAAAGAAAATAAAGTTTCAAAATTTTTACCTGTTTTTTTTAAAGTTTCTGAGACAGAACTAAGATTGTCCTGGAGAGAGGTGGTTTTATTTTATTTTTTGGGGGCATCTTGTTCAACAAACCAAAGAAGCATTAAATTGGCTATTTAAATCAACAATGCATAAAAAATTGGGTTTTTCAAAAAAGGTTTGTGGGTAGTTCATTTTTGGGGATAGAAGTCACCCATATAGAATATTAGATTTTAATTAAAAAAAGAACCTACATGGTGAGGTATGTAAAAGCCATTAAAAATCCCAAACCATATAGGCTCAATTCAATTTCTTGATAGTCACAGCTTCCATTTACCCTACCCTGACCTGTTTGCCCCTCCTACACTTGTCTAAAGCATTCTCATCACTGAAGGAAACTCAAGTTAATCTTTGGAAGATGTTTTCTCTTATAAATATTGCTAGTTTCCATCCAGATCTAAACCTTATCAACATGCACAACCTTAATATTTGATGATGAATTAAAACCTGGCGGGTCAAAGGTATAACCAGTGCCTCCGTTTAGGCCTATCCCACCAAGGCAGAAAATGATAGGCAAAAAGAGAAGTTTCCCTCAAGCACACCCTTTATTTAAATTTTGTATTTGTATATTTCATCGGGCAAACATAATGCTTAACTTAATCATCTCTACACTCTTGTGCAAGTTGCCAGAGTCAGTGCAATGGCATATGGCAAGTACCTGGAAACACAAATAGTTTTGACATGTATTTGACATCAACACAACACAATCTTTAACACTTTCTCAAAATTTTCTTTTTTTGACATTTCAATACTTTCTTTCAAAAGATACAATGATTATCAAAGCACAAACAATTGAATAAATTGAGCAACCATTACAACTCAAGACCAAAAACGTGGATTAAGTAAATTGTCACTGATCAGGTCTGACCCAATTATGCCAATATCCAATCTGGTCATGGTATTGTAAATGGTCAAAAAGTTCTAGTGAATTCAAAATAGCTTGGTCCATATTGAAATATTTGTAGCTGGCCAATCTGCCAACAAAAATGACTCCTTTTTCTTCTTGAGCTAGTGCCTGGTATTTATTAAATAGCTCATGATTTTTATCATTTGGAACAGGATAATAAGGGTCACCCTAAAATTTAATATCCTTCAGTTATAATAACAAATTTACTTGAAATTTCAATGGAAATTTACCGTATCTGTTGAATATTCTTTGACAATAACTGTCCAAGGGTTTGCTGGCCAAAGTGCCTCTGGAGGCTGATTGGGTGTGTGTTTGTATTCAGCTATCCTGAATCATTAATGAAATTTAGGTGCTGCAGTTCATAAATCAAAAGATGTTAAACAGGATGCATGGATTGTTTATGGTTAGTTTATATCCTAACCCGATCCCCAAGCTACCTCCTATCTTGGGGGCTAAAAACCTAAAGGAAATAATTTTGAAAGCTAATTACTCAGCAGGTTGCAAAGAGTGTTTATGGTAAGTTTGGACCCCGACCTGATTCAACCCCAGGGCCAGGGGGGAAAGGGTAATCTCAGTTAGCCAAAAATACTAAAAAAATCTTTGTCTTCATAACCTACCTTGTAAAATTCACATCTAAGCTTGGGTAATTAACCATAAATGCAGGCTGATAAAAGCTTTCATTTTTCAGCTCAACAAAGCTCCTCTGAAATGTTAACCATCAAAGATTTTTAGAACTATTGACATGGACTTAATTTAAATTGACTTGCCTCAAAATTGATTGATCTGTATTCCAGCTTTGGCATCCCTTTTGAAGAAAAGTAAGCATCTATAGGGCCAGTAAATACAAGTACTTTGTACTCTGGGAAATTGTCTTTTTCCTTGATAATAACAAATATACCTTTTTGAATTTCATTCTAACCAAGAATGAGATATTTTTTTCATGTCACTTACCTTAAAGTAATCCACTCCAAGCCTCACATCAATCAGCTCATTATTCATTATCATATTTTCAAATATTTTTGTATATCCTTCTGATGGCAAAGCCTGTTTTTAAAGATTTCTTAGTATTTTCATTCAATGAGTCAAAATAGTCACATCATTAAATACCTGATATTTATCAGCAAAGTATCTATCATCATTGTCAAGTCGAAAAGGCAACCTGGCCAAAACAGCAGCATCTAGTTCAGAAGGGTATTTGTCCCATTGTTTTTTGGTATAATCTTTGAAAATCTAAATTTCAAAAATGATTTCAAATGAGGGTTGATGTGGCTGGGATCAGAGGGTTGTGAGTTTAAACACCAGCACATCAAGGTAACTTGTGACCCTGGGTTGCCACAAAAATGTAGAAAAATAATAAAACGATTCTCAGCCAGTGTTAAAGACAAAAAAATCCTATTCCATACTCAAGCAACTTTTTTGTCACATGCTGGACAAACGCTTAAAATAAAACTTCATTGATAACAATCAAGTTTCAATTGTTATCTAGAAAATGGGTCCACCCACTTTCAGGTGTATCACCCCTGTTTACACGTTGCACACCAAAATAATACACATGTTAATGGTACAAATTTTGTCGTAAAACATGTGTAAACACCTTAAAATCATTGTACTCCATTCAAATGTGCATAAACAGCCTTATTTTTGGTAGGGATGGAAGTAGTTTTGATTAGAAAGTTAGATTAACCTTTTCATAAAGGTCCTTTCCAACTCTAGATAGAGACATTTCCTCACCGTTAGCTGGTTCCCTTCCTTGTAAATCTGAAAATAAATAGCTAAATGAAAACCAACATTCTTCACTTCATTATTGAAGAAGATTGCTTGGGTTAGTAACTGATTATTCTGAAAGAAATCTTTTGAATGAGATTAGTGTTGACTATTACAACAGTTCTTTTGACTGAAAGTTGTGTCTTCTATATGGTCACTTGATTTTTTTGACAAATGAGTAAGAGATTGGTTAAACAATGCGGGGTAAAGCCCCAGATTTTCTCAGCCAGTTAATATGCCATTTCCTAGTAATGGGTCCGGGTCAAAAATTTTTGACCTGGGTCGGGTCGGGTCACCCATCTATGGTTTTGGTTTTGGTTGGGAAAATTTCCCCTAAAAATGTCAAATTTTTTAATTTTTTCCCCTTCGGGTCCAAAAAAATCTCTTCAGGTCGGGCCAAAGGCAGGTCGGCCTCTTATTTACTGCGGGTCAAAAGTAAGCTCGGGTCGGGTCAGGGCCCATCTCTACCGCATTTCCAGAAGACCTCTGTCAAGGTTTTGAAAAGATACTAAACCATTTGATTTACCTGGTCTTTTTGTCTTTAACCATTCTTCCATTTGTTCTTCAGTGGTAATATTTGTTCCGAAGAGTGTGTTCACAGTTTCCTTTCATTAGGGTTTAAAAATTATTTTTTTTACTTTTATTTATGAATCTTTTCTAAACCTGATTCGGAGGTATGGGAACTAATTTCAACTCTCCATTCACATCTTGGACATAGCCTTTTACTTTGTGCTCATACTTTGTCCAGTTGGAGAAGGCTTGTAGATACTCCCAAACCCGGTCATTTTGTGTGTGGAATATGTGAGCTCCATACTTACTCTCCTGTAAAAGAAATTTGACATTTAAAAGTCTAAAAAATTAAGCTGAAAGCTTGATTTTTTCAAGATTCCTGCAGAGTTTCACGTGTTTTATGGCAGTTTACGATAAAATTTGCACCATTAACACGTGTATTCCAGTGTGCCAAGTGTAAACAGGGGAGATACACCTGAAAGTGGGTGGATACACCTGAAAGTTGGCATACAGTGTGTCTTATTTTTGGTAGGGTTTGTATCAAAGAGGAGAAAGTAGCGAGGGTGGTCAACCATCGGTACTGTTTGATCCATAGATCAAGTGTACCGTATGCTAAAAATGTGGGATGAGAAACCAGACAGCAGCCTATTTCGAAATGAGTTTAATGGGAATGTAAAAGAGATTGTTCATTATCATAAAATTCATGTGAGGGGAAAATGGGAGAAATAACTTGAATTGAGCACATACTACAATGTAGAGGTGTAACAAATCAATCTTACCCTTAGACCTTTTTCATTAATGAAGTCAAAGCAATTTCCACCAATGTGATCTCTCTTGTCTATAATCAGTGATGTCAAAAAACCTCTCTTGCTGGCCTTTGATAACAATAAAGGGTTATTACACTAACATGTGAAAGTCAAAATTTATTACTTGTTCTGCAAAGACTGATCCTGAAAGACCTGCTCCTACTACAATAAGATCATAAAA
>Ga0194133_10007001_pt1 | contig 13642 bp, 10 predicted proteins | sample TA2KigOf40mmetaG_FD_155448 | JGI IMG/M metagenome (GOLD analysis project Ga0194133, IMG submission 155448) | Freshwater microbial communities from Lake Tanganyika, Tanzania - TA2015055 Kigoma Offshore 40m | ecosystem: Environmental > Aquatic > Freshwater > Lake | place: Tanzania: Lake...
ATCAACCTTATTGATAATTTATAATTTTATTCAGATTGTTCTTCGCTTACTCGAATAATGGGCCATACAAAAAATATACATATATTTAAAGTTTGTTTTCTGCTCACAATATAGTGGTGGGTTCCCCGGGTCATGGGGGGCTAAAATCAGGCTCAAAATATTCCTTTACTTTGACTTCCGGTTGGTGCAGGCTAGCAACATCAGCAGCCTCGAAAGTAACACTTCTTTTCCTTTCCTGATTTTTTCCAATTGGATTGACCATTAAGGAGGACTTTCTTGGTACAGGACCCCGTTTTTCGTCAATTATTTCGATAGAAAGGTCCTCTACGTTTCCGTCGTCATCTTCATCGTCTGAGATCGGGACATCTCGACCTGGAAATTAATTTTAAGGAAAAGTCGAATTTTCTGTCACACAAAGCCCAGGGTTTGGGGGTATAACTGTCTAAATCAGGGCCAGAACCTTTCGTACTTCAGGAATAAATTTGTGGACAAATGGGGTAATTAAAACAACCACTTTTTGTTTTATTCTTATTTTGTGAGATTTTTACATTTTATTTTGGTGGTAACCTGTGCTCAGAGGTTGCCTTGAGGGTGGCCTGGGTTGAACTTGTTATTTCAACTTTTTTTCTTATTATTTCCTATAAATTTCAAAACTATTTGGCTCTTGAGGGTAGGAGGCAGGTCAGGGCCAAGGTCTGTGCAAAATTTTAGCATCTGGAGGATAGAATGGCTTGCATTTTTCACCTAATTCTGAACCAATGAAAATGAAATGAATTACCTGGCAGCCTTTTAAAAGTCGATCGACCCTGTATTGATAAAACTTCATTCTGGTCGTTGAAATTAATACTTTTTTCAGACATTTTATCCTTTTTTTTCTTTAAACTATTTTGAACTTTGTTTCCCAAATGTAAATAATTTTACAAGTTGCCTTGCAACACAAACCTGATAGAATGATAGTTTTTCTCTACCTTTGTCTTTTAGTTCTTTCCCTCCCTCCCTTCCCTCACATTTGACATTTCATGTGAAGTCATGCCTGTGTGTAAGGTCAGGCGCTCCCTGTTTCAGGATTGAATCCTGGGCCTGGCTGTCCCTCCACATGTGTGACAAGAGAAAAAAATCTTTTTTCTAAATAATGTGAATCTTATTTGTGTAAAAAAAAAGTTTTTTCCAATTTTCAACATTCATTATCAACATTATCTTATCTGTAAATCGATTATGAAAGTTGATGCAAGGCTATCTGGTAAGTGAGAAAAATTTCAACCTTATCTTTTTGTTTTATACTTCATGTTGTAAAACAATTATGGTATTAAAAGAGAAATTAAAAGGTTATCATGAAAATCTTTTTGCAGAGTCAAATAGAAAGAATGACCTTATGGATAGAAAAAAGAAGCTACCCAACTGAATTCTGGGTTTGGTTACACCCCATCTGACTTGAGTCCTGGTTACAGGAAGGGAAAAAGTAGTTAGTTCACCACCCCTACAGGAGGGGAAAATCCCATCTTTTCCATCCAAATGGGACATATTTTGTTTCTGTGGTCCTTGAGAAGTGCAACCTGCTCACATAATTCAATCTAAGGGATTGAACTGTCAATCCCAGCCAATTACCTTTGTCCCCAGGATGCTGCCCAGACTAGTGGGCTTTATGAAAGTAGATTTTTCCTTGGGTAGGACCAAGTTTAACCCAAAGTTTCCACACACAGGTCAAAATAAAACAGGCTAACAAGTTGAATCCTTTTAAGGTTAAAAACTAAAGTGTAAGAATTGATGAACAATTCTCAGCTGTTTTATAAAGGCCATTTAAGCAAAGGACCATTACAGTATAAAATAATACTTGTGCAGTAGAGACTCATCCGATGTTCGTGCCCAATCAACACCTTTATAAGAGTCCCGCATGAGACATTTAGTTATGTCTATGGGCACAGCAGATTACAATTACCTAGAGGGTACCTTGTTGATTTTTTCCTGGAATTCGGGGTTGAAAAAATGCCAGCATGGCCCGAGATTGAACCGACAATCTTAGATCTTGGTTCTCAGTCAGGTACCCATGACCTCTCGGCATGTATGGGTGTATATTATCAGCTGAAAATTGTTCAACATTTGTGGGAAATCTTTCCTGATCCAAATGGACCCGAAGCTGTGGTATCTGCAGCCCGTGGTTTGTATCCTCTCTCAGTCGTTGTAGCTAACTGCTATGACAAGTGACTGAGACTCGGGAGAATAGGGTTCAATCCATAGACATCGAATATATAGACCACGCACCTCTGCCTGAGTAGCTGGAAAAATTTGCACTGTAGTAAATTAATGGTTTACCAACAGCTGAACCTGTGCGGCCTAGCTGGGTCAGCTGTTGGTAACCTCTATGATTTCTGGTCGCTTGCGTGGTCTATGCATTCGATGTCTATGGTTCAATCCCTACCCATATGAAAATCAACATGCCGTTAGACGCTACTTTTGGAATTTTCTGAATTTAGCACATTAATATGCTAAATTCATGTAAAAATACTGAGAATTGTCTCTGTACACGGGCCAATGGTCGCAAAAAATGGGGATGAGAAAAATGCATTTTTTGACATGTTGATTTTCATTCGGGTAGCCTGGGCAAAGCCTGTGTATGTCCCAGTATTGACTAGCTCAGATTAAAAATTCAAAAACTCCAATTAAAACAGGCTTTGCTTGTCAATTCAGTTTTGAAAGAGATCTGTTACCAATCAAAGCTGAAAGCTCAAACTTTTATGATATTATGGAAAAAATATTTTCAAAAGTTTCAATATATTTTTATTTTCCTTAAGATTAAATGATAAACTATAGATGAATGAAGTTCAAGATTTATTTGTGGGTGAAAAGAGTTTCTGACTTTAAGCTTTTACAGACATTGTTTTTTGTTTGGCCGTCAGGCGATTAGTCTTGCTGGGAAGAAGCTCGTTTCGAACTTCACTTTGCATGAGGATGGAGTCTTTGACAAGAACCTCTTCTGCAATCACTGGAGGGGACTCTTTGTCCTCAGATGGCCTTCTGTCGTCCTCGAGATTGTGTAGCAGGTGGTCATTTTCATAGGTTGAAAAGAAGTATTGAGGTTGATCCCACTCGCTCGAATCCAGAGGGGGTTTCATATGACTCTCCATCTGCATATGCTCAAGTAGTTCATCCTTGTTGTCAAAGGTCTTAGAACAATAGATGCATAGGTTGAGGTGAACCTGTCTCCTTATAAAATTGATCAGTTTTATTTGCTGATAAAAGGTCAAATTCATTTTTAACTTCAGTTTCTTGTAGTCAAAATTGTGAACGATGTCCATGTGGTTCAGCAAGTCACTAAGTTCAGTGTAAATTGCAGAACAGAATAAGCACACTATCCCCGACAGGTCTCCTGTCCAATCTCCCCAGTCCTCATCTCCATCTCCCTCTGTTTCATCGGAGTCGAAACCAAGACCGGCAAGCTCCTCCTCTACTGAATCACATGATTCTCCACGAAGCTCTTCAGAGTTGAGCCTGTCCTGCCACGTTTTCCCCAACTCTACGTAGTTTACAAGGTAAAATCGGTCGTAGGCAGTGTTTTTTGGATTGATTTTCTTGTGACCTTTCTTTCGCATATGCTCTTTCAAAATATCCCTTGACTTAAAGGTTTTCTCACAGTAGATACAAGCAAGATTCTCAAGCTTTCCTTCCAACAAGTCAAGTAACTCGTTGATATAGACAAGATTGTTTGGTTGACCGACACTGAAGTTATGATCAAAGGCCATGTGGTTGAACAAGTCAAGATAGGCTCCACTGCCATCAAAAGTTCCTCTACAAAACAAGCAAGTTCGCGAAAAACTGGGATCTCTTCTTTCAGATTCCTGGACCCCGAGCACCTGATCAAGCTTTCGAAGTTGTAAGTGAATCCTAAGCTCTTTGTCTTCAAGAATCACATCTGATAAAAAGTAGAACTGTCTTTGCTTTGTTTCTTGGCAGCCTTTATCAGACAACTCTGTTTCTGCAGTCATCACGGAGCAAAATTCTGTGAGAGGCCGATTAAGGAATTTGTTTCGCCAGTAAGATATGTAAGCTGGTATGTCAGAGATCAGATGCACGTCGCCGATGACAATAGAATGAGATTCCAAGAGGTGAGCGAAAAAATCCCTTTCTTTTTCAGGTATTAGAAATGTATCGTTGCAAATGAGGCAGCAAGTTTCTCTTGGTTTTCCAAAATCACTGGTCGGCTTTTCTGGTAGAGTAAGTGGTACAGTTATTCCTGTTTGAGTTTTAGTCCATTCAGGAAAATTGGTGTCATCAAAGTATTGCTTTAGCCACGTTTTTGCCAAGAGATTGGTTGTTGTTTCCATTTCTTGATACTTTTTTTGAACAGAGGATCCTTGAGAATCAGCCATTCTTTGTGCCTGAAAATAAAGACATTTCAACTTTTCGGACAGTCACAACGAAACAGCATTGAACTTTCACTTACCCCTGGCTAAAATATAAAAAATTGCTTCAATTTTGATCAATCGCAATAATCATCCATCTAATCAATAATGCACATGTGAAAAATTTGGAATAAAAACAACATTGGTTTGTTTGTTTGTTTCTTTCAATCCACGGCCACGCAAATGCGAGGAAGTGATTGACTTGCCCATGCCCATCAGTGAGTGACCATTCTTATGAAAAATTACTCCCATTTTAGGTACTCAGAAACTGGTTGCCCTGCCAAACTAGATAATGGGATAGGAAATTACCTCTTGATTCTTCAGTGACAGAATGACAAAGATAAGATATTAGACTTATGCCTGCATTTAATGGGGCTAGCCTGTGTTTGTATTTTCATTTCAACTCATACATTTCACATGTGAATGAATAGGTAAAACTTTACAAGAGTCAATAACAAGGCCTGACAGGTGTGCCTTGGCCGGGGCCTTTTGATCTTCAGAGGTGTTCACTTTGTTGTGGAAAAACTGGGCTTTTTTATTGGTTGTCTGAAAGTGGGACATTCAACAGTCCACTACAAACCAATTGATTTGTTAGAGAGTTATGAGAATTAACCCTAAAAATAAAATATAATGAAACGTTTTTTAAAATGTACTAGTGAAGAAAACCTAAAAATCTAAGTTTTTACCTGCACTTGCATTGAAAAACTCATTTACAAGAATTCCTTATCTTAGATCTTAGAGCCTGAAATATAAATAAAGTTCATATTTGTACAAATTCGAAAATAATCACCATTGTTAACCTCAATCTTGGCATCTACATGTGGAAGAGAGTCAAGTATTTCTTGTCTGCCCTCCTCCATTTCTTTGCAAAATGCTTTATTTTCTCTGCTCAGAGGGAAATACTCTGGGGACAAACCCTCCAAGTAAAGAACTCTATCTTCCAAAGCTTTTAGCCGGGCATATAAATCTTTCGGAACAGGATGATTACTTCCAAAGACCTGATTTTCTAACTAAATGAAAAATTTAGAGAAAGTAACTCTTGAAAAAATTGAACCAACCACTTACACTCATCACGCGCTCAGAAATCCCTGAGGATGTTTCAAAAAGCCTTCGACTCTTTGATGCAACACAATCCTCCTAAAGTTTTGGAGATGTTATTGAAAAAAAGCCACGATAACAATTGGAATTGTTCAACCTCATCTTCACTTTGCTTCCAAGTATCATTTTTTGCTTTGGATCTCCTACCAGGCCGGGTGAAAGAGGTCGAATCAATCCTAGCACAGGAGGATGGGTCGCAACCATCTATCTATAGAATGTTTTTTGATCCTTGATTTTAAAATTAACAAGACATCTAAAAATGCTCCAAAAATTTGACCTGGCTTGTAACACCCCGATTGCAGAATTCTTTGACATTAAGAGCATCACACTCAGACCGTTTTCTTGCCACAAATGCTTCAATGCGAGCTTCAATGACATCATCAGGAACCATCATTTGCACCAAATCTGTTGTAGGCTATTGAAGAAACATATTTTGAGTTGCTAATAATTTAATGCTTTTAGTTCAATAGGAAATAATGCCTCCTCTAGCTTAAGCTCCTGGTTTTCTTTGCTCCAGGGACATTCAGCATTAGATTTCCACTCAGATCCATTGTCATAGATTTCTTTTTTCCAAATAGGAACATTGGATTTCAGTCTTTCAATGGCCAGCTAAAATAAATAGAACAAATTATAAAATACCCTGAAAAAGTGACTGTCACTAGTCTCACCTCTAGGGCACGTAAAGATGACTTTCGATGGACAGAGGATATAGCAATAACAACGCTGGCCTCTCCAGGTCTGACTTCACCAAGTCGATGGTGAACAATAATGTCATGAATGTGAAAGTTTTGACGTAGATGGTCACACAATTCAGAAATTTTTTTCACTGCCATGGGACGGTAAGCTTCATATTCCAGCTTCAAAACTTTTTTATCATTGAAAGAGTCTCGCGTGGTACCAATAAACACAAATGTAGCCCCAACTGACACACTTTTCAATTCTAGAAGAATCTCATTGATATTTAATGGATTATGAGTGAGTAAAACAGATTCAGGCATTTTTTTAAGCCTGTATCTCGCCGATTTCGTTGGGAAAATCCCTTATTTTTTCTGACATATGTTCGTCAAATCAAAACAAACTCTGTATCTATGGTGTATATAGAGGTAGATATCTATGACGGGAAACCTATGACGAAATAAAATCCGGTAGCTTCCAAGTAAAATCGCGGCATATCCAATAACGGCTAATTCAGTCAAAAAACAACAAAAAAACCTATTTAACAATTAAAAGTTGCAAAAAACTTTTAAAAAATCTAAAAGAAGAATGCTAAAATATTTTCATGCCAAACCTGATTTCCAATAAGGTACTTGTAAAAGTGGCATTTTCCTGTAGAAAAATTTGAAAAACTATGAATCCAAAACTTTTCTTTCCAAATCGAGTGTATATTCCGGACTGCATTAAAGACCCGCCAAAATGGACTAGCTGATATTTGATAAAATATAATTTAAAAGATTTGTAAACAATAAGGGCCAGACTGACTGTGCTTGAACTTGTTAGTTCTTTTAAAGCCAGATTGAGTGGTTTTAGTTTGTTGAGGCCAAAGGTTAAGGGAAAGGAAGTGGGGGATCCTTTTCGGCTTAGAAAGATAATCCTAGTAGAGGTGAGTCCTGTCCTGTAGATAACCAATTTGTCCACTTCATTTAAACGGTTAATTATTTTTTGTCCAGGAGCTCCTATTGACTAGTAAATTGGCGGCCTTCTTTTCAGTAGGAGTTTCAAATTCTTACAGGATGGATGCTAATGATTTCTGGGACAGAGATAAGTGGGAAAACGGTTACACACTGGAGGAGCCATCAGAGCCAATATTTCTCAAGTTGGAGGCCGACATATTTGACGAGCTCGAAAAGGTGAGTCAGATCAGTTTTTTCAAATAGGACCAATAATCTTAAAAGATTTTTGATTCCAGGATGTCATGATTCAATACGATGAGATTAAAAAAGAGCCTCAAGATGAGAGTAAAATTGAAGAAGAAGTTGTCAAAGACCAAGGTCTTCAAATGAAAATCATATCTTTCTGTGTTTTTGTCTTGAAATTTTCCCCTATTTTCAGATGACCTCAATGAAAGCAACTTCGTTTATACGCTAAGTGCTCCAACCTCAGGCTTTGCTCGTCAAAATGAGGGTACTCGTACTTATCTGAATAAAGACCAGGTTGAGAAAGAATTTACTCTGATGTGATGGAATACGATTTTTAAAACTGTAATAATTTTTCCTTTCTCAGCAATATGTTCTTTTGTTTGAGTACGTACCCAGATCCTCACCAGGTATTTCTACATTAACTTTTGTTTGATTGTAAAAGCTTTTTATCTTGTTCTTTTTTATTGAAGAATACACTCCACAAATAAGATCCTTAATCAGTCTTCAGTTTTCCATTGGTGACCAAAGAGAGGAAGCTTATGCCAATAAGTACTGGAAACTCTGGACCTCAAGACAAGTCAACAGAGACTTTCAAGTAAGAAAAAGATCACCAAAACAATGCAGTAGAAATGGCTAATAATGCGCCAATATGACTTTTGGGCTTCACTGAAACAAAAAAAAGTTTTGCTTCTAATAGGTGGAGCAAGGACAGTATAAAATACTATTTGAGTTTCTAATTAAGCCATTTCAAATTTTTCCTAGGTAGTTTCATTATTTTAAGGTTGAGGGTATTAGTATGATAATTTAGTAATACTCTAAGAAGCACTTGAGTAATCCTTTGGGAAATATTTCTCTCTCTCCAATCTTATTATTTTGCGATTAGAGTTCCCAGTTGAGAGATAAACCTCAATATTCTTTTACAGGCCCTAAAAGTATTTTCAAAAGATGACTATTGCAACCCACTGGAAATCCAAGAAGTGTCCCGCAATGCTGTCTCTGTTAAGTGGCCCCCAAACTCCACTCAAGGTAATTCATTAACTGGAAGTTTGGGCAATTTTGTGATATTTACCATCTTGTCAGCACTTTCATGCAACGCCACATAATGTGTCCTTTTTGTTATTAAGTTTTAGTCTTTGTGGCTGTCAGATGCCTTTCAACTGACTTTACCAACCAAAAAGGTGTCAAAGGTATCCCGTTGTACCTTCAGGTGGGTATCCTCTTTACGTGTGATCTATTATGAAAAGTCCTTTAGTTGGTCTTCAATTTTCTCTTCTCCAGATCGACACTTATGTAAACGAAGAGGCTAAAGAGCGAGCTGCAGCTCAAATCAAAACTTTTTGTGAGAAAGGGGCAGATAGAAAAAATAAAGATGAAGCAAGACGGTTGAGGTCACAAACAGTGCCTTATACCTGCCAGGTGGAAAATCTTTTTTAACTCTTGTCTGCATTTAATAATGTGTTACTTCGCTTTTCAGATGGCAAAGGAAAAAACAATATTTTCAAGATCTAAAGACTTAACAGCAAACCCTTTCCTCTTTAATGAAGATAATGGTGATTTCCACTTTGAGGACCTTGACTGGCCAGATAGAAAGTTGAAAAATCCTCCCAGATCCGTTTGCGGTGCCTCCAAAGCAAAAAGGTTGGTCATTATATATTCATCTTGATTTAGGTCTTCTAAAAAATTTTAAGATTCAGAGGAAGAAAATCGGGACGAAACGTGAAAGTCAATCCGAGCCCTCTATTTATTCACGTAAAACAAAAAAACGAGATGGTTTACACTCCGTTGTATGTCACGCCAACCAACCTCACTGGACTCTCAGAAGCTATTACGAAAAAGTTTCATGTAAGTGAAACATCTTTCAATTATGATGAAACATTCTCTCCTCTAAATCTTTTATAGATTCCCTCGAATCAGCTACGCAAGTTTTTCTTGAAACCCGTTGACCTCGACATGATACCTTTGACTGAAACCCTTGGTGAGCTAGTTTGTGAGCACCGAAGCAAATTTTTTACCTTAGAGGCTCGGGTAATGACGCATTTTCAAAATCCCTTCAGTCAAATAAATTAACCACATAACTTTTTTCAGTTAATAGAAGAAGAGAGTGAAAGCCAGAATTCTTCTAAAGATGTGAAAAGTCTTGAGGTTTACGACCTGTACTTTTGGGAATATCAACCCTGATATGTTGTTAAAAAATGGATATTTTTCTTCCATAATTTAAGTTTCAGTTTATCCAAAATATGCATCATTTTCAGAAGCACTTTTCGTTTCAAATTATATTTACGATTCAACTCTAGACTCACGTTGGTTCTATGATGGGAACAACTCTCAAAAATAATATTTTCTCAACATAGCGGAAAAATAACTGCTGTCTTCAAATACAAAAGAAGCTAAATACATAGTAGTGATCAGATCTTTGAGAATAAAATAATAATTTAGGGTCTGCAAATTACAACTAACAAAGGAATTAACAGAAATTTATCGTTGGAATTTTTTGAACAGTAACTTGAGACTGAATCTTATTTCCTGGAATCACGCTTGATAAGGTTAACATGTGTAATTATCGAGACACTTTATCTTTTGAGCTTTGAGACTCACGGCACTAAAGATTGCATTAAATTCTTTTAACTGGAAGGTCATATTGGGAGTCAAATGGTAGCTGAAACCCCACCCCAAGAGGAGATTGTCCCTTGCGCTTAAGTGAGAAAGAAGGGAATTCTTATCAATCAATGTCTTGCTAATTGAAAGCAATGTTTGTGAAAGTCAATGATGCTCTTCCATAGTGTTGTTGGCTGTGTGCTGAAGGCCTTGGGCTCCATTCCCACCACCTATTCCTCCTATCGAGGTTAGACGTTCGATCAGTTCTTGGAGGGGAGCGAGCTCCTTCTTTTCAATCAAATCAAACTCCTGAAAAGTTAACTAGAAAAGTTTTGTAAGGCTCAATGAGGTATCGTTAATGAGTGATACCTGAACAAAGTAAATGAAGTGCTTGAAGGAAGTGTTGAGGTGTGCCTCTTCTCCAAGAGATACAACTTCTCTAAAAATAAAATTGTTCATTTTTCAAAAGGACAAGAAGAGTTTTGGGGACCAAACTTACCTGAAATGCTGATGATAAATGTGCGCATAAACTCTGAAGAGTCTCTTCAAAATTGTTTTTGCAATCATCATAAAATTTTTGGGAAATGGAACACCTGAAATAAAAAGAAAATACATTTGGCTGATCGTAGAAAAAGTTTCGTCCGATAATATCATGAATGAGCTGGAAATTATTTTACCTATTTTGCTTGGGAACAAAGACTCGTCATCAAGTTGATCTTGCACCCATGTCATCAGGTAATCAATATATTTTGGAGCAGAACATTTGATGGGCTTTTTTACAGTTTGACCGTCAGCCCAGTGGTATTCGTATTTTGGCCCTGAAAATGAAATAGAAGAAATTAAAGACTTCCTCTTTGCTTTTTGTCAAACAAATAAAATTTCATCAATACCTGCTGACATGATTGGACACCTGTCCTCAGTGCAAAACTCAGTTATTGTTCCATAAAGCATGTTGATCTATATAAAAAAAAGTAATGAGTTTTCTTGTAAAAACCAACCTGGGACAGGTCAGTGGCTTGGCAGGTACATTTTAAATTTGAATAGATTGTTACCAGAAAAACAGCAATTTCATTACCCTGCTGACTAGGTTTTTATGTACTCCTCCAGTCTCTCTGTCGCAGTTATCAAAATCTAAAACACTCTCTAAGTATCCCAAAGCATCCCCCCAAATAACTTGAGTAAATTGGTGCAGCGTTAACCCAGGGCAAGGTGTTCAGGGTCAAAACCAAGCTTGGAGACTTTTCAGGACAAGGGAAGTGTTCAATGAAACATTTAAATGAGACTGGTCTAGAATTCTTAGAATGCAAAGCCAATAACCTAGTCCCCAGGCATCAAACTCATCAAAATCTGTTTCAAAAGCCAACCTTGAAAAATCACCACTAAAGTAAAAAGAGACCTGATTAAAGAAATCCACAGTGTTGACAGCTACCCATTCGTTCAGATCTTCTCCTTCAGGTAACATAACTGCCAATCTCAGGTTTCCTTCAACATAAATACAAAATGTTAAATGGTTGAGCTGCTTGTCTATTAAGGTTAGCTGGTCCCACCTGAGCCAAGTGTGGCAGCAGCATGTTTCATTAGGTCATGCTGATGCGATCCCTCTGGTATGTTCTTTTTTGGCTTGAAAGTCTTGGAAGACCGACTGCCGCTGTAAGCAAGAATCAAAAGTAAATTTCAACAAAAAGAAGGTCAGTAAGTAAAAATATAATAAAACCTTTAAATGCTAGTGTAGCAAAGTTAAACTTACAAGCTTATTGAAGGAAGAAAGCTCATTTTGATAATTGCTCCTTTGGATGAGATTGAAAATTTCTTCAGTTAATTAAGCGAGATCCTGTTTGTGAAAACACTTGCAATTAAGCAAATAACACAAAATTAGCTGCAGACTAGGTGGAACAAAGAAAGAGGAAGTTTTCTTGTGTTAACAATTATTCTTAGAAACACATTTTTTCATTCCAATTTCCATTTAATATGCAAAATCATTTCACATCCTGGTTTTTTAAGAATTGCCCTTTTTTCTAATCAACGTGAAAAGTTCAGCTGATTGGAATTTTCTTCGTTTAACGAAAACAGCTTTGATTGAATTTGAAGTGATGCATCAGATCTAAGCACGATCAAGAGTTGAACAATTTTCGCCAAGAGTCATAAAAATAAATCAAGCAATCGAGTCAGAAAAACAAAAAAGGATATTTGAGAAAAATCAAGCATCACAAAAACCAGTAAATCCGTTTTTCGCTTTCAACTAACATTTCAATATAAAAGAGATGAAAAAGTTGGACCCGTTTCTCAAGCTCTTTAATGACAAAAGCAAATACTTAATGATTGAGTCAATTTGATGTTTAAAAGTTGAGTTGACAAACTGATTTAATAAGTGGTCCTCTTTTTTAAAAAATAAGCATATATAGAATCAAACTGATTCGCGAAAAATAAAACATCTATTTTTGCTGCTCTATTGGCAAAAGCCTAATCAGATTTATTTTCCCTTTTTGTTAGGTGGCGATAAATAATATTTACATTTTTATTTATCGTTCATGCGCTCATTGCGCTGCTACGTGGCACGTGCTTAATTGAAAATTAAGGAGAGTGAAATTTACTTTAGTTTTTCTTTTACTTGCGATGAGCATAATTTTGTATTTTATCAAGACGTGAGAGGATAAAAAGAAACTGTAAATCATGTTTCGAGCACTAATTAAAACTAACTGTCGTGAAGGCTTTTCATGTCAAAACATTGCCTACTTTCACACTTCATCCACGAACAATGGAAAAGCTGCCAAACGTAGAAGGGTACTTTAACATCAGTTTAAAATATCACAGATTTGTTAAAAAAGTGTGAATTGTTTGCAGATGGAAAGGATCGAGAAGTCACCCAACTTGGCCTTTAACATAAGGTTGTCACTTGCAACTTGACTTGTTCCCATAACTACATCTCAATTTTACACTTATCTTTTCTTTTTGCAGGAGTCGAGCCAAAACTCCCATAAACTTGGCCCTAGCTCATTTCGATGATGTTTATCAGAAAAACTTTGGAATTGGATGGCATTCTATAAGACTTGCTCTGCTTTCCAAACCCAAATTCTGTGCTGTGATAAACAATCTATCAGATAAAGAGGCAATAAAGAAAGTAAGTAAGATTGAGGTTTGAGTTTGTTTAAAGGATTGAAGCAACGGAATTTTTAGGAGCTTACTGACAGCGGGTGCTACAGTATGAAAGATAAGTATGAGGCAGAGTTAAAGGCCATCCTTGAAACTGTTTCATCAAAAGGGGAAGAAGACAGTTCACACCCTCAAGAGATAAAGCAAGATTGTATAAGGCCAAGAAAAAGTAAGTTCCAATATTAGTAAAAATTGAGTTTCCACTTTTGAGTCGACAGGAATGTTGAAATTCTTGATTTCGCATAGCTTAATATTTTTTGCCAGATGAAGATGAATTAGCTGATGATAATGTATACCAGTCCATGAATCAAGAAACTGCCAAAGGCCGTGTGATTGATCCTGAGTCGATAGTTCTCGGAGGCACCATCGGCAATTCGATGAAGCAAATTTCTCGAAGTTCAGAGATGTTCCTACATGTTCCTTCATCTGAATTGAAAGGATTGGAGGATTTTGTTGAAGAATTGGATTACTACCAGTCGTATGAAAAGATTCCTGGAATTCCTGTCGAAATTGTCAAAGAGCCATTTACTCTGTGGCCTGAGAAAT
>Ga0194133_10007003_pt1 | contig 13639 bp, 9 predicted proteins | sample TA2KigOf40mmetaG_FD_155448 | JGI IMG/M metagenome (GOLD analysis project Ga0194133, IMG submission 155448) | Freshwater microbial communities from Lake Tanganyika, Tanzania - TA2015055 Kigoma Offshore 40m | ecosystem: Environmental > Aquatic > Freshwater > Lake | place: Tanzania: Lake Tanganyika...
TTTTATTTGAAGGAGGTCAAGTAGGGTAGATCAAGTTTTGAAACTTTTGGAATATTGAACTGCCCATTTTATTCATTTCTTGGATCATGTGTGGATTGATATTATACTATTTGAAGGAGGTCAAGTAGGGTAGGTCAAGTTTTGATACTTTTTGAATATCGAGCCCCGCATGATCCAAGAAATGAATAAAATGGGCAGTTTAATATTACAAAAGTTTCAAAACTTGACCTACCCTACTTGACCTCCTTGTCCTTCAAATAGTAACTTTTTTTAACTACCCCATGATCCAAGAAATAAAAAAGCTACTCTGAAGGAGGTCAAGGCAGTTTTATTCGAAATGCAGCTTGGTGCACCACTGCACACCATGCGCTAGTTCTATGCAAAACCACCGACTTCTGCCCAATGCCACTTTTTCATTCATTTTCACCTTATACAAAGGTGTTATTGCCCAGGTGCAAGAGTATGAGGTTTCTGAAAGCACAACGTAGTGCTCTAAGGAGCCTTTCCACCACGTTTACTATAGAACTTTGTGAAATTAATTTTCTCAGATTCCAGACAAAATTTCAAAACTCTATTTGGTAGATTTTGGCCCATTTATATGAGACTTATTTATGCTTATTTTTAGCTTTCTAGCATTAAAACTGAAAGAAGAGATGGAGGTGACAGACAAACAGACGGACAAACAGCTTAACGGATGGATGGACAACTTGCATTATTGAGTGCAAACAGTAATGAAGAATCTAAACTCCCCTCTTGCTTCACTTGGTGGGGATAATAATTGATACAACCTTGAAATGGGGCAGATTATTGTGGGGAAAATTCTTCTTTGGTTTGGTTAAGAAATTTAGGTCAGAGTTACAAAAATGTTGCAGACTTAAGATGAATTGAGAGTGAATCTGCCTGGATTTTATTAAGCCCTCTATTCATAGTTTGAATCTTAGAGTGCTAGACCCACCCTTTGAACAGTATGGATTTTGTATTTTGAGGATGAAGTCTGTGAACAAAATTCTAATTAAACAATTCTCTGAATTCAAGAAAACCTCTATATTTAAACAATGCAAGATTTCATTGATTTTGATCTTGATTTTTGTTGAACCTTGTAAAATGAGTTTAGTTATCAAATCAGGTGGTAGGATTTGAGCTTCATTAATTTTTAAAATACTATATGGGTCTTACCTAAATCTTCAAAGCAATGAGAAAAGGTGCTAAGGTAAGACTTTATTTTGAAGCAAATCAAACTAATCAAGTGTTACCCAACAACCAATTCTATATTTAGGTAACCGTAATTACTTTCTTTTTTTTCTTAATGGAACCCAATTAGTATGAAATAGCTTTTTAATACTTTTTCTCCAAGAAAATTGCCTCAATAATTACTTATTTTGTTAATTGTTGGTCTTTGAACACATTCATGCAAATATTTTTCTAATTTCTGCTGCATCAATGAGAGTAATTAGTTGAGGGTAATTATCCAAGCAATTAGATGAACATTAACATTAAGATTTCTTCTGAAATGAGAAAACTTGCTTGACTCATCAATTATATTTGAAAAATGGTTATTATGTACCAAATCTGACCTTAAAAGAATAAAAAGCAAAGAAATACACAATATGAAGTTGCCTTGTAAAAACTCAAAGATGATGATAAATTAAGTCTGAAACAAAATCCTAGATGAGAATGGGGATAAAGCAGCACCTGAGGAGAGGACAATGTGAAGAAGAGGCAACATCAGGATTGGAAAGCAATCAATACATGTGGTGACATAATCAAAAACCTAGATTTTGGCGCTACAAGTTTTTCACAAACGAGCTTTTCCCAAATGCACTTTTCCCACGGCAGTTTTCCTACCATGAGCTTTTCCCGACCAACAAAGTCCCAAATGGATTTTTCCCTAGCTCAGTTAGTCCCAGAAATCTGAGCCTAGCCTAGCTCTTTGCCAAATCCTAGACCTAGAGGATAAGAAATCAAAGTAGGTCCAGATTTCCATACCTGCCTAGATGATAAGCCCCACTGGGTTAAGTCCAGATGGTTAGGTTAGGTCATCAGGTTAGCAATAAAATGACCACAACCTAGGATTAGGCCCAATGCTTGGTTAGGCCAGGAAATCTGGGCATAACCGAGCTAAGGAAAAATGCATTTCGGGGAAAAAATTTGGGAAACTGCTTTACAAAAAGTGCGTGCATTTGGGAAAAGCTCATTTGGAACAACTTGTAGTGCCCAGATTTTGACTGGTTAGACAGCTTCTCCCATGATGGATTGCAAATCAGACTGGAGAAACATTTCGATTTTCCAACCTGCAGGGGTGGTTTTTTCCACTGGGTTGGGGCACCAAAATCAAGGATTAAAAATTCCAGTTTTACCACTTCATGCCTGAATTGCTACTCAGGTTAGTCACTTACAAAGTAGGTAAATCTTAGATGATTTTTATATTGTATGATTTGGTAACTAATGAGTTAAGAAAAACATTTTAGATTAAACCACTGGAAGAAATATCTTCTTGAAATAAGTTGCAGAACGACCGGACACCTTGATGAAAAATGAGGTCATGCTCTATCAAAAGTCTTAAACAAAGTAAAATGCCAACGGGGCTGTTCCCCTAAGGAAAACTTATCTGAGGTCTCCAAGATTGTCCCTCCAAATACTTCAGCAATGTGAAGGTTCAGTTATTGCATGAGACCAACTCAGAGTGACCACTCAACAAAAATTTTAGAGCCCCCGTGCTAGCACGGATTCACTTAAATTTTTTTTGTTTATTTTTGAGGGCCAATAGACACCCAGAATTATAACATAAATTGAATCTTTTGCCAATCTCGAATAATCTCAACAGCTGAATCTGTGCCGGAAAGGAGACCCTGAAATTTTTCTGCCCAGCTTGCAGGGAAGCGAGAACTATGTTTATTATCTCTCTGGAACAACTTTGAATAAATATTCCAGGAAAATGCTTGGAATTAACAAAGAAAAATAAGTCATTTATTAAACAAATATATCGGATCAGGTGTCATGATGAATCAAGTGGGGAGGAAGAAGACTCCAGAATACTGGAAAATCCACCCTCAACTGATGATGAAAGGGCCTACTCTACTTTTTACACTTACATATATGTAACAAGAACATTTTAACTGAACTGTAAATATTAAGTATTTTTATTTTTGAGAACAATTTAGTCTAAACAGTTCTTTTGGATGGAAATAGAGACTTCATAAATCTGTTATGATACAAACTAGGATTTTCTTTGAGCTAGTATATGAGTATAAAGTCTAAATAACTTTTCATCAGGTATTAACTTACTGATTTTGTTATGAAAAGATTAAGGTAGAAAATGAGGGTCCAGATCTTTAATGGAGAAGATAAACTAGTTTGGGATTTCAGATGGAAAGTTGTAGAATTCAGAGGAAAAGGAATAGATTTTTGAGCTCTACAAGTATTTCACATAAATTCCCGACAATGTATTAAGATTCATGCTTGTTTTGACAATGAAAGTTTAAGCCTTAAATTTATCCCAACACTTGAATTAATCTAAACAACCTCTTGATTGATAGGTTTGATACTTTTTCTTTTGGGTGTGTATTTTTATATCATATCTTCCTTGAGTTCCTCTTTTGGAAGGACAGCAGGCCATAACCCTTCTGGACCTTCTATTTCAGGCGGGGAAACATTGGCATGTGTAAATGCAATGCATTGTAGAGTCAGTAATGAAATAGATTTGCTTGAATATAAGCACATCTTTTATTTTGGTTCTAGGGACTTATGATAAAATTTATCATTCCATTTGTAACTTTTATTCCCATATTTGAATTGGGAGTCATGGTGGTGAAGTGGTAAGAAGCTGGAATTCTATCTCAGCAACCCGGGTTCAACTTCTGCCCGGGTAAAAACCACACACACACAAAAAAAACCCACCTAGTATTCATTAATAGTGACCGCGAGTCACAAGGCGTACTTGAAAACTGATTTGCAAAATAAATGCTGTCTGACAATTTTTATCTTTCTAATGATAGTTCAAGAGTTGCTAAATTGTAAAGCAGGGTGGTACAGTGATAAGAAGCTGGATTTCCATCCTACCAATCCGGGTTCGACCTCTGCCCGGGTAAATTACCACAAAAAAAGAGATCAAAACCATCTAGTGTGCCTTAATAATGATCGTGAGTTGCAAGGCGTACTTAAAATTTCATATCAAGCACCCAAACAATGACCTTTAGACCATGCCAATAGTACTGTGTACAACCCTGAAGAGTAACTTGTACCAAATCACAACTTTCTAGCTTTAAAACTCCTGGAGGAGGTGATGGACGGACAGACAACAACAACCCCTACCCCATATATGTTCACATGGCAAAATTTTAGAGTGATTAGAAATCCAACACTTCACCCGCTTCGCTTGCGGAGGATAAAAAATCTTATTTGTGAATTAACCCTGAAACTAAAATTTAATGATGATTCATTTTAGGACAAAGTTTTTTGAGATCTCGTACAAACACATTCAAAAGATGTCTGAAAGTTTAGAAATTAAACGTCAAAGATTCTTTAAAAAATTTTTATTTTTCTATTTCCATTTAAATATTTGTCTAATCTCTTTCAATGCTTTGAAATCTTCTCGTCCGAAAAGACCCTAATTAAATTCCCTTTTAAAAATCCCTGCGTATGATCCTCATTTAGGCTAAAAGTTATTCCTTTTCTGAAAGTTTTTTCCTTCAAACTTAAAATTGGCAAGCCGGATTTTGATCAGATCAAAATTCATTTTTAATTTAATTCTATACTGAATTGTTTGCCCTTTGTTTTCATTACTTAATACATCATCAAATAATTTCTTTTTATCATGATTCTCAAAGCTTGGTCAGTTCAGGTCCAGTTCCAGACTATCCAGTTCATTGTTATTAAAAACTGTTCATGAAATCCAGCCTGTTTTCCAGAGATTGCTTTTCAATTTTCCAACAGTTTTGAAAAGAGAAACAGGGCTTCTATATCCCTTATTATTTTAATCACAGTGGATGAAGTCATTTTGTTTGACCCCATTTTTGGGGTATCTCTCTTACATGTTTTGTCTGATACGATTTTTGATGTTGCCACGGCTGAGAGGTCAAAGGCACCTGACTGAGAACTATGATCTAAGGTTGTAGATTCAAATCCCAGCCGCCCATGCGAGCAATTTTTTGACCCCGTATTGCAAAAATCAACAAGGCACCCTCAGTCAGGTTAATAGTAATCTGCAGTGACCATAGACTTCTATGGTGGGACTCTTATAAAGGTGATGATTGCACATTAACATCGGATGAGTCTATACTGCACAAGATTATTAATGTAAGTTGCCATGGTCGCGTGGTCAGAGGCACCTGACAGAGAACTAAGATCTAAGGTTGTGGGTTCAATCGCTAGCCATGTGAGCAATATATCAATCCTGGATTGCAAATTAATTGACAAGGTACCTTCAATTTGGTTAATTGTAATCTGCAGTGACTCCTCTAAAGATGATTACCTTGAGTAATTTATTGCAGGAGTCTAAAGTGCACCGGATTATCCCTCTCAAGCGATGGCAAAGTGAACAAACGAGCAAAGCGAGGAAGAATGTGTCCCACCTTAGACATAAAATGTTATCAATAGTCACTGCCAACCAGATGAGGGTAATTTGTTGATTTTATTGCAATCTGGGTCTAGAAAAATTGCTTGCATGGCTGGGGATTGAACCCACAACCTTAGATCTTAATTGGTTCTCGCAGTCAGATTTCAATTTCCTTTTATTGGTTCAAGTGTATCATAAAAATTACAATATTTAAACAATACTTTTTAAGAACCCTGTAATAACTTAGAAACAAATGTTATAATCATTTTAAAGGAGACATTGAAAGACAAGTTAAAATAATTTTTATCAATTTAAATAAATTTGTCAGCAAATAAATAGTTCAATATACGAATGTTTCCTTTAGCTTGATTCTGAGTCCATTGTTTGAGATTGGGTCAAGTATTCCAAACCATGGGAATTTGATCTGACGATGAACAATGTTTATCCAAATTTGAAAAGACTTTCTAGGTTCAAGGTAACAGTTCTTCATATGCTCATGACCTCTCAGCCATCATGACCTCTTCTTGAAATAGTTATTTACAAACTTGTTTGGTTCCTTAAAAATGTTTCCAAAATTTCTTTGCTTCTATTCATCAAAATGCACTATGTCAAAAAACCTTCAGTCTTAATGTATGGTTGCTGTCAAAAACCACAAAAAAATTCTCTCCTCAGGTTTTTTACCATAGAAATTGAACTGAGAGGTTCAATCTATTTTAGTTTGCTGACTTCTCACATTTAACTGATTGACCTGAACCAAAGGAAATTCTTAAACTTTCAAAACCCCTTCACTTTTCTTTCATACAAATTCAAGGTTTGTAGCAACCAAAAAGGTTCTATTTTGTTGTAGGAAAGTCATAGTCAGATAGTGTCAAATAAATTGGACTTCTTAGATTTCTTATTCAGTTACAAACTTAATTAACTGTGCCTCAAGGCACATGAAAACTGATAGCAACCAATCAAAAGTAGGTTGATTCTCACTTGATTTTATTTGGAAACTTTAAATAGATTGATCGCATGAATCAACAATATTAGTTAATGAAAAATTCACCAACCAAGGCAAAAATATTGTCTTTGGTTTGCAACACTAAGTAATTATTGGATTAATTTCCTGAGATTAAATCCTATATCTTCTTCAAGGCTACTAGCTTTTTTGCTTAAGACATCTGTTTAGAGAAACTCTTCAAAATTCATCATGTTTGAAAATACTTTCAAGCTGTATCCTAGAGATAGGAGTCTGTCCTTATAATACTTTAATCCCTTCTCAGATACCTTTGGTCCAGGGAATTTTTTCAACATTTTAGAGTACGCCTTGCAAGACATGGTCATATAAGGCACACTAGGTGGTTTTGATTTTTTTGGGTAGCTACCCAGGGCTGGAGTAAAACCTGGGTAGGTGGGATGGAAATCCTGCACACTTGACATTGACATTATCACTATAAATGTTCCTTACATTCTTAAAGGTCAGAAAGTTCTCAGGCATGATTATGTGCCTTTTTTATTTAGCCTGCACAACCTTAACTTTGATGTGAGAATAATTTTGGACAGCAATTAAGGTGTTCAAAAGCATTTTATTCAAAAGCAGTCTGCTTGGCACTTGCATTATTTTTTTGCTGAAACTGTAATGTATGTGCTTGAAGGCTAATCATAAAAAAATCATGGCTAATACATGTTGTTAACTAGCAAAAAATGTTCTCTATTAAGAGTTAAAGCTTTTTTATGGCTGGACTAAAAAAGTGTAACTATCAAAACATATTGAGCCCTTGAACACCCTTGTTGATGGAAAAAAATGTCCAAAGTTTTCACAGGGAATGTGGAATCCTCTCCCTGAGAATCAATCACATTAAGAGTGACTGTTTATAGCTCCCTTCCCAATGAAGATATAATACAAGAAGTAGTGAAAGTACTTTTACTACCATGCGTATGTGCAAATCAAATACAGCACAGTAAGAGGCAACAGAGAATGCTTAGCCAGTCGGAACAACTGTATGGAGAAGAATTCTTAACCAAAAGGGTTTGTTTTGATAATTCATTTTATATTTTTGAAACAGGATGTTGGGTAGGCCAAGCTAATGTGTGAGAGTCACTTGTTTGTGCAAAAAGGGTTACATGACCTAGATAAAAGGAACATGGTAGTGAGAGCCTGTTTGTAGGATCTTTGAGGGCTGGCCACGCAACTTTGGTTGTTTCGCCTTCGTTTTCTTAGATGTGCATGTACTTAGTTTTTTAAATCAAACTTGTTCCTAAGGGCTTATTGTTGTTAAGGAATAACATAAATCTCTTGATGGTTCTTTTAGGTTTCGTGTTTTCTTTGGAGTCTTTCTGTATGTGCATTTGTTCTGTGATTCACCTTTCATGGTCAGATAAGTGCCTATATGCCTTCCATTCTTTCGTACCTTTACATATGAGAACGCCCACATTGTAAATTATGAAAGTCGGTTAAGAATAGAACATAAAGCCAAACAACACGTGTTTAATTTTGAGAAGGCATTCACCAAAATAAAAATTGTAATTACCAAACTATTCATAATATTAAGAATTTACATTCTTCATACCATGGCTTTTAGTGAAAATTTTCTCACTGTGGTAACTTCCAGGTCCTTAGCTCTACTTTCATCAGGTATGCTTTAATTAAGATAATAATTTCTTAACCAATACACATGTCAACTGACTGTCATAGTTTTTAACTTTTCTCCATTCCTTTGGGCTATATACCTTCTAATCCTCACAATATTCCTGAAAAGTTTGTCCTTTCTTTCATCAAGACTCTGAACTACGCTTGAATAACCTTATTGTGAAAACTTCTGCCAATAATTCCAGACATTGTTATGTGCCATTGTTGTACAAAATAAGATTAATTTTTTTGTCATAAAAAGTCACTAGAATTAAATTCAAATACCAGGCAGAAACTTTTTTCTTAGCACAAATGGAAGCCTTTGAAGATAGTCTTGAATGCTGTTTGACTATTTGCCTATAATCACAAAAAAACTTTTTCCCGGTTTCATCAAAAATCCACCAGTCAAACAAAAAATTTGATTTTATTTAATTTTTAAGTATGTTATCAGCAATGAAAGCTGAAAGTCAATTCATTTTAGCCATGAGAGACATTTATCATTTTTTAAAGTAGAGTGATTTATCATATCTTTTTTTCTTCTTTTGACCTTTCAGCAAACATGCAATCTCCTTATTGAAAGTTTTAAAAAAATGTTTCAATGCTGGCCTTTGTTTACACAACTTGCTTAAACATGCTAGTGAACTTTTCAGCATATAAGTATAATATAAGATTTACAATTATTATTTACCTTATTTTTCAATTCTTAAAAGCTTAGATACGAATGCTCAATTTCCATGTTACATTTATAATGTAAATAATCTCTTGATAGCTTAGGGTTCTGTTCTAAATTCTATTGGGTGTGTATTGTTGTGTCACCCTATGCTTGAGCTCCCCTTTTTGGAAGGATAGTGCGCCACAACCCTTTGACCTTGCACTTTCAATTGTGTGAGAGACCGGTGTGTGTAAATGTCATGTATAGTAAAGAGTCAGTATTGAAAAAGATTTGTTTATCAAAGCTGCACATTTTTTTATATTTACCCTAAACGTCATTTCAAGATATTTGTCATGGGATGACAAGCTGTCTTTCATTCCCGCAATAATTTCCAGACTGCAGAGTTTACAGCAAATATAATAAGTTCATCCTTCCAAATGGTAACTTAAGGTACTGCTCGCTTTGATGCACCCTCAAGTTGCTACTTGTTCCCAATTCTATTAAAGGGGTTTCTGGACTGGCGGTTGTTCGGTTCACTTGAAAAAATGCCAAAGGTAAAAACACATTAACATTCAAATATTGAAACACTTCTGCATTTATAGAATTTGTATTTCTGACAAGTTCCAACGAAAATCACATCTATTAATTTATACAATTATTATTTTTAATAATTAACCATTTTGTCGAATACTGTAAAAATGTAAAAATTACTTTCACGATAAAAACATGCTTTTTAACCGACCAAAGACCTTTGAAATCCGAATTCACCCCTCAACATATTCAAATCGAGCCATTTTAATGTCTTTTTATATTAACCTGAAGCCCATCAAGTATTTTTCATCATAACTTTGAAGAAAATTATTAAAAGTCGATTCCTTCAAATTGTGGAAATACTTTGTCATAATTGGTCAATTTACAAGAAAATTTAAGATTCTTTCCCTAGGTTATATATTTAAGCTTAACAGGGTCCTAGCCTGAAGAATAAACTTTATTTGATGCCATCAAATCAGGAAATAAACAAGTCTCTCAGGATCCTTAATTATGTCTAACCCTTCTGGACCCTGATCCTTGTCATTTACTGTGTTGTTTAATAAAATGCAATCTCTACACCATAATTCTTTCATTAAACATGAGCAAATGCTCCAAAAATATATACAATCAATCCACACTGCCACAGGTTCATAACAGATCTCTCTTAGTTAACGTTACTCAAGTTCTGGAAAAAGGGAAGCAATTTTCCAATTATATCCACTCTTCTGAACCAAAGCATTCGTACAAATGATGGTGCATCAGGTTTCTCGTATTTTAGTGGAGATGGCTTGAGTTTCACCATCCTTGAACCAGGGCAGATAGCCGGATTGATGGCACTCAGAAATGTCTCTTTAGAAGGACTTCAGGCCCTCCTCCTTTCCAATGATTCCAAGGAGACATTTGTTGATTGGATTGGCTTAACAACTGCATTGATAATTGATTAGTGGGTGGGGATTTCAGAAGATGGGGATAATCTCTGATCGATTGGTCCAAGGTTATTTTAAAATTGACTACATTCATTTTAAATTACATTTAGTTTATTTCACAAAAACTTAACTTTCATTGACATTTTAAAATTGTTAAACCTATCACAATTATCTTAATCAGTTCAATCAAATCTGTAATTGAATTGTTCTTTTCAACATTCTTCTCTTGTGAAAACCTTTGGAATGAAATGGTTGTTGATGAAATTATGAATGATGGATCTTTTTTAGGCATGAATGAATGATGGATCATTTTTAGGCATGAATGAATGAAACAAACACCCATGCGTGAAAGCTCAAGAGAAAACATATTTTCTGAGTAAAGTTTTTTTTTGAAAAGGTGGAGTGAAAAAATGTGGTGATGTATCATTCATCAATATCGATATTGGTGTTGCAGGTCCAGATCGGTGAAAGCTATGAGTGTTTTCAGCCAATTGAGAGACATTGTATACTCAAAGAAAAATATTTTCTCGCAAAAATGAGCTTGTTTATTGGAAACACTTTCAGCAGCCTTATTTGTTATGTTTGAAAACAAACAGCTGGTTAAAAGTTTTGTCTCATTTTGGAAAGAATATTTGAAAATGAATAGCTTTTTTTCCTGCTCCGTAGCTTTTGCTTCACAGCAAAGTCAATGAAGTGTGAGATCCACTGACCGTTCAGATTTGTCATGTAATCAATTTATATCTAGCAATGTCAAATGATAAACTGATATAAATTTTCCATAGTTCTCTGACAAAAAGAACTGACTTTATTGTTAGAAGTTTTTTGTCTCTAAGTTTGTTAGCAATAGTTATATCTTAATGATTGTGCTGTGTATCTTTAGAGAAGTAATTTAAAAAAGTATTTTTTGTAATCTGAAGTTTAAGAAAGTTATCCTGCCTGGAGATCTTGCTTTAGATCCCAAAACAACAGAGTGAGAGTTTTTGTAAAGATAAACTTCATAAAAATTCAAGTACAGCACTAGTTCTTTTCAGCTGGTTTTTACAATTTTTACTTAAAAAAAATAGCTTAATAGAATTAGATGTAAGGAGATACTTTTTTTGCCTCTTAGTTTTTTTACAATCAAGCTACAGAGGATGATGAAAAAGGAACAGAAACTGCAAAAAGAAATACAATTGTTTTGATTACCAGTGGAATACTCTTGTACCTTTTTGTTAATTTTCCTCTCCTTAAGTAAGTAAATTCTCAAAGGTGTTTCTCAAAACTACATCAAAAGGCCCTTCCTTCAAGACCATTACTTAAAAAAAATAGCTTAATAGAATTAGATGTAAGGAGATACTTTTTTTGTCTCTTAGTTTTTTTACAATCAAGCTACAGAGGATGATGAAAAAGGAACAGAAACTGCAAAAAGAAATACAATTGTTTTGATTACCAGTGGAATACTCTTGTACCTTTTTGTTAATTCTCCTCTCCTTAAGTAAGTAAATTCTCAAAGGTGTTTCTCAAAACTACATCAAAAGGCCCATCCTTCAAGACCATTTTTGCAAGAAAGGATTAAATATAAAGGTTTTCTTGTTCTTTTTCATTTATTGCTTTGCTTACATGAATAATTTTTACAGGATTGACACATTCACTATTTTGTCCATATAAAGTTAAAAATGCTTGAATAGGCAAGCTTATTGGAAATTAAAAGGTTTGTCACAATCTTCCTATTTCCTAACATTCTCAAACCCATATACATGATTTGAGTAACAAGATTTTATCATTGAACATGTCCAAGTAATAGTTATAGGCAACCAACATATTTTTTTAGGAAAATGCCAATCCTGAGAGAATATAATTAGAATTTAATAGTTCAAAAATGTGTTTTGAATCTGAATTGATTTAACCGTTTGTTGAGATCTGATTAATGTCAGGAAAATATCATATTTGAGCTTGTCTGGGAAAAGAGGGAGACCCCATTTGAAGATTTCTTTGACATTCTAACTAAGGCTGATTGACAGTTCTATCTAAAAGAAACTTCAGAGAGGAAAGAACGATGTTAGTAAAAAAAAGCATTATTTAGGGGAAAGTTTTTGACATTTTTACTTTTTCCATTCTATATGTTCCAAAGTTGGACTATTCTGAAAATATGTGTTTGTAGCAATGAAGAAGAAGGTATTTTAAAGTTAAATTCTTGTTAAAGCTCAAGGAATTTTCAACTTTTTATTAGTCCTTCAAACTTAGGCCATTAAAAAACCATTAGAAGTATATCCAACGAAACCTATCAAATATCACATCTGAATTTTTTCTTGCATCCATTCACATCTCTAAGAATCAATTTTTTAAAGTATATCAAGGTAGAAATGGGTGGGAAAAGATGCATTAAAATCCAACAATGTCAGCCATCATAAATCTCTTGAAGTGACATTACTTTCAAAAGGATTTGAGATGGATTGGGACATTTGAGTTATGTTCTTGATAAAAACATTTTGTTTAAAAATTCAAATTCAATAGTTTCAAAATGTTGATTTTTCTCTTTGTAAATTATGAGTAAATGAGAGACCTGAGAGGCCTCATTGCCATTTGATCTCAAGGGTTGTTTTAGCTCATGGCTATGATAACTAGGATTCAATCCCCTGTTTGGGTAAAACCTTTGACCCCTAGATTTCCTCTAACTCATGATCAGCAAGATGATTGTCTCAGTCAGTATCGATTGTTGTGATGAACCTTGATTAGAATAATCTCTTGTTCATTTACCAATGAATGTATGTATGAGTGAGATAATCAACTATGACAAAGACTAAATCTGCATTTTTTTCTCTATAAGCCACTAAGAGTTCTTTTTTATTCTTATTTTAGTCTACCATTCGCGAACCTGATGCCTGATTGAAGCTGTAAGTCGAGAAAACTGAGCAAAGCAGCATACCAAGCCAGCATCTAAGGCCTGGCACCATGGGAGAGGAGTTTTTTTCCTGGGTAGGGGCCAATGCAAATCAAACAGGAAACCTCGAGTTTTCCACCTCAATGCGAACACCCATGATGTCAAAGTTCCCTGAGGCCAACTGCACTCAAGCAATCCCATGAGGCATGTGCAGAGAAAATGACTCTAAAAAAGTTATTTATAATATGGATATGTTATAAAAATGTCAGAGTCAATAAAGAATACGAATACAAAGTCCATATTCAAAAAATTTTAAGCCAGTCAGTTTAATTTTTGAATTCCTAGAATTATCAATTTCTGCTGAGCTTTCTCCAACCCTGCTGAGCTTTCATGGACTTAATGTATGAAATATTTAAGCAAACATATTAGGGGTCGCCATGGCCTAATGGTTATGGCATCTGACTGTGGACTGGGAGGCTGGGGTTCAATCCCCAGTCGGGGCAAA
>Ga0194133_10007005_pt1 | contig 13635 bp, 13 predicted proteins | sample TA2KigOf40mmetaG_FD_155448 | JGI IMG/M metagenome (GOLD analysis project Ga0194133, IMG submission 155448) | Freshwater microbial communities from Lake Tanganyika, Tanzania - TA2015055 Kigoma Offshore 40m | ecosystem: Environmental > Aquatic > Freshwater > Lake | place: Tanzania: Lake...
AAATAATATTAATCTGTTTTCTGGAAAAGTAGGCTATATATATATTCCTAAAGAAAGAGCCCTAGATATTGATGATAAGTGGGATTATAAAGTTGCAAAATTTTTAAGTAAATAAATTGAATAAAATTTATCAACAAAAAGTTATTTTAATAACAGGTGGTTGTGGAAGAATTGGTTCAGCCTTATCTGAAAAATTGGTTTTATCTGGTTACAGAGTTTTAATTGGAGATAATAACAAAAATAAAATTTTTAAATTAGCAAAAAAAATTAATTCAGAAAATTTAATAACATTTTTTGGAGATTTAACTAAAAAAAAAAATATCGATAGGTTCATATCATTTGGATTAAAAAAATTTAAAAAGATTGATGGTTTAATTCATTGTCTTTATCCAAGAACTCAAGATTGGGGAACGCCCCTTGAGAGAGTAAGAGAGAATTCTTTAAAAGAAGATTTATATAACCATGTAGGTGCCACAATAATTTTAAGTCAATGTATCACAAAATATTTTTTGAAGGCAAAAAAAGGTAATTTAATACTATTTTCTTCAATACAAGGAATTAGATCTCCAAAATTTGAACATTACAATAATTTAAGAATGAATAGTCCAATTGAATATTCTGCAATAAAAGCCGGAGTTATTTCTATAACAAAATATTTAGCGAAATATTTTAAAAATAAAAATATAAGAGTTAATTGTGTTTCTCCAGGAGGCATAAAAGATAATCAGCCAAATTTATTTGTTACAAGGTATAAAAGTTCATGCAATTCTAAAGGTCTTTTAGAAACAAGCGATCTAAATGGTTTAGTTTTATTTTTATTATCTGATCATTCAAAGTATATTACTGGACAGAACCTAGTTATTGATGATGGGTGGTCTTTATAAGAAAAAATTAAATATTCTTAATCATCCACTCCATCTTTGTTTGCAGTATGTCTCAAATACCATTTTTTATTTACTTTTTTCCAAATATGAGGAGATCTAAATTTATTTTGCAGTTTGAAAAAGTAGTTTTCATTAATTTCAAGATATTTCATGATCTCTGAAAAATAAATATCAGGAAATTCTCCATCATATTTTTTAATAAGTTTTAATCCCTCATCCCTGGTGATGTGATCATTTCTAATTTCTTGGGATATATCGTAACTACATCTTCCAATTCCAAATTTAATAAATGTTGTATAATAATGTAAGTCGTCTATTTTATCATCAATGCTGTTGTATCTACTATAAGTTCCTTGGGTTCTAAAAGGTCTGGGTCTAAAGCCACAGTTCTCAACTGCATAATAAAAAGTTTCTTGAGGTATCCACTTTAAATAAAAACCTAAGTAATGCACTTCAACTGGAAATTTAATTAGTTTATTAATATTTATTGGAAGTATAGGTTCAATATCTTTAAATTTAAATTTATAATCATTCATTAAATCTTTTATTTTAACTCCTCCTATGTAAATACTCTCTAAATTTTGGTAGGTATGGTAAGATTTATTTCTAAGTGAGCTAGAGTTATCTGCTATAGCATTGTGGTGTTCTGCCTCATTTTCTCCATAAAAGACAAGAGGTATTTTAAGCTTTTCAGCAATTTTTACAGCAAAATTTTTTTGTCCAAGTATGAAAGTTTGAAACGGATGAAACAAATTTAAGATTGATAATTTAGTTGCAATTTTAAAAAAATTTTCATTTCTTTTTGCCGAAATGTTTTGAAATGATCCAGACTTAATCCAATTTAGAAAATTTTTTTTTCCATACGATGTATATAAAATTGGAGGCCACGTTACAGTCAATGGATTCATGCCATATTTATACTTAAGCACGTGAGCTGCAAAACAACTATCCTTTCCACCACTGCCTGGAACTAAACAATCAAATTCACCTTTGCCTCTAAATCTATTAAGTAGATTTAAAAGTTTTTTTTCTCTATTTATCCATTTAATTTTTTTTTTAATTCTCGAATATTTCCATGCGTCAGATACTCCATGTTTATCAATGAATAGAGTTTTTTTTTTACTTTTTTTAGTATGATAAAATTCTAATGCTGAATTTGGTTGTTGGTTTGACATAAGTGTCTTTTTGCAGAAAATTATTCTTTTAGGTAAACCGTAAAAAACTTTAAGCATTTAATCTAAAAATTTTTTTAAAGATTTTAAAAATTTAATGCCTGATAAACCACTTTTTTCAGGATGAAATTGGGTACCAAATATATTTTTTTTTTTAACAATTGAACAAAAATTTGATTTATCATAACAGGTTGATGCAAAAATATTATCATGGTTCTTTGGATGACAAATGTATGAATGTACAAAATAAAAATAAGTATTAATAAATTTTTTTATATGAAATTTTTTTTTTTTAAATTTTAAAGTATTCCAACCCATATGAGGTACTATTCTACTATTAATTTTTTTTACCTCTCCATCAATTAATCCAAGTCCATCTGTTTTTTTAAATTCAAAGCTTTTTTTAAATAAAAGCTGCATACCTAAACAAATTCCATAAAGAAATGAATTCGGTTTAGATAAATATTCAGCGATTTTTTCTTTAATTTTTTTTTTTTTTATAGATAGCATTCCTGAGCTAAAAGATCCTATGCCAGGAAGTATTACAATATTTCCCTTAAGTTTTTCTTTTTCTTCTAGAACTCTTGTAGAGTAACCCGCTTTTAAACAAGCATTATAGATGCTATGCAAATTATTAATTCCAAGATTTATAATACATACTTTAATTTTTTTTTTCATAGTCTTATATTAATTTTTTTTCTTTTCAAAAAATATTTGAGCTCTTTAATTGTATTTATTTTTTTTTTTCTTTTAACACTTTTAAGGTAATTTATATTTCCAATTCTTGGATTAATTTTTTTAAAATAGTGCATTGCTTCATAATGAAATAATGAAGCTATTCCTACACCCGTAATATTTGTTTTATTAATAACATTATAAACATCTTCAAAGCAACCAGCGCCACCGTGAGCAATGCATGGTATTTGTAATTTCGAGGATATTTCATCTATAATTTTTAAATCAAATCCTTTTTTTAATCCTTCATGATTTATGGAAGTAATTATAATCTCACCAGCACCGTAATCTTGCATTTTTTTTGCGAAATCTTTTGGACTTATTTTTTCGATATCACGCCCACTAGATTTGGTTATATAGTAGTTGTTGTTTATTTTGATCGTTTGGATTTGAACAGTAATAGTTGATGATCCAAAAATTCTTGATGCTTCTTTTATAAAAAAAGGATCCTCAACAGCTGCAGTATTAATAACTATTTTATCTGCACCAGATCCCAGCATTTTATTTATTTTATCAACAGAATTAATGCCACCTCCAATATTTAACGGTACAAATATTTTTTTAGAACATTTTTTTATGAAATTAGTTAAATTTAAAGTTCCGAACAATGAAGCTACAGCATCTATATAACAAATTTCATCTGCACCAGATTTGTTATAAAAATCTGAAAATAAAGAAGGTTCCCCCATAATTCTAAAGCCGTCAAGATTAATACCTTTTATAAGCAAACCGTTCTTGATATCTAAGAAGGGAATAATTCTAATGAAATTTTTATTCATAATAAATTTCTTAAATTATCTCTAAATAATGTTCTGTTTTATTTTAAATAAATTAAATGAAATTAAAAGTTTTTCTTATTATTTCTTAACACCCACGCCTTACTCAATAGGTAATATAGCTCAAGATATTCTCTTTGCAAAATTAACAACAAAAAAAAAAATTTTATTAATACCAATCTATTTTATGCAAAAGCTTTTACGCTACAAATTTATAAATAAGTCAATTTATAATGATCTTATAATAAATACTTATGAATATTCAAAATTTGAAAAAGTTTTTTTTCATACTATTACATTGTTAATTAACATAGAGTTTGTAATAAGACGAATAATTGCCCTAAAAATAAAAGATATATTTGATTATAATTTAGGAGAAAAATATTTATTTCCTCAAGTTGGTTGGACTGGTTTTCACAAAATGTCTAGTAAACTTAAAATATATAATTCTAATTTAAATAAAATTAGTTTAAAAAAAGAAGGTCAGTTAATTTGTAAAAGTTTGATTGATAGAATATCAAATGGAAGAAAAATAGTATGTATACATATTCGTGATGGTGAATTTAAAAAAGATTATGATAGAAGATCATTTCGTAATTGTAATATAAACAATTACTTAAAAATTATTAAGTTTTTAATTAAAAAAGGTTTTTATGTTATTAGAATAGGAAAATTAGCTGAAAAAAAAGCAAAAATTAAAAGTGATTATTTTTTAGATTATCCATTTTCTAAAATTAAATCAGATTTAATGGATTTGTATTTAATAAAGAGATCTGAATTTCTTATTTGTAATCAGTCAGGATTATGCGAAGTAGCGAATTTATTTAATAAAAAATGTTTTGTATCAGACTCTTCTAGAGTTTTTGAAGGCTTTCCCATAAATAAAGAAAGTAAGTTAATTTTTAAAAAAATAAAGAAAAATAATAAATACATTTCTCTTAATGAATATATCAATTATGACTTCAAATATCATCACTATTTGTATCCCACAACCGATTGTCAATTCGAAGAACATAGTTCAAAAGAATTACTTAAATATTTTAAAAGTTTTTATTATGGACTTAAAAGAAAAATTAAAAAAAAAAATAATAAAATAGAAATTTTATTTAAAAAATTTTTAAAAAAGAAATTAAAAAGAGTTATTAAGTATAAAACTTATGAAGGAACTCTTCATCCAAATATGAATAATTATATTTTATTTAGGTTAAAATTAAGTAAATCCAATTATTTAGCTGAGTATTTGAAAAAAAACTATATATAACAATCTACCTAAATAAATTTCCTATTTATAAAAAACGAAAATTAGAATTAAACATACAAAAATGAAATATAACTAAATCTTCTTAAAATATCTAAAGTAGTATATATTATATGTTTAATTACTATATTATGTATTCGATGTTAATTAATAAAATTTCAATTCTTATCTATATTGTTGACAGCAAAAAAATTTAATGATCTTTTATGATTAATATTGATCTTAAATAAAAGTTAAATAATAAAATATAAGCCAGATTTAATTATAGTTTTAATCGTAGATAATGAATATTTTTGAAGTAAATAACAGCCACAGTAATAATAACAGTCTCAGAAGAAGACGTTCTGAATTTTCTTCAAAAAAAAATTTAGTAAACTTAAATTAATGAATACTTTCGATAGAAATAGAAGACCCAGACATAGAAATAATAACGGTTTTAAAAGAAGAAGACATTCAGGTTTTTCTTCAAATAGCTCCGGCATGAATCAAAATCATTCTTCAAATTTATCATCTAACTATTCAGGGTTTAGAGGAAATGGAAGATTTTTTGTACATAATGCTGAAAGACTAGCAGACAAATACAATATTCTTGCGAGAGAGGCATTAGTCCATGGAGATAGAGTTGCAGCAGAAAATTATTTTCAACATGCTGACCATTTTACAAGATTGATTCCAGTTCAAGATGATTTAAATTTAAAAAATTCAGATAGAGAGCAATCTGCAGTTATAAATAAAATACCTGGAATTCATTTGGATGATAACGAAGAGGATGTAGAAAAAAATACAAAAAATGATCTAGAAGATCTTTAAATAAAATAATATTTTTCTTTAATCTTAAAATTAAATTAATAGAAAAATAAAAATATATTATTAATATAAAAATGAACTTTAATAAGTTGTTATTACGATTGAATTATTAAAAATTAAATGAATAATAAATTTAAAACTGGATTTTTAATTAAAAAACGCGTTTTAAAAAAAGATTCGGTAAATAGTTTTTTTCGTACATTTTTAGAAATATGCAAATTTTACGAGCCATATTTTTTTGAAAAAAAAAATTTAAAAAACTGGAATGATATAGAGTTAAGTAAAATTTTAATCAAACTAAGAGCAGAGAAACCCAAAGTTTTTTCAAGAATATATGATGTTGTTCAAAAAACACCTAATATATTTAACTTTGCAAATGCAAATTATTTCGATCTATTAGCTTCGGAGTTTTTAGAAGTTTCTAGAGACAATTTATATGTTAGAAGCTCATTTTTACGGATGGATGCTCCAAATGATAAAAAGAATTCTTTAGGATGGCATCAGGATTATCATTTAAATAAGAATAAAAAAAATGATGCCTGCACTATCTGGTGTCCATTAGTAAATGTTCATGAAACAAATGGGACCTTAAAGGTTCTTACTGGAAGCCATATAAATAATTTCCCATTAAAATTAGAATTCGCACCAAAAATAATACAATCTTATAAAGAAGAGTCTTTAATAATGAAAGTGGGTGACGTTATGTTAATGAATAATTTACTTATCCATAAGAGTGGAGATAATGTATCAGATAATATTAGGTTCACTTTAGTTTATTCATATAATACTTTACCAGTCTTATAATTTTTATGAATTTTTAGTAAAATTTGTAAATATTTTTAATAATCAAAATATCATGTATAATATAAAAAAAAGTTTTTGAATTCATTTTTAGAATCTTTCGCAGGAGCTCAAACCGTTGAAATAATTTGTAATAGTCAGCCATTAAATAAAATAAAATTACCTAAACTATAGAATATTTATTTAAATGAAAAATATACCAGATGTTTTTAAGGGCGCCGTAATGTTCAGACAAAAAAGACCTTTGAAAATAATTAATTTAAAAACTCCTGCTTTAGAAAAAAATCAAGTTCTAGTTAAAGTAATTTCCGCAGGTATTTGCGGAGCTCAGTTAGGAGAAATAAACGGAGTAAAGGGACCAGATAAATGGCTACCCCATTGTATGGGGCATGAAGGATTTGGAATTATAGTCAAAAAAAATATAAATGTTAAAGATTTTGATGTAGGAAATTATGTAATTCTTCATTGGAGAAAGTCTAATTTAGAAAGTTCTTTTGCTCCCACTTACGAGTCTAGTTTTGGAAGAATTAATGCTGGCTATGTTACAACATTTCAAGAATATTCTGTGATTTCTATTAATAGAATTACAAAAATTAATTTTAAAAAAAAATTAGAAAAAATATATCCATTGCTTGGCTGTGTGCTTTCAACAGCTTTCGGAATTATAAGTAAAGAAATTGTTCCAAAAAAAAAAGATAAAATTTTAATTATAGGGGCAGGAGGTGTAGGAGTTTCTATTGCAGTTATGGCTAAAATATTAGGATTGAATAATATTTTAATTATAGAAAAATCCACATTAAAGAGAAAATATCTATCTAAATTTAATATTAAAACTATTTATTTTAAAAATTCTTATTTTCTAAAAGAATATATAAAAAAAAATATAAGATTTGATAAAATATTTGATACAACAGGAGATAATAGATTAATAAGTCTTGGATTTCAGCTTTTAAATAAAAATGGTGAACTAGTGATAGTTGGTCAACCAAAACAAGGAAGTATTTTAAAAATTCATGACCCTATTAGATTTTGTAAGCTTAATAAATCTTACGACGGAGTGCGGATCACAGCTTCTGATGGAGGCTTGTTCAATCCATCAACCGATATGAATAAATTAATAAAACTTGTAAGCAAAAATTTTAAATTAATTGCAAAAATAATTACTCATGAGGTTAATTTAAAGGACGTTAATAAGGGACTTTCATTGGTTGAGGGAGGTAGAGCTATAAGAGTTTTAGTAAAAATGAGTAAAAATGCAGAACAGACTTAAAAATATTTTTATAACTGGTGGGGGTGGTTATGTAGGCTCAAAACTTGCAACTGATTTAGTTAACAAGGGATATAGCGTTACAGTTTATGATCTAATGATTTTTGAAAAAAAATTATTTTTTAATAACAAAAAAATTAATTTAGTTATTGGAGATATTCGCAATATAGATTTGTTAAAAAAATCTATCAAAAACCATGATGTATTTATACATTTAGCATGCATATCCAATGACCCTTCTTTTGATAAAGATATAAAAAAAAGCAAAGAAATAAATTATGACTGCTTTGAACCTATAGTAAAGTTGACTAAAAAATTTGGAATACAGAAATTTATTTTTGCATCGTCCTCTTCTGTTTATGGTCTAAAAAAGAACGTAGAGGTTACAGAAGATTTAAAACTAGAACCTCTAACACTTTACTCTAAATATAAAGCAGAATGTGAAACTATTCTCAATAATTATAGTTCAAAAGACTTTATAGTGAGTGTTATTAGACCAGCGACAGTTTGTGGTTATTCTAAACGTCAAAGATTAGATGTTATTGTAAATTTAATGACAAATTTGGCCTTCCATCAAAGAAAAATTAAAATTTTTGGTGGTAATCAATTGCGACCTAATATCCATATAAACGATATTAGTTCTGCATTTATAGCAATTATTGAAGCTAATGATAATAAAGTTAATAAAGAAGTTTTTAATGCTGGTTCATATAATTTTAAAGTAATTGATTTAGCGAAAATTATAAAAAAAATAATAGGTGATGATGTGAAAGTAGAAATTATCTCTAGTAAAGATAATAGATCTTATCATATAAATTCAGAGAAGATAGAAAAGATTTTGAAATTTATCCCTAGTTTTACTGTTGAAGATGCAGTGAAGGACTTAAAATCTGCTTTTGAGTCAAATTTAATTCCCAACTCATTAAGAGATAAAAAGTATTTTAACGTAGAAAATATTGAAAAATTTTAAAAAATGAATAATCAAATATTTATTTTTTTGAAAAAAATATTAGAAATTCGTTTAACTGAAAAATTAATTTCCGATCAGTATATAAAAAAAAAAATCTTTTCTTTTTTACACTTATGTATAGGACAAGAAGCATCAGCAGTGGGAGTTTGTTCAGCTTTAGATAATAATGATCAGGTTTGGGGAAATCATCGTTCCCACGGGCATTATCTTGCTAAAGGGGGTAATTATAAAAAAATGATATTTGAAATTTTTGGTGATTTGAGGGGATGTTGCAAGGGTTATGGCGGTTCAATGCATTTGATAGATAGAAGTGTAGGATTTATGGGTTCAGGACCAATATTAGGTTCTTGCGCTCCAATATCTGCTGGTTTAGCAGCTGCAAAAAAATTTTTAGATAAAAAAGGGATTGTAGTATGTTTTTTAGGCGACGGGTCTTCAGAGGAGGGTGCATTTTACGAAACAGTTAATTTAGCAGGTGTGTTTAAATTACCAATTTTATTTGTTATTGAAGACAATATTTATTCAGTAGAGTCCGACTCTAGCAGTCGAAAAGTTGAAGGATATAATCATCAAAATATTTTTCAAGATGGACTAAAATTATATTATCAAAGAATATCCGGACAGGATGTTTTAAAAGTATTTCAGGCGACAAAGGAAGCAAAAAAAAAGATTATTAAGGAGGGTAGACCGTCTATTTTGCATTTAGATGTTTTGAGAGCATATAAACATAGCGGAGCTCAACCCGAGTCTGAAAATACTTATTATAGAAAAAAACATATTAATAAATTTTGTAAAGATAATGACTGTATAGAAATAGTTAAAAAAAATTTATATCAGTTAGGAGAAGAAATTGATTTTGTTGAAAATTTTATAAATATTGAAAAAAAAAAAATTGAAGAAAAATTTCATAAAATAATTTATCAAATAAAAATAAGAAGCGTATGATTAAAATTAATTTTACGGATGCAATAAAATTTGCTCACCTTAAAAATTTAGCAAGAAATAAAAAAAATATTGTTTTAGGTCTTGGCATGACATATCCAAATGAAGGTTTGTATGAAAAATTTAAAAATCAGGTTTTTGATACCCCTGTATCGGAAATGTCAATAACAGGCATGGCTGTTGGTCTTGCGTCACAAGGTTTTAGGCCATGTATTGTTCATGGAAGAGTTGAATTTGCAATGTTAGCTTTTGACCAAATATTTACACATGCTTCTAGATGGGATTATATGTTCGGTGGAAACTACAAATGCCCAGTAACGTTTCGAATTGCAATTGGAAGACAATGGGGAAATGGACCTCAACATACAGCTTCTTATCATTCTATATTTTTGCAATCACCAGGAATTAATGTTTTTATTCCTTCAAGACCTTCAGAAGCTTATGAATACCTTATATATTCCAGTTTATGTAGCGAACCATCTGCTTTTTTGGAACATAGATGGCTCTATAAAACTTTTGAATATTTTGATTTAAAAAAAACTAATTCAAATAAATTATTATTAGCTACACATTACCAATCTAAAATTAATAAAAAAAAAAAATATTTAATAATTACTTATGCAGATGGACTCATAGAAGCACTCAAGACCTACGAGTGTTTAAAAGATAGAATTGATATAAGTGTTTTGAATATTTCTGGATTTAATTTTAATAGAAGAAATTATTATGAAATTATTAAAATAATAATAAAGTATGATGAAATTATTTTATTCGATACATCACCTTATGAGTTTGGTTTGTTATCAGGACTAGTTGGTTTTTTAGGTATAGTATCTAATAAAGTAATGAAAATTAAAAAATTTTCACCTCCTTTTACTCCATGCCCAACTTCTCCATACTTGACAAAAAACTATTATATAAACTATCGTAAAATTATTGAATATATTCAAAAGAAAGAAAATTTTAAAATAATTTTAAAAAAATCTAGTTTTGATGAATTAAATTTATGGCCAGATTTTGATTTTACACTTTATAAAAAAAAAAAAATTTATCTAAATGGATAGAAATATAAAATGAAAGTTAGATATTCTTATTTAAGGCAGCAATTTTATAAGGCAAATGATTTATGGGTATCGTTAAAAAAATTTGTAGATACCGGTGATTTCACATTAGGTAAGCCTTTGATTGCTTTTGAAAAAAAATTTGCAAAATTAATAGGGTCAAAATATGCTGTTGGTGTAAATTCTGGAACTGATGCAATAAAATTATCATTAAAGACACTTGGAATAAAATCCGGAGATGAGGTTATTACAGCCGCGAATACATTTGTTGCCACAGTTGGGGCAATAACTGAGTTAGGAGCAACACCTGTTTTTGTTGATTGTGATAGAACTTTTTGTATGAACGTTAAATTGATTGAAGCAAAAATTTCAAAAAAGACAAAAGCAATAGTGCCTGTGCATTTTTCTGGATATATGACAAATATGCCTGATTTAATAAAGATAGCTAGAAAATATAAACTGCCAATAGTAGAGGATGCTTGTCAGTCTATTTTAGGTTCAGTTAATAATAAGAATTCTGGGACCTGGGGAGATTTTGGATGCTTTTCTTTACACCCTTTAAAAAATATAAATGTTTGGTCAGACGGCGGAGTTATTACAACTAATAGTCATAAATACTATAAATATTTAATTTTATTAAGAAATCACGGCTTGGCTAGCAGAGAAAAGGTTAAAATATGTGGCTATAATTCAAGATTAGATACATTCCAAGCAGTTGTTGGAAATTGGCTTTTACCCAAAGCAAAAAAAATAGCTAATAGCAGAATTAAAAATGCAAAATATCTTGATAAAAATTTAAATTTTATAAAAGAAATCACTATACCTGCAAGACCAAGAAATTATAAGATTGTTTATCATCTATACATGGTTTTTGCGGAGAAAAGAGATCGGTTATTAAAGTTTTGTTTGAAAAACAGAATTGAGGCTAAAATTCATTATCCTATACCTATTTACTTACAAGAATCTATGAAACATTTAAATTATAAAAAAGGTGATTTTCCAGAGACAGATTATCAAGCTAGTAATTTAATAACCTTTCCTTGTGATCAACATTTATCAAAGAAGCAATTAGATTATATAATTAAAATAGTAAATAAATTTTATAAATATGAAAATTAAATATGTAAATTTAGATAAGCAATGGTCAGAAGATAGAAGTTTTTTATTAAGAATAATTGATCAAACTTTATCAACAGGAAAATTTGTTGGAGGAGAACAGATAGATATATTTGAAAAAGATATATCAAAAGTTTGCGGTTGTAAGTATGCAGTAGGTCTAAATAGTGGGACGGATGCATTAACTTTAGCCTTACATTTAGCTGGAGTTAGAAGAGGAGATGAGGTTATTACTACCCCAAATTCATTTATAGCTTCAACGTCGGTGATAGTTCATTTAGGTGCAAAGCCAGTATTTGTTGACGTCTTACCTGATCAAAATATTAATTATAATTTAATTGAAAAAAAAATTACAAAAAAAACGAAAGTTATTATGCCAGTACATCTTACAGGCAGGTTATGTGAAATGGATCCAATTATGAGTATAGCAAATAAATTTGGATTAGCCGTTATTGAGGATGCAGCTCAAGCTATAGGTTCAAGATATAATGATAAAGAAGCAGGATCTTTTGGATTTGCTGGATGTTTTTCAGCTCATCCGTTAAAAAATTTGAATGCAATAGGTGATGCAGGTTTTTTAACAACAAATAATTATAATGTTTATAAAAAAATTAAAGATATTTCAAATCATGGAATGACTAATAGAAATGTTGTAAAAAATTTTGGTTACGTTTCTCGTTTAGATAATCTTCAGGCCGCAATATTAAATTATAGATTGAAAAAATTAGATAAAATAATATCCCTAAGAAGAAGAAATGCTAGTTTATATAAATTTTTAATAAATAAAGAAAATGTTTTCATTCCTGAGGAAAAAAAAAAACAGTTTAACACTTATCACACTTTTGTTATTCAAATATATAACAATAGGGAAAAACTTATAAACTTTTTAAAAAAAAATGGTGTGGGGACTTCAATTCATTATCCTATACCAATCCATCTACAACCTGCAGCTAAATTTTTAGGTTACAAAAAAAACGATTTTCCAGAAACAGAAAAACAATCAAGGCAAATATTATCTTTACCAATACACCATCAATTAAAAATAAACGAGATTAAGTATATATCCAAAAAAATTAATGATTTTTTTCATTAGATTTATAGCTTATAATTTCATCTTATAGTTTTTTTTATTTATAAAAAAATTTTTTTTTTTAATTAAAATCACGAAAATTTTTGTAGTAAGTAGTTATTTCTTTTTTGTAATATCAGCAATTAAAATTTCAATATTTCTTTTTTGTGTTTCAAAAATAAGTTTATTATTTCCCTCAAGTGGTAAAGCATCGGGTAGTTTTAAAGTCTGCGAGTTTACTTTTTTTCCATTCACTTCTATTTCATAGTGCAAATGAGGTCCTGTTGAACTTCCAGTTGAACCAACGTAGCCTATAATCTGTCCTTGATGAACTCTTGTACCTTTCCTCATTCCTTTTGCATAATCTGATAGGTGAGCATAGTTGGTTTTATACTCTGAGTTATGTCGTATCGTTATAAATTTTCCATAACCTCCTTTCCATCCAGCATATTCAACTATACCATTTCCAGATGCCATGATGGGGGTTCCAACTGGCGCTGCAAAATCTGTTCCTTGGTGCATTGCATTAAATCCTAAAATCGGATGAATTCTAAATCCAAATCTTGATGAAAGTTTTGCACCATTGATTGGTGTTCGCATTAAAGTTTTTTCAATACTCTTTCCATCGGTTGTATAGTATCCAGTTTTTCCATCAGGAGCTTCATATCGATAAAGGCTAATATTTTTTTCTTGCCCTATAATTTGGCTGAAAATAATGTTACCTGTTTTTTGTGCGATACCATCGTCATCTAAATAACGTTCATAAAGAATTTTGAT
>Ga0194133_10007006_pt1 | contig 13631 bp, 14 predicted proteins | sample TA2KigOf40mmetaG_FD_155448 | JGI IMG/M metagenome (GOLD analysis project Ga0194133, IMG submission 155448) | Freshwater microbial communities from Lake Tanganyika, Tanzania - TA2015055 Kigoma Offshore 40m | ecosystem: Environmental > Aquatic > Freshwater > Lake | place: Tanzania: Lake...
CTTCAGCTTCACTTACTTTCCATTGGTAAGCTCTTTGGTAAGATGGAACAGTTAAATGATAGCTATTTAAAATCTTACCTATTTCATTCTTGTCGGCTGAATCAAGCATTTAAGTTTTCTTTTTAAGTAATTAGAGTGAGTTATTTATAATACCAAGTCCTGAGAGGAAAAAAACAATCTTACCTTTAATATTTACCAAGCTTAATTTCTTCTAAATAATCTGACCAAACTTGCATCATTTCTTTTCTTTGCTTTATAAACTTTGTTCTATTGTATGCGGTTCCTAAACTGTCTTGCACGCTATGTGCTAATTGGTGTTCGATAATATCTCTATCAAACTCTAAGCGCTCGTGAAGTATTGTTCTTGCCATGGCTCTAAAACCGTGGCCTGTAATTTCGGTTTGAGTGTTATACCCCATTCTTTGTAATGCGGCATTAATTGCTGCTTCGCTCATGGGTTTTTTAGGGTCACGTCCATTTGGAAAAACAAATTCGCCATCACCAGAGAATCTTTGTAAATCTTTTAATATTTTTACAGCTTGTTTTGATAAAGGAACAAGATGATCTGTTTTAGTCTTACTAACCACATAAGACCATTCGGCATTTTTCAAATTGATATCTTTCCATCTTGCTGTTCTTAACTCAAAGGGTCTTACAAAAACCATAGGTGCAATTTTTAATGCACACGCCACTTGAAATGTTCCTTTAAACCCATCAATAGCCCTCATAAGTTCACCCACCTCTTGAGGTTCAGTTAATGCTGCCATATGTTTAGGTCGAGATATCTTAATAATTCCTTTTGTTGCTTCACAGGGATTATGCATAATGCGACCTGTTACTAATGCATGTTTAAAAACTAGATTGACAACCTCTCTTGTTTTTTTAACTGTGGGACTTTTATGAGCATTTTCAATCCTCTTAAAAACTTCTAGTAAATCTCGAGGAGTAATTTCAGAAATAGGATTTGAACCAATCCAAGGAAATATATAAATCTCTAATCGTCTGGTTGAACGTTCTTTATATGATGGTGATAAATATTTAAAATGTATATCAATCATCTCTCTTGCAACCACCTCAAAACTATTGGCTAAAAGCCCTTTTTTAGAGGCGAGGGAGGCTTTTCTGGCACTGCTAGGATCTATGCCTTGCTCAATTAATTCATTAGCCTCAGTAGTTCTTTTTTCTGCAAGTTTGATACTAACCTCTGGATATTTTCCCATCGACAATGAAGTCTCTTTTCCATCAAGACGTTTGTATCGGTATATCCAACTTTTAGCCCCACCCCTATCGCAAAGAATGTATAGACCTCTTCCAAGTCCTTTTTTATCTCCAGGCTTTAATCTTTTAATTTCGTAGTCTGTTAAACGCTGTGCAAGTTTAGGCATAATTTTTATGGGTAGAGAAATGTCTTAAAAGTCATTTACCCACAAAACTACCCACAAAAGTGGGTAATGTCAAGGTTTGTTATGGTTTGAGTTGATACGAACTTATTTAATTAAACTATTGATTTACAACTACTTTTTTCTACATCTGGTTCTTATTGCTACTACTAATTGGTGGAGCTGGGGGGAATCGAACCCCCGTCCGTAAGCACTCTACAGAGAGTTCTACATGTTTAGCTATCGTTGTTTTTATTTAACGGTTCAATCACCAACGAGCAAGCAATTTCGCCGCGAGTCACCTTAGTTTAATTATTGATTAAGCGACCCAACCAATAACGAGTCTCTCTTTATGACGCTGCTGTGGTTGCCCACCCGACCGAGAGACCCTTCGGTGCAGCGTCCAGCTGGATTAAGCAGCTAGAGCGTAAGTTTCGTCGTTTGCGACTATACTTGTTTCTAGTGTATTTACGAGGGTACTAGGCCTCGACATGCCCTCACCTGCTTTGCAACCCACGTCGAAACCGGGTCAGCCCCAAAGCAAGCTCACATTATACTACTTCTTATTGGCAGCCCGCATGATTCTTGCCTTGTCCCGTTCCCAATCACGCTCTTTTTCTGCATTTCGTTTATCAAATTGTTTTTTACCCTTAGCTAAACCTATTTGAATTTTGATACGCCCGCCTTTAAAGTGCATATCAATGGGTACCAAGGTATAGCCTGAACGCTCTACCTTTCCTATCAGCTTTGCAATTTCTTCATGATGCAAAAGAAGTTTTCGGGTGCGGATCGCATCAGGACGGATATGAGTTGAAGCGGCCCCCAGAGGGGTGATGTGGCAGCCGATAAGATAAATTTCACCCCTTTGAATAATGACATAGGCTTCTTTAAGATTGGTTCGGTTGTCCCGAATCGCCTTCACTTCCCAGCCCTCTAAGACAATGCCTGCCTCATATTTTTCTTCAATGAAGTAGTCATGGAATGCTTTTTTATTTTGAACAATACTCATGGGAACTGGCTAATACTTTAAAATGGCTATTTTACGCTAAATCAATTTGCCTTATGACTGACGTCAAAAAAAATGTGATCGTCCAACATTCAGCGGAAAAGATGTTTGATCTTGTCGATCGGATTGAAGACTATCCCCTATTTTTACCGTGGTGTGGGGGGTCAGAAGTACTAGTACGAAATGATGAGATCACGAGGGCCTCTATCCAAATTAAATATAGTGGTGTGAATCAAAGTTTTACTACACAGAATACTAAAAATTATCCGCATCGTATTGATCTAAAGCTGATCGACGGGCCTTTTAAGGTGCTCGAAGGTCATTGGATTTTTAAATCTATTAGCAATGAAGCTTGTAGTATCGACTTTCATCTGCATTATGAATTTTCTAATTTTATTTTAGATAAATTGATTTCCCCTATATTCAATCAAATTGCGAATACTTTTGTAGATGGCTTTGTCGCCCAAGCTGATAAAATATATGCAAAAGATAAGCTATAAATCATGACGCCCATACTTTCTATTATCATCCCGCAATACAAAACACCTGAACTTATTCGTTTATGTATTCGAGCCATTAAGCAATTTTCGGTACTGAGTCCTGAAATTATTGTGGTGGATAATAATTCTAAAGATGCTTCACTTGATTATTTAAAAAAAATTAAAAATATCACGCTCATTGAAAATAAAATAAAATGTGATGGTGCTGATGCGCACAAGCTAGCGCTTGATCTTGGTATCAAAAAAGCGTGTGGTCAATGGATTCTATTTTTTCATAGTGACAGTATCGTATTAAAAAAAGGCTGGGATGAAGACCTCATCGATCTCACTAAAAAAAATCCTGGCACAATTGGGGCCACTACAATTTATCGAGACATCAATCCCTTCGCTCCCTGGTATACAAAGCTATTAAGATATTTAAAAGAAAGTAGCTCATTTTTTAATTACACCTTTGATGCAACGGATAAGAAAATTATGTCTTATTGTTTTCTCATTGAAAGAGAATTTTTATTAAAAACAAAATATCAATTTCACGGGTCTCATGGCGATGTAGGTGATAGTCTCTACCAGATTCACATCAAAAATAAAAAACCTTTTATACTTTTAGGCCGCAAAATGTTAAATCAGTTTATTTGGCATACAAGCAATGCCACCTCCTTGGCGGCTGGTTTAATGAGTGATGAAAAATCTAAACAAAAATTTTTAAAGAAAAGAAATCAGCTTTTATCAAGTGATATCATTTCTAGTCTATTACAAAATAAAGTCTTAGATAAAAGATGAAATTTAGAAAGTCTAAATCATGCCTAATGAAATTTTAATTGAAGTCGCTTACGCGCTGCCCAAAAAGCAACTCATTATACCCATCAAGGTTAAACTGGGCACGACCGCAGAAGAGGCTATCAAAACTTCAGGTATTATTAAAAAATTTCCTGAAATTGATTTGAATGTGAATCAAATTGGTATCTTTGGAAAGTTGACTCAGTTAGACCATGTTATGCGAGAGCGTGATCGCATTGAAATCTACCGCCCTTTAATTGCAGACCCTAAAGAAATTAGGCGTCAACGCGCTGCTGAGGGTAAAGTCATGAAAAAAGGCGGGGATAGCGCTTAAAACAGAGGTTTTCTTAGCCGAAACGACAGTTTTTCTGTATAATTTCGTTTTGCGCAAAGGACCCAAAGATGCGTTTAATACAACAAGCACTCACTTTCGATGATGTGCTCCTTGTTCCAGCTCACTCCATAGTACTTCCACGCGAAGTTAGTTTAACAACGTTTTTAACGAAGAAAATTAAACTTCACATTCCTATTGTGTCTGCTGCAATGGATACCGTGACGGAATCAAGATTAGCGATTGCACTCGCGCAAGAAGGTGGACTTGGTATCATCCATAAAAATATGACACCGCAAGAACAAGCCTATCAAGTATCACGTGTAAAACGTTTTGAATCGGGTGTCGTCAATGACCCTATTACGATTGAACCCAATATGTCGGTTCGAGATGTGATGCAACTCACTCAGCTTCATAAAATTTCAGGATTACCTGTATTGGATCGCGGCAAGATTGTCGGCATCGTCACCAACCGGGATTTACGTTTTGAAACCAATCTGGATCAGCCTATCAAAAATATCATGACACCGCGTGATCGATTAGTCACAGTTAAAGAAGGCGAATCCAAAGAAGAAGTGATTCGCTTACTTCATCATCACCGCTTAGAGCGTGTTTTAGTGATCGATAAAAATGATGTATTAAAGGGTTTAATTACCGTTAAAGATATTCAAAAATCTTCAGACCACCCTTTTGCCTGTAAGGATGATAAAGGTCGGCTTTGTGTAGGTGCGGCTGTCGGTGTGGGTGAAGGCACTGAAGAACGTGTCGAGTTATTAGCCAACGCGAATGTCGACGTGATTGTCGTAGATACAGCGCATGGTCATGCTCAAGGAGTCTTAGATCGTGTGACATGGGTTAAAAAACATTTTCCACATATTGAGGTGATTGGTGGCAATATTGCCACAGCGGATGCCGCTAAAGCCCTTGTGGATGCAGGTGCCGATGGTGTGAAAGTTGGTATTGGTCCAGGTTCTATTTGTACCACTCGTATTGTTGCAGGTGTTGGCATTCCGCAAATCTCAGCCATTAGCAATGTGGCTGAAGCACTCAATAAACTTAACGTTCCATTTATTGGAGATGGCGGTATTCGGTTCTCAGGTGACGTTGCAAAAGCCATTGCTGCAGGCGCAAATTCAGTCATGCTAGGTTCCATGTTTGCGGGCACTGAAGAAGCACCTGGTGAAGTTGAACTCTTCCAAGGAAGATCTTATAAATCCTATCGCGGTATGGGTTCTATTGGTGCCATGCAAAAAGGCTCATCCGATCGCTACTTCCAAGATAGTGAAAATAATGCTGATAAATTAGTACCTGAAGGTATTGAAGGGCGTGTTCCTTATAAGGGAAGTGTGATTAATGTGATCCATCAACTCATGGGTGGTCTTCGAGCTTCCATGGGTTATGTGGGTGCTAAAACGATTGATGAAATGCGTAATAAAGCTAACTTTGTACAAATCACAAGTGCAGGTATGCGTGAATCGCATGTGCATGATGTGCAGATCACTAAAGAAGCACCGAATTACCGTGTGGATTAATTTGAAAGCTTTAATAGACAAGCCTCTCTTTCGGGAGGCTTTTTAAATCCTATGGATAAAATTCTAATTCTTGATTTTGGTTCACAATACACACAACTCATAGCGCGTCGTGTGCGTGAAATGCATGTCTATTCTGAACTTCATTCACATGACATGAGTGAAGCTGATATTAAAGCTTTTAATCCACAAGGCATTATTTTGTCAGGCGGTCCTAATTCAGTCTATGAATCAGACACACCTCAAGCCCCTCAAATTATTTTTGAATTGGGTGTGCCTGTTTTAGGGATTTGTTACGGCATGCAAACGATGGCAGCGCAACTCGGCGGTAAAGTTGAAAATGCACACACACGTGAATTTGGATACGCCGAAATTAGAGCTCATAACCATTCTCCACTTTTACAAAATATTCAAGATAAAACAAATATAGAAGGCCATGGACTTCTTGATGTATGGATGAGTCACGGCGATAAAGTGACAGAGCTTCCATCCCAATTTAAAATAATTGCAAGTAATGCCTCCACTCCGATTGCTGGCATGATGCATAAAACCAAAAACTTCTATGGCGTGCAATTTCATCCTGAAGTCACCCACACCAAACAAGGCTTTAATATTCTCAAACAATTTGTAAATCATATTTGTAAATGCGAAGCTAGTTGGACTATGCCTAGTTATATCGAAACAGCCGTCAAACACATTCAAGAAACTGTCAAAGATGATGAAGTGATATTAGGCTTATCAGGAGGGGTGGATTCCTCTGTCGCAGCCGCACTCATTCATAAAGCGATTGGTGCTCAATTAACCTGTGTGTTCGTAGATAATGGCTTACTACGTTTAAACGAAGCGGAACAAGTCATGAAAACATTTCATGAGAATCTTGGTGTCAAAGTCATTCATGTCGATGCCTCAAACAAATTCCTAAATAATTTAAAGGGGATCACTAATCCTGAAGAAAAAAGAAAAATCATTGGACGTGAATTTGTAGAAGTATTTCAAAATGAAGCTAAAAAAATTCCAAAAGCGAAATGGTTGGCACAGGGCACGATCTATCCTGATGTCATTGAATCAGCTTCCGCTAAAACAAAAAAAGCACATACGATTAAAAGTCATCACAATGTGGGTGGATTACCAGAAACACTTAATTTAAAACTATTAGAACCTTTGCGCGAGCTCTTTAAGGACGAGGTGCGTGAACTAGGGGTCGCATTAGGTTTGCCTAAAGCCATGGTGTATCGACATCCTTTCCCCGGCCCTGGCTTAGGTGTCCGTATCTTAGGAGAAGTGAAAAAAGAATTTGCAGATTTACTTCGACGTGCGGATGCTATTTTTATCGAAGAACTTATCAATGCTGGGTGGTACGAAAAAACATCGCAAGCTTTTACTGTATTTTTGCCCGTGAAATCAGTAGGTGTTATGGGCGATGGCAGGACTTATGAATATGTGGTGGCATTAAGAGCCGTGGTGACATCAGATTTTATGACCGCACACTGGGCAGAATTACCTTATGAGCTTTTAGGTAAAGTATCGAATCGTATCATCAATGAAGTACGTGGTATTAATCGTGTGGTGTATGACGTCTCAGGAAAGCCGCCTGCCACCATTGAGTGGGAATAATAACTATACACATTGACATTAGTATTGCATTACGATACTATTAACGCATGGCAATACTAACCTTTAAATGTGCCGAAACTAAAGCTTTATTTGAGCTCCTCAAAGTACCGCGCTTTGTTCAAATAGAACGTGTCGCCCTTCGGAAATTAAAACAGTTAGACCTTGCTAGAAGTATCAATGACTTAAAAGCGCCGCCTGCTAATCGTCTAGAACAGTTAAAAGGTGATCGCTTAGGTTATTTAAGTATTCGCATTAATGATCAATATCGTATTTGTTTTAAATGGAATGGAAATGATGTGGAAGATGTTGAAATTGTTGACTACCACTAGGAGAAAATAATGAGTAAAAGATTAAACCCTGTTTCACCAGGTGAAATGCTAGAAGAAGAATTTCTTAAGCCTTTAGGCTTAAGTAACTATCGCTTAGCCAAAGAAATTGTTGTGTCCTCTCAAAGAATTGGTGAAATTATAAAAGGTAAAAGAGCAATAACGGCAGATACAGATTTGCGCTTATGTAAGTTTTTTGGTCTTTCAGATGGTTGGTGGCTCAGACTTCAAGCTGATTATGATACTGCCATTGCAAAAAATGCTCTCTCTAAAACATTAGTAAAAATTAAACCTTATCAACACTTACGAAAATCAATTTAAAGCTAAGTATTAAAAATTTATGAGTCGCGCATTCGTTAAAGAAAATGATTTAGAACACGCTGGAATTGATATTCCCGAGAGGCCGTTAAGTGAAGAGCCTAATTACGTCACGCCGAATGGACTGAAATTACTCAACGCGCAAATTGATGCGTTAGAAATTGAGCGAGATAATCTAAAGCAAAAAAAAGATGACCCTATCATAAAACAAAAAATTGCCATGATAGAACGCGATATGCGTTATTATGCAGCGCGGATTGAGTCAGCGATTCTGACGAGCCCTAAAGATGAAGATCACAACACAGTATTATTTGGAGCTAAGGTGACCGTTGAAGATGAAGAAGGCGAATTAAGTACTTACGAGATTGTAGGTGAAGATGAAGCAGACATTCATCAAGGTAAAGTAAGCTATTTATCCCCTCTTGCCGAAGCCCTCATAGGATCTAAATTAGGCGATGAAGTGACTTGGGAAAAGCCTATGGGAGATGCTTATCTCACCATTCAAAAAATTGAATATTAAAATTTAAGGAAAAATATGCAGGTTAAAGAAGCAGTGCAACAAAGAAGATCGATTAAACATTTTGATCCTCATCATGTGATGACAGATATAGAAATCAAAGAGCTTTTATCTCTCGCTATTTTATCGCCTACAGCTTTTAATATTCAGAATTGGCGATTTGTTGTAGTCACAGATAAAGCATTACGCCAAGAAGTTAGGGCTGTGAGTTGGGGTCAAGCGCAAGTCGAAGAAGCGTCACTTTTAATTGTTTTGGTTGCAGACCTTATGGCTTGGAATAAAGAACCCTCACGTTATTGGAAAGATGCGCCCAAACCTGTGCAAGATTATTTAGTGCCTGCTATTCAACAATATTATGAAGGTAAACCCGAAGTGCAACGTGATGAAGCGATGCGCTCATGCGGTATGGCGGCCATGAATATCATGCTCACCGCAAAATCGATGGGTTATGATACCTGCCCTATGGATGGCTTTGACTTTGATAAGGTAAGTGAATTATTAAATTTACCCAAAGATCATACCCCTACCATGTTTGTATGTGTTGGCAAAGGCATTAAAGAAGCCATACCTCGCGGCGGTCAATTACCTATCGATGAAGTTGTGATTCAAAATCAATTTAAATAAAAAATTTTAAGGATCTATAAGCGTGCTCATTAGTAACAACATCACCATTCAGTTTGGTGCAAAGCCTTTATTCGAAAATGTATCCGTTAAATTTGGCGACGGAAATCGTTACGGTTTAATTGGTGCGAACGGTTGCGGTAAATCGACTCTCATGAAAATTTTGGCAGGTGTTCTAGAGCCTACCTCAGGCAATGTCTCACTCGATAAGAATGAGCGTATGTCATGGCTTAAACAGGACCAGTTTGCTTATGAAGATCAACGCGTATTGGACGTTGTCATGATGGGTCATGAGGAAATGTGGAAAGCCAATGTTGATAAAAACGCGATCTACATGAATCCAGATGCAACTGAAGATGATTATATGAAAGCTGCTGAATTAGAGGGTGTCTACGCAGAGTTTGATGGTTATACCGCCGAAGCTCGTGCAGGTGAATTATTGATTGGTGTCGGTATCCCCATCGAACAACATCAAGGCCCAATGAGTGCTGTGGCACCAGGGTTTAAATTACGCGTACTTTTAGCACAAGCGATTTTTTCAAACCCAGATATTTTATTACTCGATGAACCGACCAATAACTTAGATATTCATACCATTCAATGGTTAGAAGAGACATTGAATAATCGTAACTCCACCATGATTATTATTTCACATGATAGGCACTTTTTAAATCAAGTATGTACACACATGGCGGATATGGATTATGTAAAATTAACCATTTACCCAGGTAATTATGATAATTACATGGAAGCATCCACCATGGCGCGCGCTCAGAAGCTGAAAGACAATGAAAAAGCTAAAGAGCAAATTGCTGAACTTCAAGAATTTGTGCGACGTTTCTCAGCGAACGCTTCTAAAGCCCGTCAAGCGACAAGCCGTGCTAAACAAATTGATAAAATTAAAGTCGAAGAATTTGTACCTTCAAGTCGTCAATATCCTTATATTCGATTTGATTATGATGATAAAGATAAACTTCATCGCCAAGCGGTTGAAATTAAAAATTTGAGTCATGGTTTTGATCGTACTTTATTTAATAATTTTAATTTACTCGTAGAAGCCGGTGAACGTATTGCAGTCATTGGTGAAAATGGTATTGGTAAAACAACATTCCTCCGAGCTTTGGTGGGCGAATTAAAGGCTAATCATGGAGAGATTAAATGGGCTGAGAAAGCTAAAATTGGCTACTTCGCGCAAGACCATGCAAGCGACTTTGAAAAAGATGTGACCCTCTTTGACTGGATGAAAGACTGCGCACAATCGGGTGAAGATGATCAAGCGATACGAAGTATATTGGGTAGACTTTTATTTTCAGGTGAAGATACTAAAAAATCTGTGAAAGTGCTCTCTGGTGGCGAACAGGGTCGCATGTTATTTGGTAAGCTTATGCTTGCAAAAACAAACGTACTCCTTATGGATGAACCTACGAATCATATGGATATGGAATCCATTGAGTCTTTAAATATAGCGCTCGATAAATATAAAGGTACACTTTTCTTAGTGAGTCACGATCGCGAATTCGTGAGTTCGATTGCAACGCGTATTTTAGAGATTAAAGAAGATCGTGTGATTGATTTCTCAGGGAACTACGAAGAATATTTACTGACGCAAGTGACACCGTCTTAACGGATGTTTAACATATCCAAAGCTTGATCTAATACTTTTTGAGGGCTCATTTGCACTAAGCACTGGCTAACTTTGCTACCCTCGCATCCATCCAACCCGCAAGGTCTGCAGGCAAACATTTCAGCATCTTCTTTAGATAAACCTATGACTTTATATTTACCCTTCCAAGGCCCCCAGTTTTTTTCATTGGTAGGTCCGAAAATACTGATCACGGGTGTTTTAACAGCGCTCGCAAGGTGCGTCGACATACTATCAATGGTAATAACCAAATCAGCTACGGCATAAAGTGTAGCTGTATCTTGAAGTGTAAAATTGTGAGTGAGTAAGGGTTTTAATTGAGCATCTTTATAAATCAATTGATTTGTTTGAGAGTCCTCGTAAGAACCCGATACCACCACATCTATTTTTTTTGATTTTAATTCATCAATAATTTTAGCCCACGTTGAAATAGGCATTTCCTTAAATTTCCAACGAGATGATGCATGAATGACAACGAGCTTATTTTTTAATTGAATACCATGATTATGAAGCCATACTTCTAATTTATTTTTTTGTTTGAAAGTAATATCAAGCTCATATGCTGGAGCGATAATTTTTTTATAAAGATTCGCAGCTCTTAATAGATCGACATCTTGGTCAGCCATAGGCCTTTCATGATCAAGTACCGGCGCTAAAAAGTGAAATGAATGATGCCAAAAAGAACCTCGACGAGGAGCCTGCCTTGAAACACTTATATCGGGCCGTAGAAATCTTGAGAGCATGGCTCCTCTCCAATCATTTGAAAAATGAGCCAATAAGTCATAATGCTCTCTCAATAATTGTTTAAAGAGATCAAGGTAAGCGACTATTTTTTTAATACCTCTTTTATTTCTAGGGATCACAAAAATATGTCGGACACGCTTATTCATTTGAAAGATAGGCTCACTTTCAGGAAAGCACATCACATCGACATAGCGATAATCTTTTGGAAGTGCTGCAATAGAAGCTGTGAGGATAATGGAGTCCCCAATATTTTTAGTTTTTAAAAATAATGCTTTTTTAATTTTGAATCCTAACTAGCATGAACATTTAAAGATATCGTATCCAATATAGACTGAAGTGCTGTTTTCATTTCATCTTGATTAAAATTAGTATAACGATACACATGCATGATGCCTAAACGAATATATGGCTGAATAAAAACCCGATCTCTAAAGTTATTTGGAGAGTTATGATGCAATACCATGGTAGGTATTTTTAACATAGCGGACATGGTTTTAAAAGCGCTATCACTTCCAATTAAAAAATCACAGGATTCAACCAGCGTTAAATTCTTAATCACATCTTTATAAGATGTCTTCATTATATTTTTATGGGAAGGCATCTTGATCCTCGATAATTCTTCTTTTGTTCCAAATAAAATAATCTTGTACTTTTTTTGAAGTAAGCATGTAGTTAACTTAAGGATAAAGTTGGCTGGAATAGCTTTCGTTGATCCAATAGCACTTGCACCCATATGAATACCAATAAGTTTTTGAGGGTTATGTTTTATGCTTACATTTGATTTAAATGGTGATTTTTGAAAAAATAAACTTCTTGGACAAATATGAGACATTTCTTCTTGCCTTAAATGCTTTTGTATTTCTCGATATTCTTCTTTATTGGTGTAAAAGTAGTATTGCTGAATCTTAATTCCCAAAACTTTAAAAAATAATTGAGCACTCTGAAAATGGGTAACAACAATATAGTGGGCTGATTTATTTTTTAAAATAAAAGGAAGGTGTTGAAGAAAATCGCCAATGCCGCCATGGATTTCTAAATAGGCATTTTTTGAGCTTTTTTGGTATGAAGCAATGTATCGATCCTGAACATCCCGAAAAAATGTTCTAAATCGAATGACTTTTGCATAGCTTGCAAAAGACTTGTCATGGTTACCAAGAAAATCGAACAGTCTTGCTAAGAAATAAAAATAATATTTTTTAAAATGGCGATTCATAAAAAATATATTATAGATTTTTAATCTATAAGAAAGCGTTTATTCTTTAGATGCGCGTTTACGTTCGTGTTCAAGTAAGTAGCGCTTACGAATGCGGATCGATTTAGGTGTAATTTCAACCAATTCGTCGTCTTCGATAAATTCAACAGCAGACTCGAGTGTCAATTGAACAGGTGGGACTAAACGCACCGCTTCATCCGTACCTGATGCTCTGACATTGGTGAGCTGCTTACCTTTAATCGGATTCACAACTAGATCGTTATCTCTCGAATGAATACCAATCACCATACCTTCATATAATTTATCACCCGGGCTTGAATACATACGGCCACGGTCTTGAAGTTTCCATAACGCGTAAGCCACGGCTTCACCTTGCTCAGCTGAGATCAATACACCGTTACGACGTCCTGGCATATCGGCTTTCACAGGGGCGTATTCATCAAAAACGTGTGCCATAAGCCCTGTACCTTTTGTCATCGTCATGAATTCACCCTGAAAACCAATGAGGCCTCGTGCTGGAATTTTATATTCCAAACGTGTACGACCATTACCGTCAGACTCCATATTTTGCACTTCCCCTCGTCTGCATCCCAATTCTTCCATGACAGCCCCTTGGGTATCATCTTCTAAGTCAACCGTTAAGACTTCATAAGGCTCACACTTTTGACCATTGATTTCACGATAGACCACACGTGGCTTACCGACCGCTAATTCAAAGCCCTCGCGACGCATATTTTCTAATAAGATGGTTAAATGTAATTCACCACGGCCTGATACACGGAATACATCCGCATCTTGAGTGTCTTCAACACGCAAAGCAACGTTTACTAATAATTCTTTTGTAAGGCGATCCTTAATTTGTCGGCTGGTCACAAACTTACCTTCAGTACCAGCAAGTGGTGAAGTATTCACCATAAAGTCCATGGTGAGGGTTGGTTCATCCACTGCCATAATAGGAAGACCCACTGGATTATTAGGATCGGCAATGGTGACACCAATACCGATTTCTTCGATCCCTGAAATAATGACAATGTCACCCGCTTCCGCTTCTTCAACTGGAATTCGTTCCAATCCTTTAAAGCCCAAGACTTGATTGATACGACCTTGAGACACT
>Ga0194133_10007007_pt1 | contig 13627 bp, 11 predicted proteins | sample TA2KigOf40mmetaG_FD_155448 | JGI IMG/M metagenome (GOLD analysis project Ga0194133, IMG submission 155448) | Freshwater microbial communities from Lake Tanganyika, Tanzania - TA2015055 Kigoma Offshore 40m | ecosystem: Environmental > Aquatic > Freshwater > Lake | place: Tanzania: Lake...
GGCCCCATAGCCCGCGGATTAATCGAGAAGGCCTGGCGAACAGACTGCGTAGCCGTTAATGCCATTAGCTTCTGGGAGTCTGCAATGCTGGCGGCACGGGGGCGCATTACGCTTCCTGTCGCTGCCGAGCTCTGGCGGGCCGATCTTTTGCAAGCCGGCGTTCATGAGGTGAGTTTAGACGGCCGCCTGGCCTTGATAGCGGCCCAACTGCCTGACTTTCATAAAGACCCAGCTGACCGGTTTATTGTGGCTACGGCCATCCATCATCGGGCGGTACTAATAACCGCCGATGCCAACATCTTGGACTGGCGGGGCCAACTTACGCTTCAGAATGCGCGGCTTTGATCTTTAAACGCAGGCTCGAAATCATCGATTTCGTGCGCCTGCAGGCCAACCTCGGGAGATGCGGCCACCTCTTTCCAACGCCTGACGGCTGCGACCACCTCTCGAAAAATCCCTTGCGCCTGGTTCGGCGATAACGCAAAGCGGGCGGCTTGCCCCATGAGCTGCTCGACAGATGTGATCGGGCCGGTATCTTCACTGAGCCATGTCTTCGATTCAGGGTCTTTGTCAGGAAACGGGTTCAGATCAAATGCTGGCGCTAGTCGCCAGAGGTTGTTTCCGCTGTAAAGAAACCCGATGTTTTGCAAATGATCGTCTACGTTGGTGATCAGATGGTTGAAGACTAGTCGCCGCCACAACTGTCGGGCGTCGTCGATAAAGTTTTCGCACTTCGCGCGCATGACATCGATTAATTCCGTGTACGAGTGCTCATCATCGCGCCTCGCCTGCAATAGCGTGGTGCCCGCCATATAAGGAATGCGATTCTGCTCAGGCGTGCGGTCGAAGCGGCGAATCATTGCTACTGGCTGGTCTTGCACCATCACTACTCTAGCCAGTGTGCTGTCGATGCCTGCAAGCCTCGCCAATCGCAGTGCCAGTACCTCGCCGCGTGTTACCGAGCGCTCGTCGGTCACGCTAGGAAACTTGCCGAGAGACAGAGCGCTGTCTGAATCCAGGATGGTGCACTTCGGGCGCATGCCTCCTAGCGAGGTACCTTTTCCCTGCAGGTAAGCCAGATCTTCTGCGGTCTCTTGGCTGAGCTCCACCGCCCGGGATGCGAGCAGGATTTTTTCTAGCTCGAAGAATGCAGGTGTAGACCGGGCGTCATCTGCTGGCCTACTTAGGTAGTGTCCTGTCTGATCGCGCAGGCGTAGTGCGCCCATGCGGCTGAAGTCATCTACAGAGGCAAGGTAGTCTGATTCGGTGAGTGGACCCAGGGCGCCATCTCGCGCCCGGGCTTTGGCATGCGCCCGTGCAACCACCCGCCTACCCCAGGCATCGGGCTCGGTGTCCGCCAGGGCGAAAAAGAAGCAAGGGTCGTTCTTGGTGGGGGGCTTGCGTACCTGGTAGCCGCTTTGCCTTTGAAGGTCGGGAGAGATGTCGAAGAACTGGGGGTCTGCCAGCCACTCTTCGCTGTAGGCGAACTGAGAAAACTCCCGCTGACCGTCTTTGACGAAGATAAGGCGCCCCACCGGCCTCTGGGCTTTGCCCAGACAGATATCAAACTGCGTGCGGGTGGATACTTGCCTGGAGGCGGGCTTGATGGACATTAAAACCCGCCTGACTCCGGCGTCTTGCGGGCTTTACGCACCCGCTGGGGGAGTTGTTCATTCATTAAGGTCAGGCCGATGGTGTCTTGCGGGGTGTCGAGCAACTGATCGAACTTGTCGAGTTCGCCGAAGACCTGCAAGGCTCTGGCGATAAGAACCAAGGCCGTACCCGGGTGGCCCGCCTCGATGCGCCGCACGGTGTTGGCCGAGCTGCCAATGCGCTCAGCCAAGTCTTGCTGGGTAAGGTGCCTGCGCCGCCGGGCGAGCGAAATGGCCTGACCCAAGCGAGCTAGGCTGCGTACGACAGGCAGGGGTGGCGGAGAGGAAGCATTCATATAAAAAGCATTTTATAGATACTTAAAGCATTTAAGCAACCAAATAAAATACTTTATATTACGGTGACAATTACGGTTCACTTAATTCGCTTCACTCCTCTGCGGCAATTGAATTTCGGTAATTGAGTAGACCGTCACCGTAATTACGTAATTCTAACTCTATAATTTACTATAATCGGCTATAATTTTGCCTTTATGGCCTCCAAAAACGCTCGTATGCCGTTACCGATCTTTCACAGGGAAGAACTAGCGCTTCGCATCGCGCAACAGGTACTCGCATCGGGCATTGGTGCGGCTTCGTCGTCAGGGCTTTTTTTGGCCGCCCCACGTCGAACGGGTAAGTCAACCTTTATTCGCGAAGACCTGCGACCCGCCCTAGCGCTGTCGGGTGCGGTGGTGCTCTACATCGACCTATGGGCCAACAAGGCAGCAGATCCTGGCGACCTAATTGCGCGAGCTGTGGCCGAGGAACTTGCTCGCTACAAGGGCGTAATAAAGCGCCTAGCAAAATCCGTGGGCATAGACAAGGTGGGCGTGTCTGGTTTTGTTTCTTTGACTTTCGAAAATGACGGTGTGAAACAAGCGGTGTCGCTGACCGATGCTCTGGCCGCACTTTCCGACGAGGTGGAGGCGCCGATTGTTCTGCTCATTGATGAGGCGCAGCACGCAATAACCACTGAGGCTGGCTATTCAGCCCTCTTTGCACTTAAAGCTGCGCGTGATGAACTCAATAGCAGTCTGCACTTTGGACTACGAATGGTGGCTACGGGTTCAAACCGTGACAAACTCGCCACGTTGCGCAACAGTAAGGACCAAGCGTTTTTTGGTGCGCCTTTGGTAACGTTTCCTACTTTGGGAAAAGACTATGTCGAGTGGTTTTGTGCTGGGGTAGATCTGCCCCAACCACTTGATCCAGAGAAAGTCTTTAAACTTTTTAAGCAGGCCGGGTCCCGTCCCGAATTACTAGCGGCAGCCCTGGACGAGGTGAGATTTAATTTCGAACTAGATCCGAGTGAGGTAGAGAAGGCTGTTGTCGCTGCGGTGAAGTCACAGATCGCCCTGGCCGATGCGCAAACAATGCAGGTTATAAACTCGCTCACGCCACTGCAATCCGTCGTTCTGCGTGTGTTAGCGATAAAGGCCGACCGGTACGCACCATTTGACGATTCGACAATCAAGCTCTACAAGCTTGCCCTCAAAGTGATTGCGCCGACTGAGAAACTGACCCCCGATGTATCTAACGTGCAGCAAGCGCTCGCTGCGCTTCAAGACAAGGGTCTCGTCTGGCGTGAAAAGCGGGGCGTTTATGCCCTTGAAGAAAATGCGATAGCAGATCTTTTGAGAACTAAAGGGCTCTTGGAGTCGTTCTCAGAAATTGACCCGTAATGCACGAGACGATGTTGCAGTTCTCGGCAACTTACTTAGGAGCCTGGGTTGAATTGCTCGCAGCGGTCCTACCGACACAAATTACGGGACATAATAAACTGTCCCCAAATATCGGATTTCTATTTCACGCGAATGAGCCGCCAGCCTTGGTCCATTTTGCGGGAGACGAACTTCCAGGGAAGGTTGCGGGTGCGGAGCAGGTAGTAAGAGGTAACCCGAACGCTCTCGGCTTCTTTGTGATCTGAGCAATAAACGCTCTCGCCGACCTCTAGCCGCGAAAGCGTGTCGAGCCAATTGCGCTCGCAAATTCTCTCTAAATCGATGCGTTCTATGTACATACCCAGACTTTCCAAGAAGGGGAAAACTTCTCGCTGTTTTGGGATCGACCGTAGGCAGAAAAACTTTAGGCGGCTTTCTCACTCTGGCTTCAAAAGTCTGTAAAGCCTGTAAATCTAGTAAAAGCAGTAAGAAACACTAAAGTTTCCGGTAAAGCCGTTTAACCTCTTGCAAACGGCAAAGGTTTGCCGCTTGGTTCGTTTCCTATGTTCAAACCCACGAAAGGATTGGGTGTGAAAAAGGGGCTGCCGTGAACGAGTTAACCCAAGGAGCCTTTATGTCCACAGTCGTCGATTCGAAAACTACCCTCGTGGCCCTCCAGGGGCTACGCTCTGCCAATGCGGACATCAATAAGGCATCAGAGCGGCTGGCAACAGGGCTGCGTATCAATAAGGCTGGAGATGATCCTGCCGGGTTTGGAAAGGCGTCTGCACTCAAGGCCCAGATTGGGTCATTCGTTCAAGTGAAGAAGAACATTGCAGGGGCGGTATCAGATTTGGACAAGGTAGGCGGTGCGCTCACAAACATTTCCGATTTTCTGGTTGAGATGCGCACCATGGCGATGGCCGCTGCTTCAGAAACGGACACTGGCATTCTTGCGGCTTATCAATCCTCGTTCGATGAACTGAGGACAGGCATTAATCAGCTTGCCGCGAACACAAAGTTTGGGGATGATGCCGTTCTATCTGCAGCCACTACGACGAAAACTGTACAGATCGGTATAAATAGCGGCGAAGTTAAAAGCATGTCTTTTACAGCTGCAACTGCAACTGCCTTAAGTATAAATACGCTTAGCTTAGCAACCGCTGCAGGGGCACGTACTGCTCTTTCAGCCCTTGATTCCGCCATCGAGACTATTTCCTCCCGTTTGGCAACCGTGGGAGGCTACCAGGCCTCATTGGAGGTTTCATCCGAACTAGCTGACGCGAACATTCTAAGCAGAACTACCCAGTACCGCGACATCATGGATGCCGATTTGGCCGTTGAGGCCACCAACCTGGCAGCGGCAAGAATTCGCCAGGATGCCTCGACCGCCGTTCTTGCCCAGGCCAACTCTATGAACCGCACCATTACCGACTATCTTCTTAGCGGGGCCGTGGGGTAATTAATTTATGGCTTCTGCCGCCTTAGCCCGCCAAAAGGCGATTTCTGCCTATAGGGGCCTCTACCTTATTTCGGGAGATAGGGAGCCCCCGAAAGCGCAGATAGTTGAGATGCTGCTTGACGGCTTAGCGGCAAGCTTGGCTGAGGCTCAGCGGGCGCAGGCCGATGGCGATTCCGAGAAAGTCGCCGAATCTATGTCCCGTGCAGGCAGAATTGTCGTCGGCCTGGAAAAGGCTCTGGATCACTCGGTGTACCCCGCGCTCACAACAGACCTTTCTTCTATTTATCGATACTTTCTGCGCAGGATGAATAAGGCCTACGGGCCTCAAGCACCCAGCATTTTGCAAGAGCTGCTGTCTCTTACGGCAATCCTGCGCTCGGCCTTCTCAAAGCAAGCCGCCTTTTAGAAGGTTTATCGTTGGGGCCTCGAAACCCTTCCGATTGGCACACCCGTTGCTTAGGACCTTCCGTCCTAACCAACTACAGGGTGAATTGCCATGCAAACCAATCTATACCGTGAAATTCTTGACAGCCATGTCGCAGCCTTCAACTCCGACGGCAGTGATAAGGTCGTTTCAAAGTACTCCCCGGAAGAGATCCGGGAAACCATCTCGAAGCTCGTCGCTGAGGATAAGACAGACCTCGCCTTTGCGTTAAGTCAGTCGGGTCTCGCGCTGTATCCAGATAGCGAAGACGTTCTGGCAATTGCCGGACTCTTGGCAATGCTGAAAGAAGACTGGGTAGAGTCCGCCGCGATTCTGAATCACCTGATTGAGATTCAGGCCGATCGCACCCCAGTAACCACCCACATTATGTTTATTCGTGCCCTGCGCTGCGCGCTAGAGCCGGCTGCCGCCCTAAGCGCAGTGATGCTTGCCCACGAGCAGTATCCCAACCACCCCGAGCTTGAAAAAGAGTTCCTGGCCTTAAGCGAAATGCTGGGCCTGGCCACTTCGGAATAACCATCAGCGGATCCTAATCCCTGGGCAATGACCATAGATGCGGCAACAACCTGCCGGCAATCCGTCACCCCATAGATACGGCGCTATCAAGGAGATTGATAAATGAGCGTGATTAACACCAACATAAAGGCGATCGTGGCGCAGGATTCGATGCGCCAGGTAAACCTGAAACTGGCCACCGCCATGGAGCGCTTGTCTACGGGCCTGCGTATTAACTCGGCAAAAGACGATGCGGCTGGGCTGGCCATTTCCGAGCGGATGACAGCCCAGGTTCGCGGATTTGGCATGGCAATCAAAAATGCGAACGACGGCCTTTCGATGGCCCAGACGGCCGATGGCGCCTATGGTCAGGTTACCGACATGCTGCAGCGCATGCGTGAACTTGCCGTGCAGGCGGCTACCGGATCGATGAGCCCCTTAGACCGGAAATCCATTCAGTTGGAAATCGAAGAACTGAAGATGGAGATCGAGAACGTCGCCACGAAAACCCATTTCAACAACATCAAGCTACTCGATGGAACCGCTGAAGAGGTGGTGCTGCAGGTGGGTGCCAACCAGCACGACATTATGACGATTGGTTTTGACTCGGTACGTACCAAAGATATCGGTTCAGGCCTGCAGCCTGCATTAACCTCGGTTGGGGGTCGATCCACCGTATTCGATGCATACGTAGCCGGTGATCTTGTGCTCAACGGCGTTCTTGTCAATGCATCCATTTCTCCCGACGACAATCTGTCCTATGCTGACAAAACCGCTAGCGCAATCGCTAAAGTCGCCGCAATCAATCGCGTAAGCGAGCAAAGTGGTGTGATTGCAAAGGTTAATGACACTTTGGTTGAAGGCGTAACCATGACCGCCGCTACGGGCACGGGTACCATCACAATCAATGGGGTCGCCACAGCAGTCGTCACGGTAACGACCGATGCCGAGGTCTCGCGAGCAAACGTCATTACAGCGATTAACAATATCTCGCAACAAACCGGTGTTCGTGCGGTAGACACTGGCGCAAGGGACCAAGGAGTTACCTTGGTCGCGGAGGATGGTCGAAACATTACTGTGCAGTTATCGGCAGGCACAGGGACCTTCACAGCCGTCACCACCGGCTTACAGGCTAATAACACAGAACTTACTTATGTTGGGACATACTCTCTCTACTCCCAAACGGGACAGCCGATTGATGTAAACCACCAGATCGGCAGGGACATAACCGGCACAGGTCTTCGAATGGGTACCTACACGCCCAAGCAGGCGATTATGACAACGCTGGAACGTTCAGGCGGTGGCAGTACTGCCATACCCGCCGGTCCACCTGCCCCCCAAACAGCCGGCGTTGAGCCAAGTAGCGCGACCGTTGGGGTTCTCAATGGCAGCACATTGGTTCTAAACGACATCGCAATTGGTGCTGGTCGTGCAACTGACGATACCGCTTCAATATCAACTACCGCAAGCTCCAAGGCTGCGAGCGCAATTGCAATTGCTGCAGCGATTAATCGGAAGACCGAACTCCATGGCGTTACGGCGAGGGCTGAGCCCAATGTTGTCAGGTCGGAGACGCTACCCACCAGCTTTCAAGCGGGGAGCTCCGGTCAGATCAGCCTCAATGGTGTGGAAATTAGCGTAGGTACGGTAAGTCGCAATTCTGTGCTCGAAGCAATTAATGCTCATACGGGTCGGACTGGCGTGATTGCTCGTGCCTATGGAGAAGGAATTGAACTTGTTGCAGAAGACGGCCGCAATATTGTGATTGCAACCAATCAGAACATCAGCGCAGGAAACCTGGGCTTATCTGGAGTGAGTATTGGTGCGTCCGGGGCTGCTACGGTGTCTGCTGGTAATGGGAATGCATTCTATGCTTCCGTAAGTCTTTCCTCTGATCGCGCATTTGCGGTGAGACGAGGGGATGAAGGCGGACTACTCACCACTGGGAACTTCCATGCCCTAGGCTTTCGCGAGGGCACCTTTGGCGGCAAAGACACCGGCGTAAAGATTGCGGAGCTTGATGTCACGACCCAAGAGCACGCGTCTATAGCGATATCGGCGGTTGACGCCGCATTGGAGGACGTTCTTGCAGCTCAGGCGCGATCCGGTGCCTTCCAAAACCGGCTTGATGCTGCTCTAAATGTCTTGAGCGAATCGGTAGAGAACATGAGTGCCTCGCGCAGTCGTATTCAAGATACCGACTATGCCCTGGAAGCGACCAATCTGGCGAAGGCGCAGATTATTTCGCAGGCTGCCACGGCGATGTTGGCTCAAGCCAATCAGTCGCAGCAGACAGTTCTGCAGCTGCTGCAGTAGTCGTCAAAGACAAAACTGCGGAAAGTGATCCTTTCCGCCTAAGCCCCGGGGTATGCCCACAAGGCCTCTACCTTCGGGGCTTTTTTCTTGGGGCATGCTTTTGGTCAGGAAAAACGCGCTTGGCAGGCTATTGCCGCCTTTTCGACACGGGGTGGCAAGCCCTTGCCTGGGCGGCAACACGGAAATATTAATTCATAAAATCAATTACTTACGGGCTTGTATCGGAAAAAGACTTCTGGCACGAAGCCTGCTTATCAGGTCTGCAGACCTACGTGGTGTGGGTCGGCGTCGGATGAATAGAAAGGTCCGACCACAAGGAGAGAAACAATGGCGGTGATCAATACCAATACTAAGGCACTGTTTTCGCAGAATGCGTTGAAGGTCTCGGGCAAGCTCCAGGCGAAGTCTATGGAACAGCTCTCCACGGGCAAGCGCATTAACACTGCGGGCGACGATGCTGCCGGTTTGGCAATCTCCACCCGCATGACCACGCAGATTCGCGCGCTGAATATGGCGGTGCGTAACGCGGGCGATGCCATCTCTTTGATTCAAACCGCGGAGGGCGCTACTGGCGAACTCACGAATATGATGCAGCGGATGCGCGAACTGGCCATCCAGGCAATCAACGACACCAACAGCAACCCTGACCGAAGCTACCTTGACCTGGAGTTTCAGCAGTTGAAGCAAGAGGTCGTGCGTGTTGCCGAAATGACAGAGTGGAACGGCTTTAAGGTATTAGACGGTACCGCGGGCGAACGCGTTGGCGAGGTTCCTGTATACAAAAAGACATCGGTGAACCTGAATGGTGATGTTCTCATTGAACCGACCAGCCGGCGCACCTTAGGCGGCTCGGGCGCGGGTGAGCAGCAGACCATTACCTTTACGGGCACGCCCGCCACCGGCACCATTAAGGTCTTTGGTATTCCCATTACGATCGACTCAGTCGCGGCAACTAGCCTCACGACTTTTACAAATGCCGTAGAGGCCGCCTTGAAGGCATCCCCGGCGTTTGATGCCACCTCTGACCGTACTATCACCCGAGTGGGAAACGCATTGACCCTTGGCTTTAATGCCAACGATGGGGATATTGCCCCCGTTGAAATCGATTTCGGATCAACAGCAGTGGGCGTCACGCGGGCCACCGCCCGCGAGGCCGTAGTTATTGCCGATGAACTCTTCTCTAACAATGCATTCTTTACCCGCACAGGAAAGCTAACGATTGAGGTGCCCACCGGTGCGGGCTCTACCGTAACTGCCTCATTTCTTACGCAAGATAACGAGACGATACTGCTTACCGGTGTGCTCGACCGGGCCGCCGGCACGATTAGCTTTAGCCGAAGTGCAGGGAATAACCGTCAGGTCTTTTCGGGTGAGTTAGGCACCAGCGCCGATACCTTGGTTTACACCCTGCGTAACTCGGCACAGACCGTACAGAACCTGACCAATCGCCCGATTCGGCTGGAAATCAACGTAGACGGCTCAATTCCGGCCTTACGTGCGGGTGACCTGCAGGTTAATGGAATTGATGTTGGCGCCTCTTATGCCGCCGACGACATGCTCTCCCCCCGAAACAATGCCGCTGGCAGTGCTATTGCGAAGGCCGCTGCCATAAACCGGGTAGCCGCGGCGACAGGTGTCTCGGTAGGTAAGTCGCAGGCCATTACGATTGCGGGGGTTCCTAAAGAGGGCGTGATTAAAGTGGCGGGGGTGGATGTCACCATTACGGCCATGGAGGACACCGCAGTAAAGGCGGCAGCCAAAATAGCGGCGGCCCTGCGTGCTAGCCATATCTTTAACCAGGACAGCGGCCGAACCATTTCTTATGCCCAAGGCGGCTCGGTGATCTCGATCGACTACCCGGTGTCGGAAGGCAATGTAGGCAATGTCGAAATTCTTCCAGGCACCACCAACTTAATCGGCGTGGTCGACGTCGCCAGGGAGTATTCAACCTCATCTCCCGGTACAGGCGTATTCGCTAAGGTAAACGAGAACGTTGTGGTGGGTCAGGCCATGACTCCTGGCTCCGTGGTAACGGGCGTGGTACGCATTAATGGGTTTACTTCGGCCAATATCACCACCAGCCTGAACAACACCCGGGAGTCACGCGAGACCGTGGTGGCTGCAATTAATGCCATTAGTAACCGCACCGGAGTGGTGGCCGTTGACACAGGCTTTGACTCTAGGGGCATCACGCTTCTGGCCAAAGACGGAAGAAACATTGAGCTGACCTTTGAGACACCTTTTAACAAAGACCTGTTTGGCCAGCGCATTGGACTTCGCGAGGGCGTGCAGTCTAGCACCATCTCGCTGGAATCAAAGATTCCGGCCCCAGTGGTTTTAACCAGCAACACGCTAGGCGACATCTCGCGGGCAGGCCTGACAGAGGGTAACTTCACCAAGAACCAGTCGGTCTATGACACCGTTCCAAGAGCCATGGTGGACACGCCACAGGCCCAGGTAATGGCGGTTTCGATTGGTGGCACTGTTGCCGCTACAGAGACTTTCACTGCCACCATTAATGGCACGCCCTTTACTGCTACTGCCGCAGGTACCAGCGCGCAGGACGTGCGCAATGCCCTTGTAACGGCCATTAATGCAAACCTTACGCTAGGTGTGCTTGCCACCGCCGGCCGTAGCCCCTCAGAGATTCTGTTAACCGCAGTAAACCCGGGTACGGCCTTTACCCTATCCACACAGACCACTAGCGCTGCCGGCTCTTTGGAAGGCGTAATGGTGTCGCCAAATAGGCCTTCTGAGGCCAGAGCGCTTACCGATAATGATCTGGTGATCAATGGCATAAACATTCGGCCCTCCACCACAGGCGATGACACTAAGAGCAGCACCCAAACGCTTAGTAGCGATCGGGCAGCCAGTGCCATTGCCATTGCGGCCGCAATCAATGCCCATCGGCACGAGACAGGCGTTCGGGCGCTCGCCAACGGCGCAACCACTAAAGGGCTGTTTACCGATACCAGCTTGCCGGAAACGGCGTTGGTAAAAATGTATACCCTGCATGTCAATGGCGTGGCCGTTGATGTGGAGTTTGTAAAGGATGAGTCTGGCCTCGACCGTCGTACCAAGGTGGTGAACGCCATTAACGCCCGTGTCGGTCAGCATGGGGTGTCGGCCATTGACAATGGCTTTGGCGTGAGCCTAGAAACCGACGGACGCAACCTGTCGGTCTGGTTTGATGGGGGAATTAATAACCTTTCGGCGGCAAGCTTCGGACTTGATAGGGGCGGCGCGGTGGCGCAGGTCTCGCGGCTAAACCTTGGCGGAACCGTTGCTGCAACCGATACCGCCACGGTAGTGATTAATGGAACAACCATTACTTCTACGGCAGGACCAACGACTGCAACTGCGCTCGCAGTGGCGGTCGCAGCAGCGATTCAGGCAAAAATTGATGACAACACCCTCACGAATATCTTAGTGCGTCAGACCGGCGCTGTGGTGGAGGTTGAGTCTACGGTGCCGGGCACAGCCTTCGACCTGCGCGGTGCTGCTGTTAATTCAACCGCGGCAACGCTGCGGCTATCCACTGTTCGCGAAAATAGCTTTGGTGATACCCAGGTAACTGCCATTCGTGGCACTACCGACATTCCTGTAGAAGACAGCCGGGCTGCCCGCACCGTGTATGGCTCAGTGCGCATGATCTCGGACTCGGCTTTGCTTCCCAAGCTGCCTTCACCCGTGGGTGCGCCGCCTTCTGATCGGCTTGATCTGCTCAAGGCAACGGCCAAGCCCTTTGTTGTCTCGGTGGGAGAAAAGGGCTTTAACCCAGACGGTAACTTTGTTGCCCTTGGATTCCAGCAAGGCGCCTTCGGTGGCCGCTCTAGCGAGGCGATGGATCCGCCCAAGGTTGGCCGGCTGGCCTTCCAGGTGGGCTCAAGCGCCCAGCAGCTCATCACCATCGACCTGGCAGACTTTGGTAAGAACGGGTCGATTACCAACGAGATTACCAACGATGTGGATCTCAATGTAGAGGCACGTACCGCCCGAATTCATACCCGAGAGCACGCCACTGAAGTGCTGCGCATGCTCGACGATGCCATGGACAAGGTGAACGCCACCCGCGCCCAGATGGGTGCAGTCATGAACCGGCTGCAGTACGCCATGGATAACCTAAGCAACATCTCGATGAACCAGGAGGCCTCACGGTCCCAGATTCAGGATGCCGACTATGCCAAGTCGTCTACCGAGCTGGCCAAGAGCCAGATCATGCAGCAGGCGGCAACCGCCGTGTTGGCCCAGGCCAATCTGAGTCAACAGACGGTGTTGCAACTTCTGCAGGGCTAAGGGGTACACTTTGCGAAATGAGCGAAATCTACATTCCGAAAGGGCCCCGTAAGACCGAGGTGGACTGCAAAGACAGGCCTAAGATTCGGCCGCCCTGTAAGGTCTGTGGGCTGATTCGGGCCTACCTGATGTTTGCCGTGCCGCTGATCTTTATGGTCTTTGCCGGGGTGGAGATCGACTGGCCCGATATCAACATGACTGCTCTGGTGGGCTATCTCTTCCTAGCGGCATTTCTGGTTCAGGTGGCCTGGCGGGTCTATGTCGACTACTACAAGAAAAAATAACCCGGTTGTTTCTTCCCCTAGGGCCTCTAAGGCCCCTAAGGTTCTTAAGGCCGGCTCAGTGGACCTCTTGGTAGGGGACGATGTCCGCCAGGCTGGCCCGGCACCCGGTGCACTGGGGGCGGAGCCTTCCGACCAAAAGTCTGGCCCGAACTGCTGGGGCTGCCGATACTTTGCCGTGAGCTGGGACCCGCATCGCCCTTATGCCTGCAACCTGATGGGGTTTAAGACCAAAATGCTGCCGAGCATTGAGGTGCTGCGCACCGATGGCCGGTTTTGCCAGGGCTTTGTGCCAAAAAATTAAAAGCGATGTTGCTGCGCTAGCGGCGAGTCGCCACCGCAGAATTGGCGCTATTTGTGGCAGTAACTGTGGGCGTTGTAGCTGCCATGGCAGCAGCCGAGGCAACGGTGCCGCTGCGGCCTGTGGGGTTAATACGGGCAACAAACTCATTGCTTGGCCCTTCGAAGAACCGCAATAGCTGCACGGTATGCAGGTAGTGGTTTACAACGAAATGCGCCTTCGGGCCCCCGGCGCAGAGCTCCGAGGCCAGAAACCGCAGTTCGTGCAGGCCTGCCGGAAGGAACATGGTGGTATGGATCAAGGCCACCGATTCGGTGCCGCGCGTGGCCAGAAGGGTTTCTGGCCCTGAAATGGTGAAGGTGAGACCCTCCACCGGCAGGCAGCTGGGCACGACGGCCTTGGCATCTGCCAATGCAGCCGCGCCTGTGGCTGGGTTCTGGCCAGGGGCGGGCTGCTGCCCCCAGGCCTTAAAACCCCATACCGAGATCAGAATAAGGCCAAGGACTAAGATGGCCTTAAACTTAAGCCGGCTGTCGCGGTCTACACGTGCGGGATCGAAGTTTTTTTGAGAAGAGAGTTTCATGGTGCGCTTTGGTGTAACAAGGTATCGGCGATCGGCAGCAATTCTTAACAGGCTTGTGGCCCTCACCCTGGCCGCCCTGGGCATTATGGGCGCCCAGGCGGTGCAAGCCCAGTCGCTGCCCAACACGGCCGGCCC
>Ga0194133_10007012_pt1 | contig 13624 bp, 12 predicted proteins | sample TA2KigOf40mmetaG_FD_155448 | JGI IMG/M metagenome (GOLD analysis project Ga0194133, IMG submission 155448) | Freshwater microbial communities from Lake Tanganyika, Tanzania - TA2015055 Kigoma Offshore 40m | ecosystem: Environmental > Aquatic > Freshwater > Lake | place: Tanzania: Lake...
GTGTTCGAACGGTACCGACAACGCTTCGGGCCACGCCGGCGCAGCGGGGCGCGGCCGATCCGGGCGGTGCCGCTGCCAGGCCTGATGGCCCTGCGCGACCTGCGCGTGGACGTGGTGGGCTGAGGGGACGCCTAACTGACCGGCCTATTGAGGCTCGCGTGTTCCGGTGACAACCGTTTTCTCCACCCGCAAGCCCCGGACAAAGTCATCCTAGTGGGCGAGACTCAATAAATCTCGCAAGCGGCCCCACTGAGCCGACTCTGCCAACCCTACCCAGCCTGCCCAAACAAGCCGACCTAGCCGACCTAGCCGACCGAACCGCCCGGCGTCCCTGAGGCGACTCTGCCAACCCGATCCAACCTGTCCAAATAAGCCGCCCAACCGGCCCAACCGGCCCAACCGGCCCAACCGGCCCAACTGGCCCGTCCGAGCCCATCCACTTTACGGTTCACATGGGCATCCATGACCGGCGCCCAAGGGTCCACCGGCCCGGTTCGACGGAGCCTTGAGGCCACAGGCCAGATCACCTGCGTCGGGAGGGACCGAAGTAATACCCTTTGCCGATGCGGGCTCCCATTGGCTTCCGGCCCGATGCAGGCCCCAGCTTGTCCTCGTCGAACAAGGCGGTGTAGGTGTAGGCGAAATCCGTCAGTTTGACGCGTTCAACCTTCTTGCCGATGAACCGTTCGATGGACGCCACCTGGGCGGCTTCTCCCGCGCAGAACAAGGTCAGGGCATCTCCGGAACTCATGGCACGCCCGGTCCGGCCGATCCGGTGGACGTAATCCTCAGGGTGCTCGGGCACGTTGTAGTTGATGACGTGGGAGACATCCGCGATGTCCAGGCCTCGGGCGGCGATGTCGGTCGCCACCAGCACTTCGTGCCGGCCTTGCTTGAAGCCTTCCAGGGCCTCCTCCCGCTCTTTCTGGGACCTGTCCGAATGGATGACGGCCGCCTTGTGCTGGTTGCGCCGCAGCAGGGCCTCGACCGAGTCGGCGTCCCGCCGTGTGCGGCAAAACACGATGGCGCTCTCCCACTGGATCTTCCGGAGCAGGGCGATGAGCAAGGCCGGTTTCTGCAACTCGGCGACGGGATACAGGACGTGCTTGACGGTGTCGGCCACGGAGCGCCGGGCCCCGATCTCGATGGTCACCGGATCGTGCATGGCCCAGGTGATCAGGGTCTCGATGGCCGGGGGGATGGTCGCGGAGAAGAGCGAGGTCTGACGGGGTTTGCCGCACTTGAGGACGATGCGCCGTACATCCGGCAGGAACCCCATGTCCAGCATCCGATCGGCCTCGTCGAGCACCAGAAACTTCACGCCGTCGAGCCTTGCGGCTCCTTCCCCGAGATGGTCCAGGAGACGGCCCGGCGTCGCCACGATGACGTCGAGGCCGCGCTTGAGGTCGTCGCGCTGCTTGCCGTAGCCGACCCCGCCGTAGATCAGCCCGATGCGCAGGTTGGTGAAGCGGGCGAACTTCTCGAAATTTTCGAAGGTCTGGACGGCCAGTTCCCGGGTCGGCTCGAGGATGAGGCACCGCGGTTGGGGGGCATGGCTTCCCAACCGGCTCAGGATGGGCAGGGCGAAGGCGGCGGTCTTTCCGGTTCCGGTCTGTGCCGAACCGATGACGTCCCGCCCCTCGAGGATCCGCGGGATGGCGCCGGCCTGGATGGGGGTCGGCTCCTTGTAACCGAGTTCCGCGACGGCATCGAGCATCGCCGGCGGCAGACCCAGCTCAGAAAACAACATTCGAAAAGACTATCGATCCCGGCGGTCCGACGAAAGACGGAACTTGATCCACCCCGGCGGCCCGGCGGCCGGCGCGCGCCTGCATGAACCAATTCTGGGTGCGGTGCGTTGGGCGCTCCGGACACGGCAAGGCGCTCTGGGGGGGCTGGGCGCCTTCTCCGGATGCGCCGGCAGGTTCGCTTCCATGGATCCAAACGACGTCTGACAGGGCTCACTCCACTATCGGGCATGGGCGCTGTGAGGCGGCCGGTGGTGGTCCTTCTCGGACAACGTTGCCCGCGGAGGATCACGGCGTCGTTGCCCGCCGATGGCCGGGTCCCGGGGCACGCAGGAACCCTGCGGCTGCGCCTGCCCGCGGGCGATTCCCGGGAAAACCCCTTGCGCAACCGAAACGGTCGGCGGTAGTAGAAGTCCAATCCCCGGACAATGGCCGACCGACCGAACGAAAAGTCCTTCTTCGCGACCCGTCAGAGCTTGTTGATACGGCTCAAGGATCTCGGAGACCAGGAGGGGTGGCAGCAGTTCTTCGAGACCTACTGGCGGCTGATCTTCACCATCGGCATCAAGGCCGGTCTCAGCGAGACGGATGCCGAGGACATCGTCCAGGAAACCATGGTTTCGGTCGCCAAGCAGATCCCGGCTTTCCGCTACGACCGGTCCAAGGGGAGCTTCCGCTCGTGGCTCTTGACCATCGTCCGACGCAGGCTGGTCGACCGGGAGCGCCGGAAGGCCCGCTGGGAGCGGATCGTCTGCCCCAACGAGGAAAAGGACACGTCCGCCGACGAGGAGGCCGATGAATCCGCCGTCCAGTTCCGCCCGGACCTCGAGGTGCTGTGGGCCTCGGAGTGGGAGGGACACCTCCTGCGGCGGGCCTTGGAGGGAGTCCGTGCGCAGGTCACCGAGAAGCAGTACCTGATCTACGAGATGCTGGTGCTCAACGAGGTGCCGATGTCGCAGGTCGTGGAGAACCTCCAGACCTCCTCGATCGCCATCCACCGGGCGAAATACCGGGTCCATCGGCTGCTGAAGGCCGAGTTGAAGCGGCTCCGGCAGGAGGAGGACGCGGGCGGCTGAAGACCCCATGTCACCGAGCGATCCACACGACGGGATCCCGGTGATCCCCGACCACCAGCTCGTCGAGGTCATCGGCTCGGGCGCGTACGGCACGGTGTGGCTGGGCCGCACGGTCCTGGGCACGGCGCGGGCCATCAAGCTGATCCGTCGGTCGTCCTTCGAGAGCGAGCAGCCCTTCCACCGGGAGTTCGACGGCATCCGCCGCTACGAGCCCCTGTCGCGCCGGTGCCCCAGCCTGGTGCCGATCCTCCAGGTCGGTCGCGACGACGCGGCGGGGTTCTTCTACGCGGTGATGGAACTGGCCGATGCGGTCGACGGGCCGGGAGGCGTCGGATCGCCGGGGGAGGGGACCCTGGGCTACCTCGCCCGCACGCTGCGCACCGACCTCGGGCAGCGGGGGCGTCTGCCGATCGCCGAGTGCGTCGAGGTCGGGCTGGCGATGGCCGACGCCCTCGAGACCCTCCACGGCGCGGGCCTGGTGCACCGCGACATCAAGCCCTCCAACATCATCCGGCTCCGGGGCCGCGCCTGCCTGGCCGACGTGGGGCTGGTGAGCGAGGCGCGCGAGGGCTCCAGCCTCGTGGGTACCACCGGCTACATCGCCCCGGAGGGCCCGGGCCTGCCGCAGGCCGACCTCTACAGCCTGGGCATGGTGCTCTACGAGATCTCCACCGGCATGCGGTTGGCGGAGTTCCCCGGGACACCGGCCGAATGGCTCCAGCCGGGACATGCCATCGAGTGGGAGTTCCACGAGATCGTGCTCCGGCTCGGGGCGCGTGATCCCGCCCGGCGCCACCGCGATGCCCGCGAGGTCCGGGACGAGCTGCTGCTGCTCCGCGGCGGCCGCTCGGTGCGCCGGCTGCGCGCCCGGGAACGTCGGCAGCGCCTCCTCCTCCGGACGACGGCCCTGCTCGCCGTGCTGGGCCTGGTTGCCGGCATCGTCGCAGCCGTGCGTCACGACCGGGCCCGCGACGAGGCGGTGCGCCAGGCGGAGAACCGCTCGCAGCGGGTGGACCTTCTGGTCAGCCGGGCGCGTGATGCGCTGAACGACGTCGCCCCCGCCGCGCGTTCCCGGGCCCTCGTGACCCTGCGGGAGGCCCTCGCGCTCGAGCCGGGCCGGCCCGAGGTGCGTGACCTCGTCGCCGCGGCCCTGCTGGTGCCGGAGATCGTGCCCGAGAAGGCGCCATGGAGGCCCCCTCTCGGGCGCCCGCTGGATGTCCCGCGCCGATGGCCGGTCGGTCGGCTGGCCTCCGCCACCGGCCTCTTCGATCCCGACCTGAGACGGCTCTTCCGGCCGGGCCCCGACGGATGGCTCGAGGCCCTCCCGGTCCGGTCGGGGGCCGCCCCGGAGGCGATCCCGCCGCCGTCGCCCGGGCTCGGTCTCGAGTTCATCAGCTCGGTCAGCCTCGACGGACGGTGGCTGCTGGTCCGCGACGCCGCCGAACGGTTCCAGGTCGTTTCCCGCACCGACGGCCGGTCCCGGCTCTCGTTACGGCTGGATCCCAAGTACCTCGGCCGCGAGTTCACCCCCGACGGCCGCTGGCTGCTCGCCGGGCGCGCGGACCACGCCTTCGACCTGCTGCCGATCGGCCATCCCGGCCCGGCCCGCCGCGTCCCGGTCGGGGTTCCCCCGCACGACCTGGTCGTCAGCCCCGACGGCCTCTGGGTGGCGGTGATCAACGCGACCAATCCGGTGGTGCGGTTCGCCAGCCTGGAGCGGGCCCGCGTGGAACGGCACCTGGAGCTGCCGCCCGGCGAGTCGGTGCAGGTGCTGGCGTGGAACCCCGAGGGCGACCTCCTGCAGGTCGCCTCCGAGATGCAGGTCTTCGTGGCGCGTTTCGACCGCCCGGCCGCACCGGTCAAGCGCCTGGTGAAGGAGGATCATGGCCTGCTCGGACTGGCGGTCTCGCCCGACTCGGCGTGGACGCTCACCACGGGCTACAACGGCCGGTCCCGGGTGTGGGACTGGTCGAGCGAGACCGTTCTGGCCGAGCACGGGGCCGCCGGCGCAGCGGTCCAATGGTCGCCGGACGGCCGGTGGATCGCGTGGCGGGATGACGCCCAGTGGGAGCTGCTCCGGTTCGATCCGCCGACCGGGTGGTCGGTCCTCCCGGCCCTCCCTCCCACGCTCCCGACCGAGACCAACGCCGGACCGGCGGTCGTGCGCTTCCATCCGGCCGGCGACCGCTGGGCCAGCGGTTCCTACGACGGGGTGCGTCTGTACCCGCGCTCCGGGCGCGGGCGCGCCGCCTTCTGGCCCTGCGACGACCGGATGATCCAGCACCTGGCCTTCTCGCCCGACGGCACCCGCCTCTGGGCGCTGGGCTTCACCAACGTCTTCTCGTTCGCCGTCGAGGGCGATCCCGATCGCCAGGGCCTGCGACTGCTTGGCACGCGCCGGCTACCCGGGCCGGGTCGTGGAGCCGTGACGTCCTCCGGGCGCGTGTGGCTGGTGTCCACGAACGGATCGTTCCTGGGGCCTGATCCCGGCGGTCCATCGGGTGCCACGGACGGAGCCGATTGGGTTCCGGTGGACCTCCCGCCCCGCGGCGTCATCGGCTCGGTCGATCCCTCCGGTCGCGGCCATCTTGGCAGCTGGGGCCTGGATGCGCCGCCGGCCGTGATCCGCCCGGCCGACGGCTTCCCGGTGACGCGCCTCGAGATGCCGCGCGATCCGTCCGAGGTCGGCGAGGCCGGCGAACTGGTCTTCTGCCCGTTGTCCTCCCGGGTCTTCGGTGCGGCGACCCACGGGGTCATGGCCTGGGACCGCGACTCTGGGAGGCTCCTCTGGCATCGGGTGCTCGACCCGGTCGGCGTCTATGGACGTCTGGCCGTGACCCCGGATGGACGGCGGTTGGCCGTGGCGCTGGGCACCCGATCCATCCACCTGCTCGAGGCGCAGGACGGCTCCACGGTGTCGCAGGTGCGGATGCCCGAGCGGCTGCGCCTCACCTCGCTGGCCTGGGATCCGCGGGGGCGACGCCTGGTGGCCGGGACCGTGGTCCATGCGGCCCACCTGTGGGATTTCGATGCGCTGGGGTCGGCCCTGGCCGCCGAGGGCGTGGCCGTGCCCGACCTGCTCGAGCCCGCCCTGCCGACGACGTCCGGCGGGGTCGCCACCGTGGCCGACTAGGCGGTGCCGTCCCGGGGCTCAGGTCGAGGCAAAGAGGTTCAACACTCCGTCCAACCCGCTGAAATTGAGGGCGTGCGTGGCCTGCTGGCGCACCACCGGCTTGGCCCGGTAGGCGATGCCGATGCCGGCGGCGTGCATCATCTTCAGGTCGTTGGCCCCGTCGCCGAGGGCGATGGCCCGCGAGGCGTCGACCCCGAGGCGTCCGGCCAGGGCGCGCAGCTCGCCCGCCTTGCGTTCGGCGTCCACGATTTCGCCCAGCACCCGGCCGGTGAGGCGGCCGGCGTGGGTCTCGAGCGTGTTGGCCACCGTGTGGTCCAACCCGAGGCGGTCCTGCAGCCGCCGCGTGAAGAAGGTGAACCCCCCGGAGACCAGCAGGGTCTTCCAGCCCGCCGCCCGCGCGGCCTCGAGCAGCGTCTCGGCCCCCGGTGAAAGACGCAGTCGCTCCGTGTACACCCCCTCGAGCGCGGATTCCTCGAGCCCTTCCAGCAGGGCCACCCGCCGCCGCAGCGCCCCGGCGAAGTCGAGTTCCCCGCGCATGGCCGCCTCGGTGATGGCCGAGACCTGCGGTTTGACGCCGATGCGGTCGGCGATCTCGTCGATGCACTCGATGGTGATGAGGGTCGAGTCCATGTCCATGACCAGCAGGCGGAAGTCCTCCGACCGCCGGCCTTCGGGCACGAAGGCGAGGTCCGCCCGGTGCGACTCGGCCAGGGCCTGCAGGTCGGGGTTCGCCGGCACGTTGCGCCATCGGGCCACGCTGCCGCTGGAGAGGTCGGGCGACCGGCCCAGGCGTTCGGCGATGGCGGCGACGGCGGTCTCGGTCAGGTGCGTGGCGTGGAGGACAAGCTCGGTCATGATGTGCCCGCTCAGACTGCCGTCCGTCCAGCCGCCCTGTCATGCCGTTTCCCCCGGGGGGATCTCAGAACTCGACATGCGGTGGGGCGGTGGCGGCACCGGAACCCCTCCCGCACCCGGATCCGGATCCTTCCGGGATTGCCCGCGCCACAAAACCCGTCAGCCTACCGGTGACGGATAGCAGCCCGGGCGTCCACGCCCCGGAAATCCCCGACCCATGCCCCTGTACGAATACGAATTGTGTGACGGCAACTGCGCCGCCTGCGGCGGCCGCTTCACGCTGCGCCGCCCGATCACCGCGCCCGAGCTCAACGCCTGCCCGGCCTGCCGGAAGCCCATCCGCAAGGTGATCTCGGGCTTCAGCACCCCGCACTACCTCAAGCCCCTGTCCACGACCGATGCCAAGAAGGCCGGATTCACGGTCTTCAAGCGGGTCAACCAGGGCGAATACGAGCGCCAATGAGGTGCCGGGTCCGGCGACGGGCCCACGACGGGATCGGGTCATGGACCCAGGGCGGGCGCCCCTCGAGGTGCCCTCGGCAGGATCATTCTGCGGGATTGCTGGCCTTCGGCCCGGATCGGTAGCCTCCCGGTCCTGTGAGCAAGAAGCCGACCCCGCCCAAGCCGCCCGCCTCCCGTCCCCGCCGCGTGGGACTCATCTCCCTGGGGTGCGCCAAGAATCTGGTGGACGCCGAGATCATGCTCGGATCGTTGCTCAAGGAGGGCATCGAGATCGTCAACGACGCCTCGCAGGCCGACGCGGTCATCGTCAACACCTGCTCCTTCATCGACGCCGCGCAGGAGGAGTCGGTCGACACCATCCTCGAGCACAACGCGCTGCGCGAGGCCTCGCACCGGGGCCAGGCGCTCATCGTCTCGGGCTGCATGCCTCAGCGCTATCGCGACGAGTTGCCCAAGCTCATGCCCGAGGTCGACGTGTTCATGGGCATCGACCAGGTGGAGCGCGTGGGGTCGCTCGTGGACGAGGCCATCGCCAAGCGCGCCTCGCGGGTGGGTTCCGGGTCCGATTCGCCGGAGGAGTCCAAGGGCGTCCGCGTGAAGGGGCGCCTCAAGGAATTGGAGAAGCAGGCCCCGGCCTACGACCACACGACCGAGACCGCCCTCCGCGGCACCGACCGCTTCGGCAAGAGCCGCATCGCCCTGACCGCCGCGGCGTCCCAACCGGCGGCCCCTTCGGTCGATGTCACGGTCCGGCCGAACTACATCCCGCAGTTCGAGACCCCGCGGTTTCGCCTCACGCCGAAGCACTTCGCCTATGTGAAGATCGCCGAGGGCTGCAACCATCCGTGCAGCTTCTGCATCATCCCCCGGATGCGCGGCTCCCACCGCAGCCGGGCCAAGGCCGACATCGTGGCCGAGGCCAAGGCGCTCATCGCCGACGGCGTCCGCGAGCTGAACCTCATCTCGCAGGATTCGACCTATTACGGCCTCGACCTGCGCCCGAACCACAGCCGGGCCATCTCGTCACCCGAACGCTTCAAGGCCGCAACCCAGGCCCTGCCGGTCGACGCGACCACCCTGTGCACGCTGCTGCGCGAGTTGAACGCGCTGAAGGGCGATTTTTGGATCCGGCTGCTCTACACCCATCCGGCCCACTGGACCGACGAACTGATCCGCACCATCGCCGAATGCCCGAAGGTCGCCCGGTACGTGGACATGCCGCTGCAGCACATCCATGACGACATGCTGGCCCGCATGCGCCGCGAGACCTCCGGCCAGTACATCCGCGACCTGATCGCCCGCATGCGGGCGGGCATCCCGGGCATCGCCTTGCGCACGACCTTCATCGTCGGGTTCCCCGGCGAGAGCGCCGCCCATTTCAAGACGCTGATCGACTTCATCGAGGAGACCCGTTTCGAGCGCCTGGGCATCTTCGCCTACAGCCGCGAGGACGGAACGGTGGCCGGCAAGATGGAGCAGCAGGTGACCCCCAAGACCCGGCAGAAGCGACGGGAGCAGGCCATGGCCGCGCAGCATCGCGTGGCGGTGGGCGTGGCCGAGGGCTTCGTCGGTCGCACCCTCAAGGTGCTCACCGAAGGCGAGGCGTCGGCCAAGGAGTTGGCCAAGGCGAACATCAGCTCGTGGGAGCATGGACTCATCCGGGGAGAGGACGCCGGCGGTCTGGCCCTGAAGGGGCGCTACACCATCGCCCGGGGCGAGGCCGACGCGCCGGACATCGATGGCCGCGTCTACATCCGTGGCAAGGTGCCCATCGGGAAGTTCTGCAAGGTCCGCATCATCGGCCACACCGACTACGACCTCATCGCCGAACCGCTCTGATCATCGGCCTTGGCGCGCACTCCCTGCTCCTCGTTCGGGGATGAAGCCGGCGGGCGTGATGGTGGTCATGACCGAACCGGCGCGGAAGATTTGCTCGAAGAATCTGTTGCCCCGGTCGGGGGCTTTCTGGATAGTCCGCCCGCTCGTAAGAGCACCTGGTCGGGGCGTAGCGTAGCTTGGTAGCGCGTCTGAATGGGGTTCAGAAGGTCGTGAGTTCAAATCTCACCGCCCCGACCATCTTGATTCTAAGGGCTTTCTGCAACGGAAGGCTAAAAGTTACAGCACCCAGTTCCAACAACGCCGCCAAAGTCAGGGGTGTTTACGGGTGTCACGAGTCTGGGATTCTCATCAGTCAGGAAAGGTTCCGTCCAGTTCTGGTGAATCTCTTACCAACTGTCTGTTTCGAGGAGTCGTGACGGGGCAGATCGGTGGACGCGATTCAACACGGGGGTTGTTGGCGTCGAGCCCGCTATCGCCTCGCCAGACCGCAATGTGAGTCACTCTCCGTCCTAATCTAAGTAGGCCCCCTAAGGGATCCCTTTCCCGCGGCCAGACCGTCCCCACGGGGTAGGGGTGGGAGGGGGCGAATTCCCGCGATTGGGTCGCGAGGGACCCACGCCTCAAATCTTAGCCTCAAAACCTGGGTAGGATGCGCTTTACGAGGGCTGCGAGTTGGGTCGGACGTGACCGAGTCAAGCGGTTGACCCCCCGGGGTTACACCCGCTTCTCGGCGTTCCCTTGGTGCGAAAGCTATTGCCCCGGTGGAAAGGCAACTGCTCGACATCGAGGATCGGACGGGCAAACTGAAGTCAAGATCTCCCAGCATGAGCAACATCAACGAGTGGATGGAGGAACACCAGGGGCAGGTCAACGCCCTTGGCCACCTTGCCGCGATCAATCAAAGGAACCCGCATCTGAACATGGCCTCCCCGAATCCACAGGCGAACTGATGCCCGCAGAAATTGCAGGAAGAAAAATGCTCAGGACGACACACCGCTGCTCAGGCCGAAAAGGCCGCGTTCCAGCACGCCGTTACAGGGCAAATTTCTGATGCGCTTATTTGCCAATTACTCAAATTCGTAGTCTTTTTACACGAGAATGTTTCAGATCAATGAATGTCCCTCCCACCCTAGCCCGGTTCTCGCCTTCGACCGGCGATGCCCGCTAACGGGCGAAGACAACCAGTGTCGGCTAGCATCGGGCAGCCTCTACAAGGGGCGTTGCTGGTGCGACGACGTGGAAGTGCCGACGCATGTGCTGCGCCACTTGGCTGCGCAGACTCCGGAGCCGGTGTGCCTCAGCCGACGCGCGCTTGAGGCATTGGCCATCACCGCGCGCCAGTATGATGCGCCGGATGACGTTGTAGGTATGGCCGTGAAACTCTTGCACGCGGGCGACAAAGACCGTCTCGCCTGAGCTTATGCCCACCGTGTTCAAACGCTTCTCGTTCGACGCCGCGCACCGGCTGCCCGGGCTGAAGCCCGGCCATCGCTGCGGGCGAATTCACGGCCACACCTTTCATCTGGAAGTCCGGTGCGCAGGCTCAATCCAACCGACCACAGGCATGGTCGTGGCCTACGAGGACATCAAAGGCGCCGTTCTGCCCGTGCTGGCCGATCTGGATCATCATCTCCTCAACGACCTGCCCGGTCTGGAAATTCCAACGACGGAGAACCTCGCCGCCTACCTCTGGAAACGGCTCCAACCCGCCCTGCCGTTGCTCTCTGAACTCCTGCTGCAGGAGACCGCGACGGCTGGAATTCTTTATCGCGGACCTGAGGTGCCGGCCGGTCGAGACAGCAGGCGTCCACGGACCGGCACCCTAGACAGAATGAGACGCAAGTCTTTCACCAATCCATCCCCATGAAGAAACAAGCCATACTCGCACTCCTCTTCTCATTCATGACCGGCGCGCGCGCCACCGAGCCGGATCAGGACGGCTGGCAGACACTTTTTGATGGCAAGACGCTCACCGGTTGGCACGTCAGCACCAAGACAGGCCATTCGCGCACGAGCAAGAACACCAGCGGCGGAAAATGGGAGGTCGTGGACGGCGCCATCCACGGTTCGCAGGACCAGCCTGGCAACGGCGGCATCATCGTCACCGACGAGAAGTTCGGCGACTTCGAGGTGGTGGTGGAGATGAAGAATGATTTCGGCCCGGACAGCGGCCTCTTCCTCCGCAGCACCGAAGACGGCAAGGCCTACCAGGCCATGATCGATTACCACGCAGGGGGCAACCTCATGGGCATCTATGGCGAAGGTCTAGGCGGCAAGCCGCACCTGCGGAACTACAACTTCACAGACAAGGTCACGACCATCGATGCAAAGTCCACCGGCAACCCGTCAACTCCCCTGCCTGTGCTGCCCGAGGCGTGGTCGAAGTTCTGGCGACACGGCGAATGGAACGAGCTCCGCGCCCGCATCACCGGCGGCGACAAGCCGAGCATCACGACGTGGATCAACGGCGTGAAGATAATGGAATGGACCGAAACCGAGGCACGCCACCCGGCCCGTGGCGGCATCGCCCTGCAGGTTCACGGTGGCGGCAATCCCCGAGATTACGCAGGAAAATTTGTCCGCTACCGCGCAATCCGAGTGAAGCGCCTCTAGAAATCCGTGTGTGCAACCCCCTAGCCCAGCCACCCCAACGGTCGAAAACAATCCCCCATGAGCACGTCACCCCTCCGACGGTGCCTCCCGAAGTTGTTGCTGGATGGCAGTTCCAGAGAAGGGGTGGGTCTTTGTTTTTGACCGCGACGCTTAGTCGACGCGGGGGAGAAAGGCGCAGCCGTCCCCCGAAATGTCCACAACCTCAAATCGGGGCTAGAAGTTGCTTGCCGAGGACTCGATGGCGCCACTTCCCGGTGGTGAACCCTCCGGCTCCCGCTGCTGGTAGTTGAGATGGTCCCGGTGCGAGCGGAAGTAGGCGACTTCCCGTTCGAGGTCCTCGCGCTCGTGGACTGTCCTCTGCCGCTCTGAACTCAGCGGCCCTTCCAGATGACCCAAGACCCAGACCTGAGGTCCACCGGCCAGATCCCGAGTGGTCCGCTTCATCAGGCCTCGGTTCGCCTCGGTTCCGGCCCCGTGCTCCAGATTGGCCACTGTGTGCAGGTGCTCCCGGGCGAGGAAGTCGAGGGTCTTGATCGCGTCCTTGAAGCGGTCCTCTGCAAGATCCCACAGCCACACGGCCCGTTTCCGTCTTGACCGAGGCACCGACGATGCGTGGGGCAGCAGGTCGTTCCGATGCAACGCCCGCCAGGACGGCGAGGCCTCGGACGATCGTCACCACCGACATCGAGACCGACGATTACAACTCGCCCATCCGCTATCTGGTAGATGCCAGTGATCTCGAGACCGTCGGTCTTGTGCACGGCAGCCCATAGTTCCACAGGGCCGGAGACCGCAAGGGCACAACGTTCTTCCTGCCGCGCCGCCCGTTTTCGACGCCGCAAACGTATTGGCCTTTCAGGGAATGTCGGGCCGCCAAAATTCCCGCTGGCGCGCCCGGAATCCGATGGCTCATTGCGGCATGAAATTTCGGAACGCTGTCATTGCCGCCGTAACCGCTCTCCTGCCCTTGATCGCTGGCGCACAACAGTCGGTGGCGGAGTTCGCGTCCGGGGAATCCGAAAAACTCGACTGGCGAATTGTTGATGACGGCGTGATGGGCGGCCTGTCGAATGGCAAATGCGAGATCGGCAAGGACGGCATGCTGCGGTTCTTCGGCACGCTTTCGCTAGAAAACAACGGCGGCTTTTCCTCTTTGCGCACCGGAAATGTGAACATGGATCTGAGCGGGGCAGACGGCGTCGTTCTGCGGGTCAAAGGTGACGGCCGCACCTATCAGCTGCGCTTCGGCACCGATGCCGAACACCGCGGTCGTGAAGTATCCTTCCAAGCCGGGTTTCAGACCACCAAGGGCGAATGGACCGAGGCTAAGGTGCCTTTCACGCGTTTCACCGGCTCATGGCGCGGCATCAGGTTGCCGGACAAAGCGTTCAACCCGGCCAAGATTCGCCGCCTCGGCTTGCAGTTGGCGGACAAGAAGGCGGGGCCCTTTGAACTGCAGGTTGATTGGATCCGGATCTACAAAGGGCCCTGATCCCCCGCGTAATCAGCCGGTTAACGAATCTTTCTGTAATTTGCTCTCCGGAAGCTCCATTCCAACCCCTGCGGGGGAGGTGGAGCGATGGCGAGCGTAACGAGCCGAGCGCAACCGACCCCGCAGGGGTCAGGATCGCAAAAATTGTTGCCAATGGTAGACCACGGACGGGCCGGATTGGGGTGTTCGACAAAAAACATCCACACCCACCCAACCGTGATCCACTCAGAACATCCCGACCTCCTGTCCACCGTCTTGCAACTCCTCACCGAACAGGGCTCCAGCGGCTTCGCCGAGGGCATTCGCATCCTCGTCAATGAAGCCATGCTCCGCGAACGCTCCAGCGCCCTCCACGCAGAACCCTACCAGCGCTGCGAGGAGCGCCTTGGCCACGCCAATGGCTTCA
>Ga0194133_10007013_pt1 | contig 13624 bp, 9 predicted proteins | sample TA2KigOf40mmetaG_FD_155448 | JGI IMG/M metagenome (GOLD analysis project Ga0194133, IMG submission 155448) | Freshwater microbial communities from Lake Tanganyika, Tanzania - TA2015055 Kigoma Offshore 40m | ecosystem: Environmental > Aquatic > Freshwater > Lake | place: Tanzania: Lake Tanganyika...
ATTTTAAAATCCCTTTTGGAATTATAAATCTTTTCATGCTTTTAAAGTTTGACTTACTAAAATTATAATCTTTATGATAGTTTTGATGTTACCTTTTAATCGAACTTTTTCACCAAGGATTGACAAAAACTCAGTAAAATTTTCACTCTCTTTGTTGTTTGCCAATATCTCTTCTTCAGTGTATTGACCTTCTCTGACATATATGACACCAACCTTAAGTTCTGACTTGATAAAAACCTAAAAGCCAATGTCAATCTTTAAAGTGACATAATCATTAAAAAGTTACTTTTTTTATTTACCTGGTCCAGCTTTAAGAGCTCCTCTGAAGTGTCTGGGAGTTGACCCAAAGTTAAAGGTGGATTGAGGTTGATCTCTCTCCCAAGGCTGGCTACAACCTCTTCTCTATTATACCTATCTGCAAACACGCAGCTAGCTGGGATAAGACCATGGATGGTGTAGCTGACTGCTCTGACTAAGACCCTGAAAAAAACAAGCTCCACGATTGAAAGTAAGGAGAGCGAGTGGTTGTAACAATTTTGTACCTAAATTGATCTCTCCCATTGATGTTTTCTTGCTTCATACTTAGTATGACTGGCCCCAAGTCTTCATCATTAGTAAAATAATTCCAATGTTCTGTTCCATAAAAGTATTTCTCGTGAGTTTCCTGCTCAACAGACGTCAACCCAAATGCCCCATTTTTGTCCCAATGCTCTTCAATTGGAGTCTTTTTCCTTCTGGGTTCTTTGATTCTAAAAAGAAGCAAAATAAATAATGGGAGCTTTTTTCATTTCAAAGCTTTTTAAATCCATCATTTATTATCAAGCTAGTAGATTTTGTCAAGTTTTGCAAACCTTGGCATGCTAGATTCTGAGCTTGTGATGTCAGTAATGACAGAAGTATCTCGGCTGACAGACTCATCTAGTGAGTCAGTGATGCCCTCGTCTATCTCATGAAGGTCCCTTTCTTCATTTGTCCAGGCACTGCCTTGGTTAGAGATAGCCCGCGAACACTCAACCCAATATCCAGGTGTGGGAAGCATATTGTGTGGATACCCGTCGCAAAATTCATCTGAAATTGTGATTTTGAGAATTCAGTTATATTGAAGTTAGCAAAGTGCAACTTGTTTTTCTTTTGTAAATGGCTAAATTAATTTTTTGGTAGGCCAACAAGTAGCCCATTGAAATTTCGTATTTCTGGGAGTCACTGTGACCTGGTACCATCTATAGACCCCGGTTCTTATGGAAACCCAAGATTGAGAGTTGCCTCAAAACTATCATTACATAATTCCTTGGCAAGTTAGTTCCTTTGGTGACTAAAGTCTTAAGATTCTGAGTTATCTTTCAACATTTTTGTTTTTTCTGGCATTAAACATTTTTAGTACCATTTTTTAGTACCATTTTGGTGCATGGTATGAAATGGTTTATAGAAAACTGACAAACATGACTTGATCTCTCACATAATTGACATTGTTTTGAAGAAAATTTTCCTCATCTTCAAGACTTTTCTTCTCAGCAGGAACAACTTTATGCTCTTACGATGGTGTGAAAAAGATTATTTTCAAAATAGTCCAATTTTTTCCTCATTTAGCTCTTTTAATAAGTTATTATGAGCATGCAGAGATTGAAGTTTTTTATTGAAATAATGATAAGAATTGACTAAATTGTGTGCAGTTTTGATTACAGCTGTCTTTAAGACTTATTTGGTGATTTTTTGCTATCCAGTTCGAAAAATTTTCTGAAACAGGAATTGAGTTCCTGGTCTCTTATTTTCATCACTTACAGGGATATATCAAAATATTTGCAGTACAATCTCCATAGTACTAACTGAAAACCTCTCTAGAAAAAGAACAAGTTTTGTTTGGATCCAACATAAAAAGGGTCTAAATTCAATATCATGGGGATTTCTCATACCGAATCTGAAATGGCAAGCCTGGATTGTCTGGATTGTAGAGTTTTTTTTCACCTGAACAAGCCTGAGGTGGAAGTGGAAAAATGAGGGTAGTAGAGCTTTTTCTTCTGGCCACTGCACACCCGAGACTTTGTGGCTTAAAATTTCTCAGTTGTTGCATAAAATCTGAACTCTCCATGAGAGCCATGTCAGCAAAATGAAGGTCACAGAGAATCTGAAGAAAAATATTTATATTAAATTTTTTACAAGACAGACAATCTGTAAAGTGTCTTGAATTCCAGGCCAAGATTTTAAGGAAAATATTGCTGTGCCAGCTGAATATTTCTTTGGATTAAATATTAATTTAGCTAATTATTGCCTGATTTTTGTATCTCCTCGCTCGTTTTTGATTTGTTCCTGAGAGATTCATTCCACAATTGTTACATTTTAGGCACTCTTCGTGGTAGTGATTGTTCTCATACAAACTTGGAGACTCTAATTAAAACGTTATTGAATCTTTATTGTTTGAAGCAGGTAGAAACAAGCACCTAAATATGTTATTTTTCATGTTTTTATTGAAGATTACTGCTAATTGTTAGAGAAAAGCTGGATGAAAATTTTGAAGTCAAGTTCCGATCAGTTCATCAACGGAAAAGACTTTTTCGAGCCAATTATTTTTTTATCTACTTTCTAGACCTTGTGGGTTGAAGTGCCAATTAAAAAGAAAAAAAACCCTAATCACTGAAAGTAAAATTGGTTGCTTATTGGAGAACTTGAACTTTAGAGTGATTGAATAATTTGAGTCAGCTTCTTTTAAAATATACATATTATAAATTACATCCAAATTATTATTTTAAGAATCATGAAAAACTTCGACCGATTATTGTTTCCAATGTTGTCCAGCTGGATAACTTAACATTTTGGCATGAAAGTTTTGCTGAATAGATTTGACAGCCAGATTGTTGCTTCATCGACATTTCCCTCTTTGTTAAAAGCACCAAATAGATTTTTCAACTAAATCAAAACACTTCATTGATTAATGAACAAGACAAGGTAGATGGATGAGGTGACAATTATTGTTCAAAGATTTAGAGCGACTAAATGATAATAATTTGGACAGAGGGGAAGGAGAACCATAATATTACAATTCTGAGATGAAAATTGCTAGTGGGAATAAGAAAAAGGAAAGTGAGAGTTACAAAATAAGCTACCCAAAAAATTTTTACTTATGTTTTTGTGAGCAATTAAGTGACGGTAAAAATATTTGCAATCTCTTTGCTTAGATTGCAATCTTGAAATAGTAAAATTTTGTAGAGCTCTTCTTACTCCCAAATGTATGATATCTAATCAATCTATTTCACAGACTTTTTCAGAAATCAAAATAAGACTTACATTTTGTAAGATGTGAACGGAAAATATTTTTCATCCAAATAATCTTTATTTTTAAAACTTGTTGATTCCAGGAAGTTCTTTTCAAACTGGCAATATTTTGATTAGAGTTGGCTCTTCACTTTTTGTCTTCGATGGAGGAACCACTCAAAAAAAATTTCTTACTAAAAAAACTTCAGAATGTTTTTATTTCATCTCCTTCTTATTTTGAGCATTGAGTTGGCCCCTCCACTTTGAAAGGAAAAATCTTTGAGTGAGATTATAGTCAAAGCGCTTCTTTGAACCATCTCATGGCTTGACTTTTCACAAAAATAACTTAAAAATTGAATTCAAGAAAATGTCAAACTCTCAGCTTCTGAAAAATCCTTTTGAGTTTGACATTTCAAAATGCTTGGACACCCAGTCAAATAAAGTTTATGAACTGTTATTGGCAGATTCTATTTTTAAAACTAGATGGAATATTTTGTAATATCTTAAAACTGTATTTGGTCAAAATCAATTAATCTAAAAGACTTGCAATATAATTCAAAGTATAGCTATCAAGTGAAAATGTTCAATGATATTTTTTGATAAAAACTTTAAGAAGTTGTTTTTAAATATCCTCTTTTTCTGCAATTTCTTACTAGATCATATTTTGTTTGCTTTTATTAGTATTAATTTAAAGCTCCTACTTTTGCATTGGTAATTTTGATAATATTTACAAAGCCGAGGGTCATTCGAAAGTAAAGGAGATGAAATTAAAATGTGAACCCCCATTAAAGAACCCCCATTAAAAGGTCGATTTTGTTTGCCTTAGACATTTTTCAGAAAGGCTATCAACTTAGCCCTGATGTGAAACTGAAATCTGTTTTTGTCAGTTTCCACTTTGTCAACATGTTAGCGTGAAAAAAGTTTTTCATTACGATTTTTGTCACCTTTTTCGATTTGCTATTTTAGTTTGAGACAAAGCCAAAGTAAAAGTGGCCTTTGTTCAATGAAAAGTAAATTATTTGCCCCAGAAAGTAGCCTTTTTTGTTGTTTAATGTAACTGCAAAGACAAGCAGAGCCTTTCAAATATCCATCATTCTATCGATTGCTATCGCTTATTATTATATCTTGTTTGATTGAGTTTAAATGAAAAATACAATGTTAGCCTACTCTTCATTGTACCTTATAAGAATTATTACAACATTTTAGCCGAAAAGAGTTTGATATAAAGACAAATTTCAACGATCTCTAGATGATAATTTTTATGAGCTCTTCACAAATCTTTTATGAAGCACTTTCAAATTTTGATCTTCTTTGATTGAAGATAGCTTACCATTTAATAAGTTCTCCAAAATGGTCTTGTTTACCATTAATAGTTCCTACATAATTGGCATTTTGTTTTGATTCAATGCCGAATTTCTGAAGAATATGTTAACAATTCCTGTCACTGAAAGTTGTGTCTTATAGTCACTTGATTTTCAATGGCTATATAATAATAGTAATAATAATCTTGTGCAGTAAAGACTCAGGCCATGTTGATGCGCAACCACCACCTTTATAAGGGTCTTGCCATAGAAGTTCATGGTCACTGCAGATTACTATTACCCTAACTGAGAGTGCTTTGTTGATTTTTTTTTGCAATACAAGGTTAAAATATTGCTAGCATGGGTAGCCGGGGATTGAACCCACAACCTTAGATCTTAGTTCTCAGTCAGGTGCCTATGACCTCTCAGCCATGCCAACCACTATGTGAATAAATGAGTTTAGGAAATAATTCTAATCAAGTATCTGCACAGCAACCAATCCAGATTGAGATAATCATATCATAGAAAGGATGAATAAAGGTAAACCAGGGGTCAAAGATTTTGCCCAGACCAGGGATTGAACCCCAGCTCCCAGTTTTCAACCAGTTGTCATAACAATGAGCTACAACGCCCCCTGAAGTGAGACGAAAAATTTACAACAAAATTTGAATACACTCCTTGACAAGTACGTTTCTTTACAGAAACACATGCGGAATTGCAAAAAACTCAATTATGATTTTGAACTTCTCAGGAATAAAACCTTTCTGAAACAAATTTTCTCGAAATTTTTTGCTCAAATTTTATAAGGGTGAGTATCTTAAATGTCTCACTTATCCTGAAATTTCTTCTCAGAAAAAATATTTCTCTAGAATGAAATGACTTTTAATTGCAACGTACAATAAAAAGCAAAAGGAAGAGTTCTAAAACAATGGAGTTGCTAAATTGTACAAAAAGAAGGTGGAGTTACCAAACAATGGAGCAGTCATATTACAAACAAAATATGCAATGCTTTTTTATTTTTAAATTTCTCTAATTTGTACTTTTTCAACATTCCATTACAGCTTATACTAAATACAAAACTTCAATTTTATGGAGGTATTCGCTCTTGAAAAGATTTTGGTATGTTATATTTTAATCGTTGGAGCGCCTGATTATACAAATACAAAATACAAAATTCCCAAATCAACATAATTTTGTGTTCTATTATGAACTCTTGTGGGTCATTACTCCAAGTCTTTGATCACCAATGCTTGTGATGAGGATATGGTAATTCAGAACAATGTTCATTCTATTGATGATTGATAAAGGTTGCAGCTGGCATCATACTATCCTCTTATGGATGATGCCGCTTGCTTTTTTAAAAATATTTTGTGAGAATCGAATGAAGACACCCAGTTAAAACTTTGACAGGTTATAAAACAGCTTAGCTTGGACATTATAAAAGCTCCTTAAATTTTTAACTCGACATCCCATATGCACCATTGAAATAAAAAAATTTAGAAAGGTGTTGCAGAAAAATGATTGATTCTTTTTAAAATTGAATTTTTTCAAATAAACAATGTGTCAATACGAAAGGCACCAGTAAATTCACGCATTCATGAAAGTCTAAGGTTTTACATTTCCAAAAAATTCTTAAACTAAATTGTGTTCAGGACATGTTTTATTTCTATCAAAGCGACAAAACTTGACAACTACACTATCAAGCTTTCATACTTGACTGATCAATTTAGTTTGAAAGTTTTTTTCAAAAAGAATCTGTTCTTGAAAAGGTGCTTGCTTTTACCTGTTTGAGCAAAAGAATCGCAAAAGGAAGTCTCAGTTTCAGTTATCATAGTCTAAAAATGTTAAATCAAAATCAACAGTTAAATTATGAAATATTTTTTATTGAAATCTTACCTGAACTTGCCCATCTGTTATTTGAGTGCAAGAGTCTCTAAGTCCTCGTCTTTGGTTCATTTGCTCAAACTAAATAATGTAAAAAATGAAAAATAATATTTCAAAAACAATGGAATGAAAGATGCAACTCTTGTCGTAGTATTAAGTCATGTAATGTTCAAGTTTTACTTAAAAATAGAGTTTATTTGACAAAGTGAATGTAAAGTTTTGTATAGCATTTGTGTGGAAAAAGTTTTATGTCGTTTGAGCATAAAGTTCATTTCATTCAATTTCATTCCATTTCAAATGACTATACCTGAGCTGACTGTCGCCTAAAGTTTCTGCATCTCATAATATCTTCAGTTGTTGATTCCCTTCTAAAGCCTCTGGCTATCAGAATCTCTTCTGTGGTCGATTGACGCCGCATTTGACTCCTACTTCCTCTATACAAAGGTTAAGTCAAATTTTAAAAGTAATAATTGCATTACAAATTGCTAGTTTAGATCTTATTTCAAAGCTCTAATTGAAATATGTATGTTTTCAACATTTTGTTTTTGTTTTTCCATGTCAAGTTTCAGTAGAGTTTTGTAAGTTGAAAGGTTGTCTCCTTACAAAATAATCAAAAGTCTAATTTTGAAATTGCAAATGATGGGACATTTTTTTGTAAGTCAATTTTACTTGAGTGACAGCTTGTTTGCATATCATTTCCTGTTGGAGTGTAAACATAGGTTGAGGAAAGCCAAAATGTTCAAAAATAGACCATAATCTATTTGAAGGGTTACTTTTATTTGGCTTAAAAAAATTTTTTTGCCTTGGGTTTTAAACAATATGTAACCAAAATAAAACTGTTTAAAAATTGATGATTAATGAAAAAATGCCATATGAAAATAAAGTTTCCACACTTGAAAAGAATCGACATAAGTTCAATGCAATCCCCAGGTCAAATACTTACGCTGGAGGGCCTGGTCCACTACTTCCTCCACCAGCACTGCTTCCCCCTGAAATAATTTACACTGTAAATAGGAACCAAATTCTAAAATTAACAAAATATACATTGAACAAGGTCAGGCCAGGTCAGGTCAGGTCGGGAGATGGAGGGTCAAAAAGTTACTTTTGTGAAAGACGAGTTTCAAAACATAAAGTGAAGCAACCCAGGCTTATTAAAAGATGGGATCTAAGCCAACGATCATAATTTTCTCTGCCAGATGTTGTTATGATTTCTTTGATGACTATGTAAAATCAGGATTTTCTGGATGATCATTTCATCATAATTTGTATCATCTGGCTTTCACATTTATTTATGTCAATTTATGCAGCATTACTTAAGTTTCTGAAAAACACATTGTGCTGAGAAACTGTAGTCTCTATTCAGAGAGAAATCTTTTTTACATATTATTTTCCTTTTGGTTCCTTTTCGTCTGGAAAATACCTTTTGGTGAGTGCTCCCTTGAGCTACTCAAGGGGCTGGAGGAGTCAGGTGAGATTCTAGTTTTTCCGAAACGCTTTTCGCTTTCATCACTCATACCTGATGATCTAAAAAGGAAAGCAGCTAACATTAAAGCAAGTGATTGTTGAGAAATGCTTATAAAAAAATGAACCTTCTTCTTGCTGTCGCCCCTCTCCCCGAGCATCTCCTTGGCGAACCGTCTCTAGAATGGGCCTCTGGAGGTTCAGGGGATAGCATGGGGCGAGAATCACGGCGAACCTTCCATTTTGGACCTGGAATCAAAGGAAATTGGATTCTCAAGGAAAAATAAAACACATTTTTAGTGTCGATCCTCAAAAAGTTGCTTTAGATATATAAAATCCTCAGACACTTTACTATATTTTTTTTATCAAGTATTGTTCCAAACCTTAGACTCATGAAGCACTACAGATGTAAAAATCTTTTTATTTTTATTGTTTATCAATAAGATATGTAGGAATTACATTCATCAGTTGCAGAGTCAGGTGATAAAGAATCCCTTCTACCAGTTCTTGACCTCCCAAGGCCTCCAGCATCTCCCATATCTTGACTTACTTCAGGTGACAAAAATGGGCGAGATCCTCGTCGATTATTGGAGCCTATAAAAGATCCAAAGTGGAAACTGAGTTTGTTAAAATCAGAATTTCTCTCTAGCCCACAAACTCTAAGGTGAACACACATTAAAAAAACAGGTACGGGAGACTTTTTCTATCTTCAAAGAGAAAAGTTTTTTATGAAGTAGTGCCTCTTCTTTATGGAATTTAAAAAAAGCAACACAATCTAATTGCTATCTCAAAAATTTTCCAATGACTTTAGACTGTTTTGAAACACAAACTAAAACCAAACCTCCTCTGTTGGCAATAAATTTAAGCATATGGGATCAAGGCACAAACAACCATGGAAAGCAAGTTGAATGAAACTTTTGAGATTATTTCAAAAGACTAAGAAGCCATTTATATTGATCTATCTTCAAATTTAAACTTCCAAGAAATGAAGAATATCATAGAAAATCTTAAGTTTCCACAATTTTATATCCCCCAAAAATTGTCGAAAAAGCTTTTAAAATTTTCCATTTCGGCATAATTTTAACATAATTATCTGATTTTTGTCAACCTTGCGACGTTTGATCGAATATTCCACCTTTTTACAAATCATTTCAAATTTTTGGAAAATCTTCTGTCATAGATTGTGAGTTGAGAGAAGCTTCGTTGAGATTTAAGTGGTTGCGCGATCGATTGCTTCAAGTTCCGCTGAACAATTCCGGAAACCAAGAGAAGATGAGACTTTATATTTCGTTGTTTTGCCAACCACCCATTTTTTGAAAAATTTTGCATTGAAATGAAATCAAGATGGGCTGACTGTTTGTACTTATTGCTGAATGTAAAGAGTCATATTTCATAGCAAATGCCATGGTATTCAAAATCAGTTTTGTTGAAGACTTTCAATAAAAATGCTTATAAGAGATATTTTGAATACATGACATTCTCTGACGGCGTTTGAGTGTGACAGTCATGATAATGAAAGACAAATAATTTGTACAACAAAACATAAAGTCCAAGCTTCTCAAGAAGCTATCGACCACGAGAAGTTATTGAAGATTTAGGTAATTAAAACATTGGAAACTTATAGTTTGAGTTAAAGTTCTATGGTGAAAAAAGAATGCTCGCCCCAACACCACAAATAAATCTTGTTCATAGAATTAAAAAGCAAACACCCAATTTTATTGGAAATGATTACTAAATGTTTTAGAGGTTAAAGGTTTCAGGTGATGAAAACTTCTTTGTTTGAAGACTTTACAACTTGGGATCAAGTGTTAGTTTATTGCTCAAGAGCTATACCATTGAGCTTTTTTAATCAAATTTTAAAGTTTATTATGAATTATTGTATACAGTGGAAAGTTTCTTTGAAGGATGAAGACATAACAAGAAGCTCAGCCTGATAAAGTCTTTAATTCGGAGACCAGAAGGCTTTCCAAGAAACTGCTTTTCTTAATTTTCAATTTGACTCTTGTAAAGTCATTTATTTTGAACAGTGCCTTGCCTTAAAAACTTGTTCAGTTCATGGAAATTTTCATATCTATATAGTTCAAAATGTCAAGCTCAAAAGTTTGCAAACTTTTGTCTCCATTTCTAGCATCTTGGATACCAAACTACTACGTAGTCTGGGCTTTTTACAATCAGTCCTAATTTGCCAGAAGTTACTGTCAATTGCAATTGGCATTGATTGGAAAAAAATACATTTGATTTAGGTGAAGGACCAAATGAAAGAGAAAGCTATATACACCTCAATTTTTGGAAAATGCATGAAAAAAAAGAAAGTTAATGTCATTTATTTCTTCTGACCAATCCAAGCAAAATAAGAAAGATATACATACTGGAACAAAAATCAATCACATTTTCGGTGGAACCACATTTTTTCAGTCAGGATTCAAGCAATTTTTTACACTGTACAAGAAAAAACAGACACACCCTCTTTGTTTTGATAATGTGGATAAAAGAGAAAAAAAGCAAACAAAAAAGGCCAAAGAAAAGGAATTAACCTAAACAGGATGAGAGTGAAACTGATTTTCTGCTTTAGTGATTGAATGATTGGATAAATAAAGGAAATAAGATTTGATGATGGATTACATAAATTGCACAAGTTTTGCAATAAATAAATTACATAATCTTTTCTAGGTTCATAAGACAAAAGTTATTTAACTTTCCTTTGCCCTTCAGTAGTTTCATAAAACAAACATTATCCAACCTTCCTTTACCCTTCAATAGTTTCACAAGGCAAGAATTATTTAACCCTATCCACTCCCAAGCCAAGCCAAGCCAACTTGTTCTTTTGCTTCCCGTTGCTTCTTCTAACTTTCAACTTTCACATTTGAATTTCTAACTTTCACTTTCACATTTGAGTCAGTCTTGTCCCTACCAGCAACCACACCAGTCATTTCAGATTTGTAACATAATTACAGTTTAACTTTTGTTCAGTTTTTTGTATTCCAAATAAATGAATATTTCCTATTTGGATTAATTTCTGTGGATTTGGATTATTTGGGTTTCTAATAAATTGTTTCAGTGCTAAGGGAACATAATTAGATTACCCATACTAAAGGTGCTCGCAAGTTTATGCGAGCTGAGTGGTCGGCCTTGAGCCGAGTCAAGCTGATGAAAACATTTCCAGCCCGAGCTGACTCGGCTCACACCCATAACAAGAGGGTAAGCATTGCACCCATGGGACCTGTGGCCCAGACCTTAAGGGAAGGTCGTCCATGATCTCAAATTGGATCCATTTTGTTGAATTTTTCTGTTATCATCCAACACTTTCCTTCTTTCCCTCCCTTCCTTCCTCATCCCTCTAATGTTCTTTGGGTATGGCAAAACCAGCTTTTCATGAGATTGGTTTTTCACAGAGATAAGTTTCACTAAACTTGATAGCAAATTTGAAACCCACCAAAACACCAGATTGGATTTGAAAAATAAAAGTTTTTGTGAAAAAAAGAGGGCAATGGGTGGATATTTTTTGCAGCCACTTTAAACCTATCAGCCTGCCTGATGAAAGAAAGACAGAAAAATTCCTTCACATAAAATTGAATTTGTCACAAAAAGGTGCACTTCATATTTGGATGAATTTCCATTTTTTGTGCCATTTCAAAACCAGCAATTGTTTGTCAAAAAAATATCTTTTTTTGTGTGTGTGTGAGGGTGAGTATTTATTCCAACTGAGAAACAAACAAATGCATATTTTTCCCCTATTTTGTAACTTTTTCCTTTCTTCCATCCAAAATGACAATTTTAAAAGCTTCAGACCTTCATCATTTTCAATGCTGATGAAAATGAAAATTATTGATTCTAAACAAAACAAAATGAAGAACATTTTCATTGTTTACCTTATAAGAAAGAAACTGCTTTCTAATTTTTAAGAAGGTAGGTCTTGATGAAAGCCAATTCACATGTGAAGACAAATGACAGAATGAAAAGATAGCTAAATCTTTCATGCTAATTCCAGATGAAATTCTCTTTTTTTCTATCTATTTTCAACCTGGTTGACTGACCAAAATGAAATTCTCATTTAAAGTGTCCAACTTATTATCAGATGTTTCCATCTATGCATCCATCCACTCACTTCATCCTTCCTACAGAAAAAGTTTTGTTCTATTCCCTAAAGAAAATATTATTATTATTTTTTTGTAAATTTTGGTTTTGTTAGAAGAGCAAAAATTCTAAGAAAATTTTTGAAAGTGGCTACTGCTTTCAACAAGGCTATTATTCTCATATTTTTTTGTGAAATGGGAACCACTGAGCAGTTGTCAGGAAGGTACTCAACCTGGCTATACCCCAAACCATTTACCCAGCTTGGAGGTCAAGCATCTAAAAAAAGGCCCAACATGACAACAGTCTGTGTAGAGCATTTAATTCTTAGTTTGAAAGGAAGAGATGTATCCCACAAAGAACATCATAGTGGATAATAATTCCTTTAAGGATTTTAGGAAAAAAATTAATGGGAATAATTTCTTTAATACTTATATTCCAAGTAAAAAAAAGGCAAGTAATATTCTATGCATAACTCCTGACCTGGATCTGGGTACAACAACTCTCTTAAGAATTTGTGAATGTCACCCATCTTGTTTCAAAGCAAGTTTACCTGAAATTAGCCTGCATTGTTTAAATGCTCTGTCAGTAAGGATGTTCACATTGCGTGAAGGGTGAAAGGTCTTATCCTTCTCGAGCAAAGTGTTCCCTAAGGGGCTGTTTGAAATTTTGCATTTTTACAGTACGTCCGTCTGTCATCCTCTATCTTCTTCCTCAGTTTTAAAGCTAGAGGGCTGAAATTTTGCACACAGACTCCTTATTTTTATGCCCAAAAAGTTACTAACCAGATTTTGAATTTTTGTGTAGGACCTGAGTTATGGTTGAAAAATTGCCAAAGTTCTATTAATGATAGCTGACTTTCGTCCTCTTTCTTTAATAGCTCCCACAATACTAAAGCTAGAGAGCTGATATTAGATGAACATAGCTTGAAACAATATCTAAATATTACTTTTAATACACTTTACTCTAAAATTAAGCACAAAGCTCAACATGGGAGTTTTACTAGACCTAAAGCTGAAAAAGAATGAAAGCCTGACAGCCTCTATCAATGTCTTGTTTCAGGAATCCTACAACTTTTGGACGTGCTCTTATTATCTTCCACTTTACCTCCGCCACCCTTTCTCTGCAATTCCGGTGACTGTGAAGCCCTGCCAGAGCGTGTGTAAGGAGGTTGAGAAGACATGCCCGTTTCTCATCAAGGGCCCCGATGATGATAAGGCGGCAGGAAATCCGTCCTTCATTTGTAAAGGTGAGTGCAAAGATTCAATTAAAGCTTAGTCAATCTAACCTAGCCTGATATTTTTTTCAGACGACCTTGTGCCACACATCATGGACAAACATGAACGACCTTCACCGTGTTGTTACAAGCCTGCCGAGGACCCTCAGCAAGGGAAATGGGTCAGCTTGCCGGCTGTGGATCAGGTAGATAAAAGAAAGTCTGGCCAAGTGGTCATGGTATCAGGCTGGGAATCTGAAGGTCCGGGGCTCAAACCCCGGCGGCTCCAGGCAACCTTCGACCCCGGGTTGCCAAAAAAATCCAATAAACATATTCCCAGCCTTACAGTGTGCCTTTAATGATTGATTTTGCAAGGCGCACTTTAAAAGATTTTAATAAAAATACCCTTGCTGACCTTTGTCTCTTTTTTTCAATAGTTTTTCTG
>Ga0194133_10007016_pt1 | contig 13621 bp, 12 predicted proteins | sample TA2KigOf40mmetaG_FD_155448 | JGI IMG/M metagenome (GOLD analysis project Ga0194133, IMG submission 155448) | Freshwater microbial communities from Lake Tanganyika, Tanzania - TA2015055 Kigoma Offshore 40m | ecosystem: Environmental > Aquatic > Freshwater > Lake | place: Tanzania: Lake...
CTCTAATATGAACATAGACATATCCATCCTCTTCACATTTCAAATTACTTGCCTGATCTTGCACCCAGAGTGCTCTGATACTGTTGGTGAATCATTTGAGGCATTGCTTCGTAAATGTGATGATCCGTAGCTTGTCTGTGGGTATGTGGTTGCATTGATTGTTGCTGAAAAGTAGTTATGGTCGTTGTGGTCGAGGGACCATTATTAGTCACGTCTGGCTTATTTGATTTGGAAGACAATGGCATTTTGTTTCTGCTCCTCATGTGTATGATTATGACGCAAATAATGAGTATCAGGATCACAATAATAGCTGAGAGCAGCGCTGCAAAGAACAACATATGTGGAGGGGTCGAAGACGGTAAGTCTGACCTCAGCACAGACCTCGACTGCTCCTTGCCTGCAATCGTAATGATGCAAGTTCACAGTTTTGAAATATCATGAATAACTTAACATTTAAAAAGGAGATAATTTAAGACATGTGACATAAATATATTAAACCTTGAGGCTTTTGTAATAGATTGCCTGAGGATGGCTCTGAACACGTTTTAGTTCTTTTGAGTCTTAATTTGGTCGTTGAAGGGTTCTTTTTGTCAGAATGATCAATGTCCAATATGCTGGCACCGAGTGCTCCAATCAAAGTGATATCAATATTTATGGCCACTGTACCAAATTTAGTACCACTGCAGGGGAGAGCTACTCGCCACACGGTTGGGGTTTGAGGAAGTTGACCTGAAATTAAAAGCCATCAAGCCAAGACTGTTTTTAAAATGGAAGAGAGCTTAACAGAACAAAACCTGAATGAGATATATTCACAGAAGGCTGATGCATGATTGCCTCACTTTCATCAGATGTTTCAGGGTCTGAACCTCCATCCTGAAGTCAAAGAAAAACATGTTTTAATGAACATCAAACTAAATGAAAATACTAGCGAGAAAATAATTCTTTAATCTATCGTTAATATCGTTGATTGACGGAGTTTTTACCAGGCTTATAACCATTTTGTATGTGACTTGTAAGGTTGGATCTTCATTATACCACATGAAATGGACGGAGTCATTATTGGAAGAAACTGGCAAGGCAAAGTTAACAGCATTAAGGTTTACAATCCCGTTGCGAATGTAGGAAAGTTCACGATTTAGACCTATCAAATTCCATGGTTATATACAAGATTGTTTGATGAAAGGTTAGCATAATTCCTCACCTAAAAGTCTTCTAACCTCATCCGGCATAAGAACCAAATTAACGGCTCCAAATGCTAAAGGATAACTTAATCCGAATAGGCAGATTACGACTAAAATATTCATTTTGTTAATGCTTATTATAGAGCAAACTTTAATGAGATCATTTAATTTTTTTACACTTTAACATTCACATTTTGATTCCTGAACTAAATTTTTATTTTGACCATTTTCAGAATTCGATTTCGAATTTCTTTATTTCAAGATTTTGTGTTTATTGATTACAAAAATTGTTTGTTCGTTTTCTGCCACTTGTGTCAAATGAAAGTTTGGTCTCCTCTTTAAGACTTTGCCATCAGCAACGTACTGTAGGCTTCCAAATTTGATGGAACACTTTATGGTCATTTTCACCCCTTTAATTACTTATATTCGCTAATAAGAAGTGTAGTAAAAATAACATTCATCACTTTGGCTTTTATTTAATTACCATTTTTGGGCACTCCTAGGAAAATCTAGGATGTCTCTTTGCAGGTACTGATAGTAGTGTAAGATTTAATTATATACTTATACTAGCTGAGGTACCCGTCGCTGCCCGGGTTAATTTGCAACCTGCTGAGCATCTTAAAAATGTGTCCTTCAGCTTTTAGGGTTTCGAGCCCCCAAGGCCCAAGGGGTGAGGAGGCGGGAGTCAAGGGTCAAACCTGGACCAAAACCTTCCTTGGACAGGTGGGAATGTGCATGCAAAATTTCATCAAGATCGATGCAGGGGTTTGGATTTCCATTAGCCCTCCACATACCAACAGACGGACGAACAAACATCTGTACACCCATTTATATATATATATTTAGTATTCAAGTTTTACTATATACTGAGTTTGTCTTGTAGATTTATTTAGCAACCCTGGGTTGAAAATTTGCTAGCACGGCCAGGGATTGAGCCCATAACCTTAGACCTTACTTCTCATTCAGGTGCCAATGACCATCTGATGATCAATCAGCCATGTAAACACTAGTTTTGATTTACTTATGCAGGATTGATTTGTTGGCTGTGTCATTAAGTAATTATTATGACCAGATGCTTTTCAGAGTTGCAATTAATGAGAAATATTAAGAAAAGACATGTTTCTTGTATTTTTTACAATAAAATCAAATCATTTTTGGCACTTACATTCAGTCAAGTGACATTTTTTTAAGTTGTACAACAACATCTACAAATTACGAAATGCCTGGACATCAATAACTGGTTACTCTGCAAACACATAAAGTTCCAAAGAGAGGGTGGGAATAAAAGACAATTGCAAGGGTAATCATTGTTTCTCAAATCTGATTGATTTTCAACAAACAAAGACATCAAGGTGAGGTAAAACTTCGCAGCATACCCAGATACTAACAAATACAGTTCGGGCTCAATATTAGAATCAATTTTAAAACTGCTCGCAACTAAAACAATTTTTGATCCAATCACGTTTTTACGATAGCAGGAGGAATTTTTTTTTCTACCGCTTGTAGCCATCACTGTATCTACTGTAGAAATGATTATTGTGATATTTCCTGTTATGATGTGAATCTCTGTAAGATCGTCCACCGTAGCTGCTTCGACGTCCGTGATCATCATGACTTCGGCTACGGTGTTGGGACTAAAAAAGAGGATCAGTAAAAGGATTTTAATTGATTAAAAGATAGAATTTATTCCTACTTTGTCATATTTATTCCTGTATGTTGATCGTCCGTAAGACCTATCTTTGTCACGACTTGAAAAATCACTGTTTCTACGTTTGTAATCACGTTCTTGGGCGTTTTGAAAAGGATTTGAATCTCTGTAATGGGCACAAAAAATACTATTAATTGTCTTTGAATACCTACATTTAACATTTTTATATTGAATGGTTAATTTGCAAGAATAATATTAAATGTGTGCTTTGAATACATTTAACATTTTTATATTGTATGGTTAATTTGCAAGTCTTTATGAAAGATGGGAAAAAAACTAATAAATTACCACTAAAAAAGAAAGGATCTTTTGATTCCTAGTTGCTCTTATGCAATTAAGAGCTTTTTACCGACCTTCGAAATGAAATTTTGGGATTACCTTTTCGGGGAGAGCGACTTATTGGTGCTTGACTTTTTCACTTTTTTTGTTCGCCCCCTATCAAGCTCTGCATCGTAATCGTCTTCACCATCACTTTTGTCAAAACTTCCACGTTTCCGGCTTAAACAATCTGATCAAAGAATGTTTGTTTTTAAAATGATTAAAATTTGAAGTTTAATCAACAAGAAATCACCTGGGTTAAAAGGTTCTCTGACTATCTGTGGTTGAGATTTCATTTGAGAAATTTCTAATTTTTCTTGAACATGGTTTTTTGATTTGACAGCGAAAGAGCTTTCATCTTTAAAAACTGATTGTTTTTCAGGTAAAGAAGTTGAATTTTTAGTGGTTGAGCAGGAATTTTCATTAACAGATGTTTGGGTTCGAGCCACTTTGGTAGTTGAAGGCTCTGGGTTTGACGAATCGGAAACTTTGACAATATTTTTATCTACACTCGACGATTTTTTGACTTGTGTTATGACCCTAAAGAGAAGGTTTGTTTAAAATACATCAACGCTTCTATTATTGAAAGTAAAAGGAAACGATTTTTACCATGGTGAAGTTGCAACTGAATCCGAACTTTTTGCTCCTCCGAGAGGGTCGGCTGGCCTCGAAGGAGTTACTGTCCAAGCTGTGGATGAACTTCCTGAGCCATCACTGTTAACAGAGGGATTGTGGTGGTCAAAATCAGTGACAGTCCAGTTTCCCGAGGAAGATTTGCAGGTTGCTTAAAGATTAGTTAATTGTTTTAATACAAACTCAATAAACCTTAATAAGCCAAAAAAACCTTGATCAGAAAGTTGTGGTCCGATGGGTACACCTTTCTCTTCAACAACAGCCTTTTTCAGTCCATTAATTGTGACCGCTCGGGGAACAAAAGGTGATCTGACAACTGAAAAGATGAAAGCTATTAAGTAATGTTTACAATTAAAATAAATGCATTTGAATACTTTGCTTTGCTTCCGTCTTGCCTGTTTCTTCAGAATATATCTGCTTTTCTACTGACTCATTATCTGAGTCATAGTCCACTAAACCGATCTTCCCAAAGGTTGATCCGTTCACTGTTTTTTGTGAATTGCTGTTAACTGACTTTCCACTTATTGATGACATGGCAGCACCAGTAACAGACGCCATAGTTCTCTTTATCGAAGCTACAACACCAAACTTATTAACTGACTTTTGCTGATTAATTGTCCCGTTCTGTGGCTTTATGAGGGTAATGCCATTTAAAGAGCTTGTTGTGGAGGTTTCTGAAATAACTTTCGGCCGGTTGAGTGAGGGTGCTTGTGGAGGAGTTGGAGTTATGTTCAAATTCGATGAAGTTGTCGGGTGAGCAGAACCATTTTGAATTGGGGGTCGAGTTTGAGGACTTTGCTTGATTTTAGAAATATTTGAAGACGTCCGTAATTGTTGGTCCCAACACGATCGAGTCATTTCATAAAAAACGACGTAAGATGCTGTGTTAAGAGCCTTAAATAAAAAAAACCAGAAAATTTAGTATCAGACACTAAAGGTATAACAATCGTTTAAGTTTACCTGTCCCTCAGAAATTTGTCTGACAGAAGAGTCATCAAATTGGAAGAACTGACCAGACCCTGCTTCACCAATGGCAGTATAATGACCACAATTTGGACTAGGACCAACATGGGTTATCATGGAAACCTTTATTGAAAAATGAAACCATTTAGAAACACTTTAATTGTACAGGAGTTGGGCAAAATAATCTCAAAAAACCTACCAATTTGTAGTGAACATCTGTACGACTGGAGGTGTGAATAAATTGGGACATGTTGATCATTTTGCTTAGTTGAACTGGCTTGCTGATTTTTCCACCAAGGAGATTAAAACGTTTTAGCTGAAACAAAACAAATCTTTTTTTAAGCCCTTGCCCATTTCCCTCTCAAAAAATTTCTCTACCTGAATGCAGAGTACCGCCGGAGGCCTTTGGATCATGCAAGTCTTCTTGGCAAACACCTTAATTTTGCATCGCTCACACTTGTACATGCAATCACTAGTTTCCCCTATTCTTTCTGGTCGAAAATGGTTCTCAAGGGCCTCTTGTATATTGTTGACCTGAAAATAACAAAAATCAACTAAACTTACTGTGTCCAACTAATGAGGAAAACTAACATATTTTGTGTAATTCTCTAAGAAATTATGGAAAGGACCGTTTTATCTTTTATTTCTACCTTAGCTTTGAGACATTCTATTTTTGAATATTTTCTGTGGCAAATGAGCTAGGGTGTGAATCCACGACCCTCTGATCCCCAACTAACAGATGCTTTAAGCCATAGCGACCCCGATTTGAATTTATTTCATTTTGAAAAAATTGCTTTTAACTCACTTGTCGAATATCCAACAATATCTCCATAAAGTGTTGAATTGTAGTAGATACATACTTGCAACGCATGCAAGTTACATCTTGTCGCATATAACCACCAAAAATCTAATAATCAATGAGATAGAAATATTGTGCAAGTTTATTGTCATATCATTATGAAAAGTATTACCTGATTAAACGGCGTCGTTTCTTTACTTGCATTGTCTAATGACTTGATTGGGACTTTTTCTGATAACAAGTATGAACGTTCTAGTGCCTCAATTAGGTACCTTAAATTTCATAGTAAATTTTGAGCTGTGTAGACCTTGAGTTCAAATTATTTTGTACTTTACTACGAAATAATTATACCTAAGGAATTCATGAGCATCCTCTTGGCGTCCCTGTATCATATGCTTGCAGATTGTTTTAAGCTTGTAAAATATTTTGTCTGGTTTGATCTGGCTTATTTTTAGTGTCTCTCTAAGAGTAGAACTCAGTGAACACAAAATGCAGTCGCCACCAAAATGGCCCTTAAATAAAAGGTGAATTCGTGATAATTAATAAACTCACAGAAATGTTAAGCAAAATGTTTGCTCACAGAAAGCTTAGCCTGATTGCATTTTGCCAGATGTTTCGCACTGTTATTCATAAGATAGTTAAAAATTGCAGGTGTATGGAACAAAGCTTGAAGCGTTGAGTTGAGGTAGCATGTGTTCCCAATGTTCCACATTCCAGCTCCAGCTGAGCGGTGCTCCCGATAACCAACCGTAACTTCAACGGGACTAAAAAATACAATCTGGAAAGAGAAAAATTTTGTGAGGAGTATCTTTAAAGGGAGGAGACCTCAAACTCTCAACCTTTGGTTTTGGTATTGATTCGGTCTCATGTTTGCCATTTGCACTGGCGTTTCCAGAATCTCCATTCGTCTGTAAAATATGATTAAAACATTTTTATAATCACACACACATGTCAATTTGAAAATCTTTATTTGAAACATAAAAAAGTGATCACTTACTAAAACTTGATTTGGATTCAGAATGATTATTTTAGACTTTTTAGGAGACGAAGCTGCATCGTTCTGATTCGAAGGTTGAATATTATTTAGCAAAGATCCCAAAGTTCCATTATATCGTATTGGCGGATCAAATCGCACAGTATTTGTGGAGAGCTGCAATCATATCAAAACATGAAGTTAAATAGAATAAATGGTCAAACTGTGGGGTTATAGAACAGCTATCTAAGAAGGAAAACCTTTTCAAAAAGGTCAAACGAGACCCCAAACCTTTCAACCTTGTTTTGTTCAGATTAAAAATGACCAAACAAATGTGCTGCATTGTTATGGTTGACCGTACTCTCGACTCAAGTGGCTCTAAACACCGTTCTAAAGCATGTTTAAACAGCTTACCATTGCTCTAAAGTTTGAATCTTTGAAGATGATATTTTAGTGATCGCCTAATATTTAACAAAAGCCAATTGTAACCAACATCAAACAAGTCAGATAAATTCAGCACGCTTCCACTGCGAAAAATGTTTTCAACTTGGAGTTTGTTTTTTTTGTTTGTTTTTCGTTTTGTAGAAGAGGAGAAAATAACCACGATCTGCCACAGGCATTTACATTTAACATTGCTCAATCGTTTCTCAACGGATTCCCGCGCGAACTTTCGTCATGTAACGACGTGATAATTTGTGAATCTCGTAAAAAGTGAAAAATTGAGCTTAATTTGTGATATTAATCAGTGATAATTGACGCCAAAGTGTGTGACTACCTCAGGGGGTTCAGTTAAGACCCCTTTTCCAGTGACTAGTCTTATTTTTCAGGCATTGCTTCTTCAGAGAAGTTGACCGGAAGCCATGCCCAAACCAAAAACCAAGAAACCCAAGGAGAGGGTGAAGGAGAAGGAGAAGGAGAGGCACCATCGCAAGCACAAGACCAAGGGTAAAGGTAAGGCCAAGGCCAAAGCCCGCTCTCCCTCAACGTCTAGTAGCTCGTCGTCGTCGTCGACCTCATCGACCTCGACCAGTTCCACCAGCTCGTCGTCCTCCGCGAGCGCCTCGCCCGAGGTCAGACACCGATCTACCCGTCACAGGCGTCACCAGAAGACTGGTAACAAGCCTGATTCCAACCCTTCTCCTCCAAGGAAACACCCGAAGCGAGCAGCCAAGTCTGGATCGGGTGAGAGGGTCGCTGTGCAGGAAGAGTCCAACCGGGACACCCACAGTAAGAGGGCAGACCTGAAGACAGGTACCCTCCCTCAACCCCGCCCCAAAGATGAAGGGAAGGACAAAAGTAAGTTCCAGGTAATTTCAGGTACCGGCTGTGAGGACCGACGTGGCCACCGCTCCCCCGAGCTGAGAAGGAGGGAGAGAAGCCCTTCACCAGGGAGACAGGGTCGACCCAAAGAGAGGGGCCGTGAAGGTCGGGATGCCCGTGACAGGTATGACCATCGGTCCAGTAGTGGATATCCTGAAAGGTCACCGCATCAGGACAGGACTCGGACCGACACTTCCAGGGCACAAAGGGGGGGTGAAAGATCACCCTCTGATCGACCAGGACGACTCGGTGAAAGATCACCGAGAGATCGCCACACCAGAGAGGCACGTTACCTTGGTGAAAGATCACCAAGAGAGATCCGCTACCTTGGTGAAAGATCACCAAGAACCTCATCAAGCAGGGGGGGGGACGGTATGGTGAAAGATCACCGGACGTCTCCCGCTCCCGCAGACAGGCCTCCCCAAAAGGCGCTAGGAGATACCCCTCTTTATCTCCCGATGGTGCCAGGAGATACCCAGTCCGCTCTCCGGTTGGTTCCAGGGTCGCCGAAGAACGGTACCCTTCAGGAGCTCGTCGCTATGGGGAAAGATCTCCATACAAGGAGCAGAGACAGGAAAGGCCACGCTCACCACCCTCGCGATGGACATCTGACTCCATCAGAAATCAGAGACAGGGTCGGGACTACCGCTCACAACGCCAACCTGGGGACGATGACAGGGGTATCCGCACATACCAAATCCCACATGACAAATTTGTGCAGATGCAGGACAACTTGGCAGGTGGATCCCGACTGCCGCCGACCAAGACCATGTTTATTAACCCCAAGGTGGTCACCGGCCTCCAGGCTCAAGCTGCGGGCAATCAACAGCCTAAGACTACTGAGCCTCCTCCTCCACCGCCACCCCGCAGAGAACGGGAGCGTCAGGAGAATCGTTGGAACGTGGTAAACAGGAAGAAAAAGGGAGGACAGTCAGGACAACCTAAACCTCAGCAGCAGAGTCAGAGTAGACCGGAGCCCACTGCTGGACCCTCAGCACCCCCGGGGGTACACCCGGACCCCCAGAAGGAACAGCACACAGGGGAGAGTGGCGGTCAAAAGCAATACAGTGAGGCTCACAAGCAGGACAACCCGCTACATGAGTGGTCCGATCACGAAATCCGTTTTCACGCGGTTGGGGTCCGGAAGGCACTCACCAGCGAGGAATGGCGCCCGATGGGGACCCTCCTGAAAGCGGCTCACGCGATCTGGTCCAACGCTTACCATGCTCAACATCCGCAGGAGGATAGGAATGGGATCAAAATCAACAATCCGACGTGGGATAAGGCCCTTGGATGTGGAGTGATCACACTCCCTGAGGGGGTGGTCCCAACTTCGACTTCCGGTCCAGCTGCGAGCCTCAGTGAAAGAGGATATGAGTGTACCAGTGGTCAGGACCACCATGCCGGATGATCTCTACTCGGCGTTCAAGACAGAGGAACATTTGGATAACCTGAGGCAATGGAACCCCATCTTTGCCCAGCACTTGTTCGAACAACACAAATGCTATAGGCAAGATCAGGGTCGCACCCTTCAAATCAAGACCAGTATGGAGGTGGTAAAATACATCATGGAAAAGGACTTTGTCGTCCAGTATCCTTCGGGAGAGGTGTATTTTCAGAAGGAAATCAACTGGACTGCTGCTCGTGCCGTCTGTACTCTTCCGGTTGACCCTAAACCCTCAGGGGCGTCAGCTGGAGCGACAGGAGGTACCACTGGGAAGCCGGCCCCCATCAAGCCGCCGGTCCACAAGGCGAAGGAGAATGTTGCCCGATTGGCACCCGAAGACGGGTCCAAACAGGGTAAGGACAGCCCCGCCACCAAACCCAAACCTGAAGACAGGTCAGGGGTTAAAGGTCGCTCTAGGGTGGTGAAAGAGGGCCCTACAGGGGCCGCTGCATCGGCGTCTGGTAAACCTGAAGCCAGGTTGGCAGACCCGCCTAAGCAGGGTTCCTCCCGGTCGACCGATGGGTCGGTTAAGGTGCTTCAACGTCACACAAAAGATGTCCAACAGCAGGTTGGCTCTCCATCAACCACTGGTGGTGACGTTGTCAAATCTGATGCTCGGGAGGGCCGATACAGCACCACACAGGAATTGAATCAGGTTTTGAAGGAGTGGGATGCCTTGCCTCTGCTGGAAGACCAGCAGAAGGTTCAGGCTGCGAAGGTGTTGGATCCTTCCAAAGGGGAACGCTCCCCTGCATCGGTCCTCGGCCAGGGGGTCCCCCTGGACCATGATTATGGGCGCCGCGGGGGCCTACAGGTGTTGGCTGAGGCAGCGGAAAAGGTCAGTGAGGAGACGCTCAGGGAAGAAGGTGAACTTCCTGAGGAGGGAGAGGAGGCACTTCTCCAGATGGATTCTCAGAAGCCAGATGGCACAGTCTTTGAGTCAGCCATGGGTTCAGATCTGGACTATGAGGTGGATTCGGAGGACTATGAACGCCATCAGCTGGCAGCGTCGGCTCAACCCGCAGAGGGGGATGGCATGGACCAGCAACAAGCTGAGTGAAGGAACCTGAAGAAGTGAAGACATTTCCAGAGTTCTTGATATCTAAACATTTCTTTCTCATTTTTGAAAATTTTCTCATGAAGTACAAGCAACAGCAAAAGCAAAATAAACCTTTTTCTCACTTCAATGTGCAATCCCTTCTTAGGGGGGCTTGCGTGGGTGCGACACAGGGGGAATCAGACCTCCATGTCACACCTGCTCACTCTGATAAAGAGTCAAAAGGGGACGGGGGCACTATTGGGGGGGTGACCTCGGATATGGGGCACAAGGTCGCGGATGGACATCACCACAAGGGACCGCCACTTAGACAAGGACAGGGTTCTTCACACTTCAACCTCACACTTCTGCAGGGGTTGTCTTGTTCCGCTCGGACTTCACACCAAGAGGCCCAGTTGGGAGCAGATGACTTGGGCAACATAGAAGGGCAATTTAAGGCGCAAGAGGTAGAGTGGGACGAATGGGGATCACCTGGACCGGCCGTCGGTAATGGCCGGATCGTGGCCCATCAGAGAGCCCGGATGGAGGTCCATCGGCCGGATGGGGAAGGGGCCCAGGGAGGCCGGGAACTACTGGCTGTGGTTACAACACCGGGCCAGGACTACACTATTAATAACAGGGACCATTGGCAGGAGAGGTTGCCTTCCGATGCTGAGGGTTTTAGGGCGGCGTTGGAGACAAACTCGCCCAAGGTAAGGGAGCCCGGGAGGGACCGACTTCATCAGCTGGAAACTGCAGAAGGGCGACGCCAGGAAGTGGAGGGGAGGCGACCAGAGAGGGTCATCCTCCAGGGCCGCATTCGTCGAGACAGGAGGAGACGCCTACCTAAAAACCCTGGTAAGGAGCCGGGCAGGAGCCCGATAGCCGGGATTGAGCTCGGGGAGCCCCTCTCCAATGGCAGGACCGGGGAGGCTGCGCCGACTCGGGAACTTCAGGCCCAGGTGGAGCAGGACAGGGACGACGGTGGGGATGTAGGGTCGTTTTCTCCACTGAAGGTATCAGTGGACTATGTGGAATGCGAGGATGGCGAGCGGGGCACACCTCGGACAGCGGGGCACTCAGATGGGCTTTCACAGGATGGCCGAGAGGCAGGGCCCGTCCCGGGCCAGGCCATTTCTTCCCCTCCAGGCACGTCACACCGGACAACTGCAGAGACTTACCAGAGGGTGAACAGGCTGCCGCCGCCGGACGCTGAGGGCGGCCTAGGGGAGGACGACCTTATACATCGGGATCATGCTTCCCCCGATGACCCAGGGGATGGGGATTTGATGGCTGGGAGGGGGCCTAGGGGTCCGTTGTTACCCACACCAGACAGTGGAGAGCCAGTTGGTAGCCAGGGGGCTGGTGATGGCAACCCCTCGCCGCTCATCAGGGGGACTAAGGATCGACTACATTTCATCCAACTTAATATGCATCATGCTCGACTACCTACATATGAGCTCTTCCCATCCATCGCAGATAACATGCTAGCCTGTATCCAGGAACCCTGGATTGTCAAAGGGCACCCCAAGGGTCTGCTGCAACATGTTAGAGCCATCTATGCCAGTGATCCCAAGGCGGCGATTATATGTCATAAAGATATGAATATTGTCCCCTTACCGCACCTAACTACACCTCTCATGGCCACTGGAATGTTACATACCACACAGGGGAACAGGACCCTTCCCAAAATCCTAATATCCTCGTGGTACTGGCCCCCCCAGATGCCTATGCCAACGGAATTCGGGACTCTTGTGGATCATCTCAGGACAATGGGCACAGCCTTTATCATATTAGGGGATGTGAATGCCCACTCCACTTGGTGGGGCCACGCAGACACTGACAACAGGGGCAGGGAATTAGAAGAAATTATCATGGCCCTTCGAGCAACAATTTTAAATAAGGGGAATGTGCAAACATTTCAAGGTGCCAGGGGTTCATCGGCCATAGATATCTCCCTGGTCAGTTCCGATGTTGCTACCCTGGCTCCACAGTGGCAATGTGGCCGGCGAGTCAGTCACAGCGACCATCTTAGGATTGACATATACCTCAGGCTGGAAGTACAGGTCTGTCGCCGGTCCTTGCGGGACATCAATAAAACGGATTGGCCCAGGTTCGGTCACCTAGTTGAAGCTGGGATAAAACTGGAGAACCCTACCAGATGGACTGCTGCGATGGTGGATTCCCAAGCGAACCTCTTTAATAGGACGGTGCGACTAGCATGGGAAGAGGCCACCCCTCTGCGGATGGCTGCTGTGACTAGGCACTACACTTGGTGGACGGATGAGTTGCAAGCCAAGAAGAAGGAAGTCAGACAGGCCCAACACAGGGTCCGAGACGGGGCGGGAGAGGAGGACTACAAAAGATTACGGATGGAATATACTAAACTCTTGAGGACGACCAAGAAGAGCAAATGGCAGGATTACACATCGGCCTCTAAAACGGTCCCACTACAAGCCAAGCTCATGACCATGATACATCATGCTCCCCGACAAATGATAGGTGCGCTGCGAGATGGCGATGGCTACACGGATAATGAGGACGATTCCCTTGCGATCCTCCTCCGGGAACATTTTCCGGAACATATTGCATATAGGGAGGGGGTAGAAGACGGACCTCCCACCATGCTCCGGGACATTCCCTGGCTTACTGTAGATCTGCTGAAGAAGGCTATCCACAAATTCAAGAAAGGAAAAAGAGCGGGCCCGGATGGTATTCGTCCCGAGATGCTCAAACATCTCCCTGAGGTGGCCCTTATGCAGTTACTACAACTATACCAAATGGTTATAACCTCAGGTTATACTCCTTGGTGCTGGAAGGAAGCGCAGGTCATATTCTTGCCAAAGCCAAATAAGCCGGACTATACGGATACGGCTTCCGTCCTATAACATTGTCCTCATTTGTCCTGAAAACACTGGAAAGGCTGGTATTATGGCATCTCGAGGGGTCAACGCTTCGATCGACACCTTTATCGGATTCCCAGACGGGGTTCAGAAAGGGATATAGCACGGATTTGGCCATCACTAGGCTCACACACTTCTTGGAACAGGCCAAACGAGAACGCTGGGTGGTCAATAGCCTCTTCATGGATATCAAGGGGGCGTTTGACAACGTCCCTTATCAGGAGTTGATTGCCATATTGCATGAGAAGGGGACGACCCCGGAGGTGGTGACATGGTATGATCGGCTCCTGACCTCACGCATCACGTTTGCGGCTGGGGACAAGACGGGGCGCAAGCACAT
>Ga0194133_10007017_pt1 | contig 13620 bp, 12 predicted proteins | sample TA2KigOf40mmetaG_FD_155448 | JGI IMG/M metagenome (GOLD analysis project Ga0194133, IMG submission 155448) | Freshwater microbial communities from Lake Tanganyika, Tanzania - TA2015055 Kigoma Offshore 40m | ecosystem: Environmental > Aquatic > Freshwater > Lake | place: Tanzania: Lake...
CGATGACCGTCCAGCCCAGGAGCCACCACCAGCCGGAGCGCCCCGTGTCGTGCAATCGTCGCACGAACACCGAGAGGCCGGGCACGGTCATCACCAGGACCACGGCCCAGTACAGGAGAATCTGCGCATCCGAGCCAGCGCCGAACAGGAACACCCCGAGCCACATCACGACGATGTTGAGCAAGAAATTGCTGAGGATGAACCACCAGTACTCGCCGCGCGTCGCCCGTCCCTCGAAATCGCCGAAGTTCTCAAACGCCAGGGGGAGCGCATCCAAAAAGGACACCTCAAGCGGCCGCCCACTTGGCTTCCTTGATCTCCTCGGCGTTCTTGTCCCTCCTGACCGGGCTTCCCGTGCCCGCGTCCACGGCTGCGGCGTCGGTACCGCCGGGTCCTCCTTGGCCGGAGGTCGGGACACCTCGGGCGCATACAGCGCCCGCGCTTCCGCCACCACCGAACCGCAGTGACGGCATTTCTTGGCGGCAGCCAGAATCGACTCCGCGCACGCCGGGCATGTCGTCTCTACACGCTCACCTATCGGTCTCCCCATGAAAAGAGAACTATGTGATCTACGCCTCTTGCCGCGAAATCGATCAAGCGATCAGGCCCTGCGTCGCTCCTGTTTGACGGCCACCCACTGGTTTCCACAGGAACAGACGCAGTCCTGTTCGACGCGCTGCTGGACCCATCGTTCGACCTCGGTGTTATACCGGCGGTCGTACGTTCCGGAGTTCGTGACCCGACCGTGGACGAGCGTCTCACCGGACCCCTCGACGATCACGCGCCGACTCAGGACCTTGGTCGTCAGTTTCCGGGAACAGTTGGGACATTTCTTCTTGACCCAGAGGAGGATGGGAAGGACGAGGACGATGTAGAAGGCGATGGGCAAATAGGCATACTCGGCGGCAGCGAGCATCCGATCGCGCCAGAGCATTCGCCGCTGAAGTGCATCCATCGGAGGTATCGCGGCGGAGTCGCGCCGAACATATCGCACGATCGCCACCGGCGACCAGCCCCCGTCCAAGGTCGTAGCGGAATACTGTCGGCCCCGCGAGGACACCTGTACGCTCAGGGACTCCGCACGGAGCCGCGAGAGTCGGATGACGTTCGAAGAGATCATCGCCTGCTTGTGCGCGCTGTTACCGAACCGATTGAGCGTATCGACCCAACTCAACGTGGGCCATGCCTCACTTGCGGGGCGCGGGCCCCGGGCTCGTCGGGGGGATGGCGACACAGGAGCGATCGGTGTCCCATTCACATCGGTGAGCGCGAGCCTGACCTCGTCACACGAGCAGTAGGCTTCCAACGCCACATCACGCGCCGGGTCCACGAAGATTCGCCAGCTCTCGACGGGTTCGGTGACCGAGCTCACGAACACCTGCTCCGCGAACCCGACCATCGGATCCGACGTCCGCTCGATCAGCGCACGATGGAACTGCGTCGGGGGGAGATCCGTGACGGTCGTCTTCCCGCTGTCATTGCTGAAGGCGATGCCCAGGTACACGACGAAGTACACCACCGCGAGACGACCAGGGATGGTCTTATACCAGCGTGCGATCCACGGTTCCGGCAGACGGGGCTCAGACATTGCGCACAATAGGGAGAAGAGGTGACCTGCCGTCAGCGAGGATCGTGCACGGCACGGAAGAAAGATTCAACGGTATCGCAGATAGGCTGCCAGTGCAATGGCGATCTCCGCGGCGAGCTCGCGATGTACTCTCAGGTTTCGGCGAGCCTCCGTCGCCTGCGCGCGATCACGTCGGCGACCCGGATCGGCGTAGTCCACCGAAAGGGCAAACGCGATGCCATCGACGAGCGGCTCATCCGGGGCGGAGGGCCGAAGTGAGATGGCACCGACGAAAGCATTACTTTCGAGAAAATCGTCGTCGTCGAAATCAGGGCTCCCGGTCTTTCCGACCAACCGGACCGACCGGCCCACGTTCTGGTCGACTCGCCCTCCCACCTCGCCCGCCGTGCCTTCCGGGTGACGCACCACATCGGTCAACCCCTGAAGCAACGAGCGATGCCACGGAGCACCTCGCCACGGAAGGCTCGACAGAAGCGGCGTCGAATCGGGGTAAATCAGGAATCGCGAGTGAATATCTCGCCCAGTCGCCACTCTTCCGAAGGCGGTTGCAGCGTCAAGCAACGTCCATTCATTCCATTCCTGTCCATAAGCGATGCGGACGACCTGTCCCAGCGTGGGACCAACCCCCGCCTGGATGATGAAACGGGGAGCGGATCGCTCAGGGAGCAGCCCCCCATGACTTCGGACGAAGAGGGCACCGACTCCCTCGCGATCATTGACCTCCCAGGGTGCGGTGTTCAGCTCGCCACCGCGCGCATCGAGCGAGACATCCCCGATGGTCCCCATCTGCTGGAGTACCGCCGAGATGGCCAGCGGGCCTGCCGCGTAGCGCGTGGTGTCCCCACGCTCACGACCGACCCCATCCTGACGGAGGCCTCGGACCAGGAGCTCAGCGGCAAAGAGATTGGACGAGCATCGCATCGCCCGGCGGAGGTCGACGGATCCGCCACCACAACCCGCATTGAAGGGTTTCAGGAGGCGCTGTCCATCGACTGCCGACGCCTGCGCCGTGCTCGAGACCGTCAGAGATGCAAGCTCTGGATGCGCGCTGAGTACCGCGGCCGCTATCATGGGCTTGACTGCCGATCCGATGAAGCGGTTCGTCGTGCCTGGCAAGAAGGCGCCGATCCCTGGATCCTTGCTTCCGGCGAAGGCGAGGATATCGCCCCGCGAGAGATCGATGGCGACCACCTCGACGTTCGTCACCCGAAAGGCATCCGCACGGCCTGCACGATTTGCCCGACGGACCGCACCGCGCACGATGGAATCGAGCATGGAGGTGAGCTGTGGGCTCACACTCACAGGGATATCGGAGAATCGTCCATCGGCGCGGCGGATCTTCGCTAAAGCCATACCGATCTGTCCATACCGCCTATTCGTCACCAAGAGCGTGGAGCGCCCATTCACCGTCTGCGTATCGACGATCGTCCCCGAGTTGGCCAGGGCGATATAGCTCGTCGGGATTCCTGTACTGCGGAGGAGCTGTCCGGGCCGAAGCTCGATGGTGTCTGGATAGACATCCCGGCCATCGACCACGACCCGCCGTCGCGCGGCAGCGACCAGACGAGGTGGGACAGACGCATCCACCTCATCGACCAGGAGACGTATGTCGAATTCTCGCAGGCGCTCGATCCCGAGGCCGCCCGCTGCCGTACCGCACCGCACCCCGCCGAGTGTCGCGGAGAACCGGACGGCGGCGCACCAGTCAGGTGGGAAGGTCTCTGGGATCGGGATGCGACTCGGTTGATCGAAATAGACAACAGACCCATCGCGGACCAACGCCGCCCCTTGGCGGGCATCGCGGCTCAAGACGATGTTGCGCCGCCGCTCGATGAAGGGGGACAGGATATTGAACGCTCCGCGATTGATCTCGAGCCGGTAGCGTTCCTCCGCCTTGTCTCGCCACGCCGGATCGAGCACGACGAGCTCGCTCAGGATCGGTCCGTTGGGATCCTCAACGCTCAGGCGGACCACCGGATCGTCTAGGCGCCTGAGCCGATGCGCGACATTCACCAGCTGCTGCCCGGCATAGGACCATCGCGGGATGACGCCCTCGTCGAGCAGGCGTTCCGTTCGGACATCGAATCCGTGGATCTCGATCCGACGCGATAGGATCGTATCTGCGACGATGGCACCCGCGAACTGTTCTAGGAGCTGTTGCTCCATCGGAGCGAACTCGAGGTATTCCTCGGTCGGCCCGGTCCAGATGCGCCACACGGTGGGACCGAATCCCCCCACCACGATCATGATCGTGATGAGCCAGACGGCGATCGTGCCACCGTGCCGTAGGGACGGCCTCATCTATCACCACCCTCGCCGCGCACAGCGGCCTTCCCCCTGTCGCGTGCCGCCGCGCTCAGATCCGGCTGTGACCCGTGCCGAATGCCCTGTACGATCAGGCCCGCCGCCAGACAGGTGAAGATGACATCCGACCAGGCGTTGAGCCCGAGCATCGGCATGTTCTGACCGGTGATCGGCAGGATCCCGACGTTCGACGCCGCGACATACGCAGCGGGGATCGCGAGGAGCGTGGCGCCGACGAACGATTCCATCGCTACGTTCCAGCGTGCGCGACGGCGATACAAGATAGCGACATACCAAGCGGTTCCGCTCAGGATGATGACATAGGCCATCAGTACGACGAAACCACCCCAAAAGCCATGCTCCCCTAGGACATACACGGCAAAGGTGTTCTCCGCATAGGAGACCGAAGAGGCGATACCCCGTCCTCCAACGGGTGCACTTCCGATGCCGGCACCGAATTGGCCGGCACCTGTGGCATACGCCTTGGTCCCCCAATGTTGTTCGATGGCGGCCAGCAGCGTGGATTGCGCCGCTCCGCCAGGCGCGAGCACGGCGAGGCGCATAGCCACCTCAGGCTGATGCAGTGCCACGGAACGTGACGCCAACCGCTCGATGCTCGGGTGAGATACCCCGAGCAATCGACTATGGCGCTCGAATTCCTGCACGAGCGTGCTCGGATCGGTCGTGCCGACGGAGTAAGCCGGTTGCCTGATGATCTTGAGATAGAATGTCCCAAAGACGAAGACGAGAAGCGCCATCGCCACGCCCTTCTGCATCGTCCAGAGGGGCCGGTGCGCGAAGATATCGGCTCGCACGTAGGCGCCGACCATGAACGGCAATGCGATAACGAGCAGAAGTCCTGCGTCGACGACAGCCAATGGCAGTAGGGCCAATGGCGCTACCACCACGAACCACCCGTACACGTGCGTCCCGTGCCGCAGTGGGGCGGTACCCGCCGACCGTCCAGCGATCTGCATTGCCAGGAGCACGATCACCGTCACATAGAACAGATTCGCAGCGGCGCCGTTGTGATCGGTACCAAGCTTCAACAAGTAGATCATCGCGATGATCGGCATCATCGCGAAGATCAACTCGCCACGTTCATCAGGCTTCGCGATGAAAGATGGTAATAATCTCCACAACCAGAGCACCATGGTGGCAACGCCCATCAAAGTGGCCAAAGCGGCCATCCATTTACCATTCGGGAGGATCGTAGCCCACATCACCGTGGTCCACATCATCACCGCCACGAGGAGCACGCTCTTCGCGGGGCGGTCCTGCCGATCCGCCACCTGCAAGGCACGTCGGACACCGATGAATGCCGTCGCACTTCCCAAGCCGACCAGGAGCCCAGTAACAAGACTCCGGGCGCCAAGGATGCCGAAGAACGCCAACAGCGCTAGCCCTGCAACGGATACGGTGAGATATCCTCCGGCACCAGCCTCCACCGATGGCATCATCGGTCTGGCGGTTCGCCTCAGGGTGGCCCACATCAGTCTCCATTGACCACGGATGGCGGTCATGACGGTGGGATGGGGCTGCCGCGACGTCGGATGCTCCGACGAGATCAAGAGGATCCCGAGGAAGGTCGTCAGGGCTGGCCAGATCACGATGCCGGTCTGGATCGTTCGCTCGTAGAACGGATAGTAGAGCGCGACACGGAGACCGAGAATCCCACGGATGAGGGCCAGCGTCACGAGGCCAGCAGCGACCAAGGTCAGACTGTACTGGACCGAACGATTCCCAACCCCAGGTTGCCGCGCTCCGATCCGAAGGTTCATCAGCAGACTGCTAATGAGAATGAACAGCAACATGATGCCGCCCACGGCCATGAGTGCCCGCCACGATGAACCCAGCGCCCCACGGGAAGCCGAGAACAGGAGCGCCAGATTGCTCGTCTCGTTTCGGTTCACGGATTCGACCGCGATCGCCGTCAGCGATTGGGCGTTCGGTTCGAGCGCGTACCGTCGGCTCGCCGTGAGGATGAGCAGGCTGTCCGATGACTCCTCCGCCCGGGCCTGGAAGCGGTAGCGCAGCGTATCCGGTCCAGCCGTCCCCAGAAAGAAATAGTTGGTCGGCGAGGGAATGGTTCGCAGGGAGATGATATTGCACGCCTGACTCGCTCCGCACGCCTCGGGGGCGGTCAGATTGAAGATGGGCCAGCGGGGGTTCCGCACGAACCGCAACGCCACACCCGCACGGGTCGTAGTGAGCGGCGCGTCGGGATCGATCAGGAGACGCCACGCCTCGCCGCCGGCCACCACGCGAAGGATGGTGGGACGATCGATCAACAGTGGGGCGATCTCTGTCTCCGCACCCTTCGAGATCTGTACCATGAACCGAGTGGCACGAGCGTCGTTCGCTCGGCGGAGCCACGAGCTCTTGATGCCGCGCTCGGCCACATGCTCCTTCGGATTAGATGTCCGAATCGTGATGTGATCGGCCAGTGGATCGATCGGACTCCCGGCATCACGGAATACCGCGAGCGGCGCGCCCTCTTCTAGCCGTGTCGCACGCGTGAAGATGGTATCGGACGTGCCGCCGAGCGTGTAGGTGGCATCGCCAAGACGCACCTGTGTCTGACCATCGGACTCGAAGAGGTAGAGGGGGGGACGGCCTGGGACGGGGAGGGAATCACCAGCCGAGATGATGGAACCGGCCAAGAGATTCCAGGCCTCACACGACGTCTGGCCAACGTCCGGTGTGCAGGTCATGATCATGAGCCCAGGAGACAGCCGTTGGAATCTCACTTCTGGCCGTCCCCCACGCCATGCGACCTCGCCCTGCCACGCGACGCCTCGATCGCGCGCGCGCGGCAGGGCGATATCCACCTCGCCGGGCTCTGCGACGCCGAAGGAGCGTGCCGGTCCCCGGGCGATGTGAACGCCTTCGTAGCGAAATGCGGTGCCCCCGGTCTGGCCGCGACCTTGGAAGAACACCGTCAGGACGACGAACGGCAACACCGAGAGCCAGGCCCGGCTGAGTCGCCGCGCACTCAGGATCGCCATCTCCTCGCGACGGACGCGCGCCACATATACGATGCACGCGATGGTCGTCACCAGCATCATGGCGCCAACCATCAGGAGCAGGTATCGTCGGAATAGGAGGGCGAGCACGGCGAGTCCGAGGATCATCGACACCCAGAACCGCAAGTCCCGCACGTCAGATGCGGCACCATCCTTCACCGCCGATCCGCTCACTGGAAAATCCCCCCGGAAGATGAGGATCGCGGTCGTGACGCCCCCGCGCAGTAAGAGACAGCTGGCGAGCGTCCCAGTCAAGCGTTACCAGCACGTCCTTCGACTGGCGGGACGGTGGATTTCGCCATACCTTGGCCGCTCATCCCTCCTCGAGTGGTAGATGAGACTGTCCCCGACCCTCACATTCGTCGCGTGCCTGGTCCTGGGTCTATTCCCAGCGCTGGATCTCGTCCTTCCCGCGGATGTGTCGGTCCCGTTTGCCGACCCATGGTCGCACTTCGGTGTGTCTCTCCTCTCGATCATCATCTATGGCGCCTCGGTCTGGCGCACGCTGGCAAGGCGTCGCTCGGACAATGGGGTGTTCGATAGCGAATTGATTGATTCCATCTACTTCCTCGGGTTCCTACAGACCATGGGGGTGCTGGCGTCCGCCTTCAAATCGGGCACCGCGCGTGATGATCTGCTGGCCGCCGTCGGTGCCGGGGTCCTGCTCACCCTGTTTGGATTGGCATTTCGCGTTGGCTTCACCCTGCAGTTCGGGGGGGGGGCCATCGTCGAGGGTCGCGGGACCGTCGGTGAAACGCAGGTCCATTCCGGCGGTAGTCTCCAACAGATGCTCTCCGCCGACCAATTGGCTGCGTTGAATGAGAGCTTAGGCCGGGTCGTCACGGCTTCGAAGCGTATGGCCTCGCAGGTCGAGGCCATCGTTGACACGGCGAACGGGAGCATCAAGGCGATCAGCTCCACGATCGTAGAGCTGAATGATTTGACACGTGATATGCATGCGCATTCGACGCAGGTCGGTGACGCGGTGCGGGATTTCGGGACGAATATCCGGTCGACGCTTGATGAGGCGTTCGTCAAGGCGGGAGCGTTGTTCATCAATTCCGCTGACAAGTTCCAGAGCAATATCGAGCGAGCCGAGGGGTCCTTGCGCACGGCGCTCAATACCGCGGTCGCTCGTCAAGAGGATTTTGGGCGGCTCATCCAAGGCAATCTGGAGGCGGCGCGGGCGACGACTCGCCGGATCGACGAGCTTTCGGCGCAGGAGTTGCGGGGGCTTGAAGGGGTCGCGACGCGTATCTCCAAACTATCCGATGAGGTCCGACAGACCATCGATCGGATCCCCGACCCCACCGGTGTGGTCGTCAAGAGCCTGCGCGATCTCGCGGGCTCCACCGATCAGGTCAGTCGCTCGCTGGCCGTCAGTAGTGAGGCCTCCGAGGCCGCCGCGGAGCGATTTCGGCAGATCTCAGAGACCTCGGCTCAGGTCGCCCCTGCTCTGCGGGAACTGGAGCCGAGCATCCGAGAGGCGACCGGCCATCTCCGCGCGGAATTGAAGGAGATGAACGCGCTCCTCGACCAGTTCGTCGAGCTCAGTCGTCGTCGCATCAGTGGAGAGCGCCGGTGAGGACCAGCAGCCTGATCGGCTTCACGGAAGCCGAACTCGCGCTCATCCTAGTCGTCGTCTTCGCCATCGTCCTGCCGAATCTTCCCGAAGGGAAGGATAATGGGAGCGCGAAGACACCGGTCGACATGGCGACCTTCAAGGCGTCACAGGATTCACTGGCCAGAGTGCGCGACTCGCTCCGTCTGACCCGTGCGAAGCTTGACTCCATTGAGCAGCGTGTCTTGCCATTTCAGGATTCGTTGCGGTCGACGCTTGACCCGCCATGTGCACAGTATGGACTAACTGGTGGCCCGGGCGAGATTCGCATCGTAGAGGGAGGATACTCCTTAGATAGTGCGCTCCTTCCCCTGGATAGTCTCACGGCGAGGATAAGCGGATTCACCAATCAGGCTGAACAGCGACGGTGTAAGTACCCAATGATGGTCATCTATCCTAGCTCCCTCCCGGCTGTACAGCTTGAGAGGTTTAGGGCTCACTTCCAACATCGCTATTTCGTGAGGCCCCGTGCCAAGGACTGACCGGCGCCTGCGCTCCCTGCGAATCCTGTTGCTCACGGAGTTAGCGCGGGATGCATTCCCGGCCGCACGCATCAGCGAGGCGGTCCTTATGATGGCATCGTCTGAGCGTACTCTGGTAGGCGGTCTTACCGTCATCGAGCAGCAGATCCATCTACGCCGCTCGCATCACACGGCGGGCCTTTCTCTCCGTGCACTCGGACGATGGCTTATCCTTCTCTGGAATCGGCTGACCTACATCTTCAGATCTTCAAAGCGGTAGGAGTGCCCCTACACCGTGTCGTAGTCGATGGCAAAGGAGTCATGCGATGTCCACGAAGATGACGCACGACTGTCCCAGCTGCGGACGCGAGATACTCGCACACGCACGCAAATGTCGACACTGCGGAAGCGCGTCGGTGGCAGGCAGTGCGCCCGATCCGGCGCCGACGCCGCCGGTAGCGGCGGCCTCCATCTCGATCCTGACACCATCCACCGCTACCGGGCATGCGCCGTGGATCATCTCGACCATTGTACTCTCAATCGTACTGGTAGGCCAATGGTTGTTGGGGCGGCAGACCAGTGAGCCTTCGATAGACCGTTGGGCCGTTGTCGTTCGCGGGAAGACCGTGCTGTCAGCGAGTGAACTAGGATGTACCAGCATCCTGAAATTGACCCCGAACGCGGACCGGTCTTGGTACCTCGCGGTGTTTGGTTGCGACAAAGGTTTCAATCGGACATTTGCCTTCCGGCCGGCCGGAGACAACCTCATCGAGATAACCGACGGGAGAAGGCTGAGTTGGGTCAAATCGGATTCGGCTGAGTGGCTTCCGGATGGATCTGCAATCGAATATTCAGAGCGGGGTGCCGATGACCAGGGCGACACGTGGCGCCCACGGAGAAAACGGGTGGAGCTCCCGGCGTCGGCCACTCGCTCTGGAGGTGATCTGCTCCGCATCGTTCATCGAGTGAGTGGCGTCTCGTCCGACGATGTGCTCAACCTCCGCTCAAGCGGATCTTCACGTGCCTCCGTGCTTGCGGGTATTCCCCCCACGGGGCGCGACATTGTTTTCGCGGGACAACTGGCAATCAACGAATCCGAACGATGGATGCTCGTAGATTGGGAAGGCGTGAGGGGCTGGGTGAACGAGCGATTTCTTGTCGGCGTCCTCGCGCCGGGGTCGGACGCACCCCAGCGAACGCCGATGCCGTATGACGCGATGCGGGCGAGTGCGATCGTTCGTCCGGTGTGGGCGGGAGAGTTCTTCGGTTCGGCGACCGCTACCAGCGTCGGAATCTCGCGAAAACTCATCATTGAAGCTGACGAACTCTCCTTCGTCGAGGAGAGTTTTGGCATTGATGCAATGGGCAATCGGGTTCCCTTACCGTATCCTTTGCCAGCGCGGTTGGTGCAACGCTGTCGCGCATCCGGTTTCTCGCAAGATGCCTCAAGACAAGGTATCAGGGCTGCGTGTACCTTATCGTCAGCTCAAGCGACAATCGATGGCAAACCGAGGACTTTCTACTTCGATGAGCCTAATGATCGCTGGATGATGCTCTCGTCGGGACCGCCATGGCCTCTGTATAGGTACGCTCCCAATCGTCGCCCCTCTCCGCGTACTGACCCTACAGGCGAAGGATGCCCGCGCATCCCTTGTTGATCATGGTCCAGTCATCTTTGACGAGTTCTCACAGCAACAGATTGAGAACCGCGCCGCGGGCGCTCGTCGATGCGCAAATCCATGATGGTGCCGACGAGTTCGTCGCGCTTCTAACTTCCACCGTCTCGGGTACGCCTCGACCCACATGGACCCCCTCCAGCACTTCCTCGACGCGCAGGCCCTGACCTACGAGACCGCGCTAGCCGAGCTCCGCGCCGGCCGGAAGTGCACGCATTGGATGTGGTTCATCTTCCCGCAGCTCGCGGGACTCGGCACGAGCCCACGGGCCCAGCGATTCGCCATCCCCTCGCTCCGGGGGGCTGAGCGCTACGTAGCCCACCCGGTGCTCGGGAGCCGGTTGATCACCTGCGCTGAGGCGTTGTTGACACACGAGAGGGCGACCGCTGAGGCGATCATGGGGACGGTCGATGCGATGAAGCTCCGGTCGTCGATGACGCTCTTCGCGCAGGCGGCAAATGCCCAAGCAGTCTTCGACGCGGTGCTGGCGCGCTACTTCGACGGCCAGCCGGATGAACGGACCCTCGCGCTCCTCCGCTCTCGCTAGCGAGGCAGCGGCTGCAGGAACTCCTACCGCAGGTGCCGCTCCCGCTCCTTGAGCACGGCGATCCGGCAGAAGTAGAAGTGGATCACCTGCCCCTCTCGGCCGTTGCCATGTCGCCAGTGAAGGCAGCTGAGGTCTTTGTACCGAATCCAAGCACGCTGTTCCTCGAGGAGGGCCTGCCTGGCCTGACGCGCTTCATCCGTGACCACGCTGTCGACGATCAGGCTCGCATACGCGGCCTTCCATGTTGCGGCGAGGCGCGCCTCCTGCCGCTTGAGCTCGGCACAGCCACAGTCCTGGTAATCCACGTTCGTCTGCGCGCGTTCCATGCAGACGTCGTAGGATGACTTGGCAGGGGCGGGTTTGGCCCGTTGCTGCGCCTGGGCACTCGCCGCCCAGAGGATGATCCCCAGCAGCCCCAGCAGCACGGCAAACAGCAGCACCGGCTGACCTTTCACCTCGCGCGGGGCCATCGGCGCCTCGGCACCCTCCTCCCCCTGCTCCTTCGGATGGTTGTACTGGTAGCCGACCCCCGTCCCCGGAATCGAGACCCGGGTAGTGCGGCGTCCGGAACTCGAGATCCCAGTTCGAAAACCGCGGACGCCGACGCTCGCGCCGATCCCGCTCTTGCTGAAGTTGATGCGGAAAGGGCCGAAGCTAATCGAGCGGCGGAAGAAGAAGCCCATGCCGACATTCTAGCGCTTGGGTGTAAGTCCCAAGACCGTTGCACGACACAACTTGCGACCACTGTACCTTGGCCGATGCAAGCGATACCGCCTTTCGGACGTGCTCTCGGTACTTCAGGGAGACACCAACTCATGAAAAAGAAGAAGGCTAGATCCGCGCGCGGGACGTTCCCTATCGACCGCATTATTCCACATGTCGGCCGGATCAAGAAGGCGAGTGGCGCGAAGACACGAGTTGAGTTTAATCGACGGAACGCCATGATTACGAATCTCATCGAGCGCGGCTACCTCGATGTCCTCAAAGACGTCCGCGACGGCCACATAACGGTCTCGCAAGTGTGGGGGACTGTCCTGCAGCACGGTTACGATGCACTGCAGAAGCCAGATGTCTTGAGGCCGCTCCTCGCCAGCTTTGCTGCGTGGGCGAAAAACCATGACTGTACTGAAGAGTATCGGGGCAACTTAGGAACAACTTACCGGTATGTGGAGAGGGTCATGCCCACGGCGTCCATCACCGACCTTCCCCGCATGGTTAAGGACCTGAAGGCACTCCTCCCCGCCCCCAGCTTCAACAGGTCTCGGGCACACCTCAGTTCCTTCGCTTCACAAGTGCTTGGGCTGAATCACGCTGTTGCAGTTGGAGTGCGAAGCGTTACGGCGAAAACGGAGAAGGTTCAGCGCAAACCCATTCGACTTACGCCACGACAAATGGCTGAGTGATTTCCGAGGCCTTTGTCCGACCCAGTGGATGCTATTGCGTGGGCGATGGTATCCACAGGCATGGGACAAAAGGAGTTATGGGGCGCATGGGAGGTGTCACCTGATCGGATTCATGTTCATGGCACAAAACGGGCTGGCCGCGAGCGTGAGATCCCACGTATCGCCAATCAAGCCCGACCATGCATCCACCGAGCCACCTTTGCCAAGTGGTTTCGGAAGCGCCTAGAACACCGACTGGTCCCGTATCAGCTCCGCGGGACTTTTGCCCACTGGATGGAGGAGGCGAGAATCGGTCGCAGTCGCCGAAAGATCTACCTGGGCCACGAGAGCCAGGACACGACCTCGCTGTACGAGCGCCATGAGGTCACCGAATTTCTCTCGAAGGATGCCAGACTGCTTCGGCAGTACCTAGCAACGGAGCTGGAAGATCACGCTTCCGATGAAGTAAGATTATTTTTTACCGGTCCCACACAAAGTCCCACGACACCCCTGGCAAAAACCAAAGCCCACCAACGACCTAAGTCATTGATGGGCTTCGAGTTGCCCCTCCTGGGATCGAACCAGGACTCTCCTGATCCAGAGTCAGGCGTGTTGCCAGTTACACCAAGGGGCAGTACCCGCCACCGTGCCGCTCGGGCGGAATCCGAAGTCTAGACCGACCCCCTCCGCCGGGCAACCCTCCCGGGGATACTTTTTCCCTATGACCATCGACCTCGCCTACCCCCTGGGCCGCTTCCAACGCCCCGCCGAGTCCACGGCGGGGGAGCGCGCCCAGCGCATCGCCCAGATCCGCGACCTCCCCGCCGAGCTCCGCGGCGCCCTCCACGGGCTCGACGACCCCCAGCTCGACACCCCCTACCGCCCCGGCGGCTGGACCGTCCGGCAGGTGGTCCACCACCTCGCCGACTCCCACACCAACGCCCTCACGCGGCTCAAGCTCGCCCTCACCGAGGAGAACCCCACCATCCGCCCGTACAACGAGAAGGGGTTCGCG
>Ga0194133_10007018_pt1 | contig 13620 bp, 12 predicted proteins | sample TA2KigOf40mmetaG_FD_155448 | JGI IMG/M metagenome (GOLD analysis project Ga0194133, IMG submission 155448) | Freshwater microbial communities from Lake Tanganyika, Tanzania - TA2015055 Kigoma Offshore 40m | ecosystem: Environmental > Aquatic > Freshwater > Lake | place: Tanzania: Lake...
TCCCGACCGTAATATAGTGAAGGAATGGATTGATTCACGCAACAATGCGGGAATTCAATTACCTTTAAATGATGAAACTTTTATACAGAGTAAATTGCTACGATACAATATCAACTATAAATCAAATACACTGGAAATAAAAAATAATGTAGCTGAAGTCCGGCATCTTGCTACAGGGTTTATGTTGTTTGAGAGAAAAACAATAGAAACTATGATGGTGGCTTATCCCGCCACGAAATACACAGATGATGTTAGTTATCTCGCTGGTGATGAAAACAATTACGCTTTTGCGTTATTTGATTGCGGGGTATATGACGGGCATTATTATTCGGAAGACTGGCTTTTTTGTCATAGATGGAGCCAAATCGGCGGAAACATTTTTCTTGATATAAGCATCCTTTTAAATCACAGTGGAGTAGAAGATTATCGTGGGTCATACTTAAGCTCGCTAATGTAGAATTTTATCCAGATTTTTTATTTCGTATAAATTTGTAATATAATCCTGATCGCTGAACCAGGGCAATACCGTTTCTGCAGTAAGCATATAGTATTTGTTATCAACCATAATAACACTTGTCGGGTCCATTATAGATTGTGCGTTTGCTGGTTTTTCTAAATCGTGTATGACAAGTTGGGGGATTTCTTTTTCAAACGAGATAATCCAAAGAAATGGGTCGTGGAGAAATAATCCATTTTTCCAATAAGTCCTATGACCGAACCCGAAGTAGCGGTCTGTATTACCAATTTTATATCCGGGTGTGCCTCCCCTATATTCGTAGTTTGTTTCTCCACCCACTGTTTCTATATGTGTAATTGAATTTGTGTCAAGGTTATGTTCGTATAGAACAAATGGTTTCATATAATGAATAAAATAGAGTTTCCCGTTATGCGATACATAACTCAAGTTTTTGCCGTCAATCGCAATATTTGTGTAGATCTTTCTCTCATAATCGTATAAAAACATATTATTAAAATAGTTATCCTGCACATAAAGATTGTCGTTATGAATAAAACAACGCGGGTCTTCTCCCCTGAAACATTCTTGTTCTTCAATAATATCAAAATCGCGGTTAAATTTTACAGGAAGTATTTTTCTCTCGGCTCCATAATGATTTCTTGCGAACCCGAGTATTTCATCTTTATAATGTATAGCCGAATAAAAAATAGACAATGACTTGGTCGTAATTCGTTTTACAAATTCAAATTTAATATTAGGTGCAGGAATAAACATCTTTACTTTTCGTATTGTCTCTGTTAAAACTCTCAATTGTTCGGCTAATTGGAATTTATATTGATCGTTTAACAATTGTTGAGCGAAATTTTCCAGTGCGACAAGACGAGTATTTTGCAATTTTTCTAATTCTTCTTTTGTTGTCTTACAACAAATACAAGGCACTGCAATACATTCGTGTCTAAACACATTTAGATAATCTGGGTGAGTATATTTGGGATATTGCCCTGTCTCTATTCTCTCAAGTTTTTCTTTTACAGAAGTATGCAACATTTATATTGTGTATTGTGTAGTTTATTTTAAGTTGTTATGTTAGGTTATTCAGTTTTATGATTAGGAACTGGCTACATATTTATAAATGGCTAATTCATCATCTTCTTCAACACATTCTTGTATCCACTTTCCTTCTCTCGCAAAATCATAATTCATAATGCAATCACAAGAGTAATCTTGTTTTAGTTTTGATACCCAAACTGTTTCACATAGAGGTATGTATTTTTCATAGACTGATTTTCCTCCAATAATAAAGACTTTCTGATCTCTCCATCTTGGCGGCAATGTTTTCAAGTAAGTTTCTAAATTATCAGTAAAAATGAGGTTATCATATTTTCCAGTCAGATCATTATATTCTCTATAGCGACTTGTTAAAACAATATTAAACCGATTTTTCAGGGGTCTTACACTTTCAGGAAGAGAAAAAAATGTATTTATACCCATAACAACAATATGGTGTTTTGTTTTAGAGACAAAAAACTGCATATCTTTTTTTGAAACCCACGGTATTATTCCGTTTTTAGAGAGACCACTCCGTAAGTCTATCGCATAAATCGCTTCCATTTGTATCACATATATAAATGGAACATATTGTATTGAGGGTGGGGAACGCTTATAGAAACATAAACCCATCTTCTCCTAATAATTTCTGCAATTTTTCCTGCTGTATTGGTTTATACTGAAACGGCAACATATGTATGATTGCACGAATTTCTTCTGCATTACGCAGAGACATCATTGATAAATCAAACATAAGCAGTATTTTACATAACTTTTGTTTTTCCTCGTTATCTAAATAACCTTTTTCCACCAACCAGTCATAGAAAGTAGGCGGAATATCGTACATACTATTAACCGATGCAATATACTTGCGATATAATCCTATTGTTTCTTCGATGCTTTTTTTATTGCGAATGTTGTAATCTGTTCCAGATAATACTAATATATTACGAAAATCATTCAGTCCTATATCCAAATTTCCCAATATTTCTTCTGTCTCATACAAAATCCCGGTGTGATGTATTAAACTCACATGTCGTAATACGCGACTACAACCATAGGCAAACATATCCATATCATCACTTACACACGCCCACGCATAATTATTTTTAACCAAATACGCACAAAGCTGGTCTGCTTCTCCGTATGAATCTATATACATAATACCATAATACGATATTAGTTTTTTAATAGACTGTATATCTGCATCTCTCAATCGGATAAATTTCTTTTTTAATGTTTCCATTTCAGTAAGAATATCTTCTTTTTCTGTTTTATCGGCGTGTTGTGTAGCAACTTCAAGTTGTTGTTTTAACTCGTTGTATTTTGTCTCGGCCTCCATCTTTTCCGCCTTTCTTTGTATTAGTAATTCTTTTTTTTCTTTTGGCGGTTTTCCATCAAAGATAAATACAGGAATAATATTGTATTTACGAAAAATGGAAATCATCTGATACATATTTTCTAATAGAGCATTTTTCTCCATAAATTTATACATATAAATACTTGTATCTATTACAACTGTTTTTCCAGAGAGATATTTTAAACATATTTTGTGAATTGATTGGTGCGAACAATTTCCTAATAGAAATCGGTTTAAATAACGAATACCCATTTTGATACTTTGATATTTTAGAATATTCCGTGGGGTTGTTTTTATATCTATTGATTACAATTCAATTACTGAAGGTGCAACATAGTAGGTTATGTTATAGGATATATCAATGTGAGGAATAGGTAATCAATTTTTCTAATGGCGGGATAAACCCCCGACCGAGACCCCCCGACCGAGACCCAAATACACATTTACAAAAGAAACAATATAAGCCTTTTATTACAAGTAAAATATGCGGGTTGATTTTCTTATGAATACTCAAAATGTCGGCCATAAGGAGTATATCACAAATCAGCTCCCTTATTATTCCCCCTATTTGTATAATCCATCTCGCACAAATCAATACAATAGTAAAAAAAAGAAGTATATTATGGGACAAAATGAATGGACGAGCCTTTTTATTCCTGTAATCGATAGTTCTTACACAAAAGAATGTTTAAAATCTATTATTGAAGATAAATATATGATTGGTCTCATATTTCGTATTGATTTAGTAAAATTAAAAGAAAACACATATTGTCATACAGACGATTATTCCGCTTTTATCCATTTTCATCATTGGTATTATAACGCTTTCACAGTAAGATTGAGAGAATATCTTGAAACACATAAATCTTTCCATATGAAATACTATTATGATACGACAATAAATATGCCTCGCGATTTTTTTGTGTTGATGAAAAATAAATCTACTGTGATGAGTTCAACAGAAAATATAAATATTGTGAAACCAATTTCACAAGTAAGAAAACGAACTTCTTCCTCTTCTTCTTCTTCGGCTGAAAATAATCTTAACCATACTCTACTAAAACAACAAAAAAGAATTGAATTGCTCGAAGATGAGTTGGATGTATTGAAGAAATTAATACGACCAGAAGGGATCTAATTAGGCTTTTACGCACCTTGCTTGCAAGGTTCAATTACATATTCAAGGTAAAGTAATTCATACTCCTTATCTGTAATACTCAAGTTTGTATCAAATATTTTATCAATCCAACCCAAAATTTGATGTACCCATATACAAAAATAGCTCATACAAATCGCAATTTCAATTTGTTTTGTCTTATCTATCTGTGGAGGTGGTTCATCTATAGACCATAGACAGCCATTTACATATACTATACATACCCGAAAAGGAACAAGAGAATTGCCGTGTTTATCAGCAAGATAAATACACGCCTCTTTCAATAAAGGGTGTTTTTCCATATACGGTTCCACTTTCGCCATCCATTTTCCATAGGTTGTTTCGGTATTGGATTTTTCTTCAATATAAACTCTCGTTTTTTGTTTGCACTTTTCTGTAGAAATATGCTTAAAAATAAGATTTTCATTTTCCAGCGATAAAAACCGTTTTTTACACCATTTTTTTATACAAGAAAAAATAGGGTCCATCATATATAATCGTAATAATTTATATCTATATTTTAGCGGCATAAATATAGTTATCTCCTTGCATTGCACTGTATGCTCTTTTGGATCCATTTATTTTGAGAGAACATCCCCATAAACCGTCATTTTCATTGAGAGAGAATTCGTTTTCGCTTCTTCCAATTCTTCTATAAATTCTTCGCGTTTATAGTTTCTCTCAATTATTTTATAAAACTCATCCATTTTTTCTTCTGCCCCCTGTTTTTTAGGAAAATCGAGAGAAAACTGCGATACCTCTTCAACCCATTTCCAAAATTCATCTATAGAGAAAAACACAACTGATTTCAACACATAATAAGCAAATATTTGTGTCTTCTCACGATATTTTGTTTCAATTTCCTCTAAACCAATTAGTTGGCGATAACGAATATTATGATAATGTAGTATTTTAGCAGCCTGTTTCATCGTATATTTTCGTTCTTTATTGAGATAAAATACAAATTCACGCATATTCCACTTTTTGGGGATCATTTTTTGCCGCCGGGTTTTCTCTCGACTTCCGCCCTGAATACGCGTCGTCATCGCCCGTGATACCGGATAAGCCATCACAAATAGAATATTTATAATCGTCGCCCAAGTCTCACAATAGGTCTCATAAAACCTCACATCGAGAGAAGGATCACATCCCGGATAAAGTTCAAGTATTTTTTTATCCACTTTTGCATTATCCTGATCTGAAAAATCAAGTCCCATACAATGAAATGTCTCGTGGATAAACACCTTAAACCATTCTTCCCGTCTATAAATCAATATTGAATTTGACAACATACACGATGTCGTGCTCGCTGTATTGATATGCATCTCATCCAAGTGATCGCCAGTTTCGTCCATAGCAGGCAATTCTTTTTTGAAGGGGGTTAAATATAAGTAGATATCAAGTTGTTCGGCACAATTTGAAGCTGCATATTGTGATGCGATTTCCAACCACATCTTGATGAGATGGACTATTTTCTGGTATTTCTTTTCGCTATTTTGAGAGAAACTAACTATATGTATAACTATTTGGCGATGGGCGATTTGTAGCGAGATTTTTTTATAGTATAGTTGGTGGTCCTTATGGCCGGCTATCCAAGATTGTATAGTTGGAGGAATATATTGATAAACCGGGTTTGTTTTCACAATATCGAGAGAAACCGGTATTTCTATTTTCTCTCGTGATTTCGTTTTCAGTGAGTGTATTTTATTATATATTGATTTTAAAAACGCTTCTTGCGGTTTAGTTAAGTGTATAGGCTGCATTTATGGGTTGATATCCTATATATAATACACAGATAATATACATAGATTTACATATATTCCGCGTGTGGTATAATGACGATTGCACCTTCCTGTATAGGATAATAGGTACGCATAATCGGCTCACTTGTAATAAGTATTTGGCAATCGCGTTCTAAAGGTCCATTCCAAAAAAGAGAAAGCACCGGTATTGTTTCGCCTGGATATTTTTTCCGGTTGATATGTGATTTTCGTGTAATAACACTATGTGTCGCATTCGCATAAACAATATTGGCGGTATATTTATTGGAAACTCTCGAGAGAATACGAAACCAGGTTTGAAATGCATCTTGTGTATTGCCGCGTTTTCTCTCAATACAAGACAATAATAGATAGAAAATATATTCTGTATCTGTTTCACCGCTAATATGCTCCACATATTTCGGTAGTATTTTTTTCACTATTGCAGGTTTGCATTCTTGGAAATCATATATACGCCCATTTTGTATAAAAATATGTTCTTCGTGTTGAAACGGATGTGTATTTTCGAGAGAAACAATCGCCTCATCTACTTTATCCCGAATATGGCCGATTACCAAAGGAGATTTTGCAGTTTCTTTTATGAATTCAGCAGTGCGTGGTTCCGTTTTATAAGTTCGCGGTGTCTTGAATATTTTCCATTTCCCCTCTTGAAATGATGCTAAACCATAACCGGACAATCGTGTCCCCAAATCCTCTTTTTGACTGAATTCCACATATTTTGGTGGGGGGTGATCGCTCTGCATTAGAAATTGTTCTATTTTGTGTTTTAACTGTGGTTGGTTTAATGCATAAAAAATACGACACATAAGATAAGACTATATAGTAGATACACGGAGAAAAATTGAATGTGTATTGCGTGAAACAATACATATTTAATACAGAATATGATTGATGAAGTATTTGAAACAGCACAAACAATGAATAACGAATATTGTGATACAGATATTTTACTAGCAATCCGGGATATTTGTGTTGAAAGATTTTATAAAATAATGGGATGGGTTATTGCTAATATAGAATATATTGAATTATGGTGTATCTTTATTATTATATTGGCTCTATACGACTTGTTTTCATATTACCAAGCAATAAAAACCGAATATAAAACTACAATTCAATTACATATAGAAAAAATCGAGAGAAAAATTAGAAAACTTGAAAAATTCGAAAAGATGGTTGATAGAGATTTGGATATACTATTTGATACAATTGAAGCATTACACACTGAAATTGCCGAGAAAAAATCACTTGATACGGCTCCATTATAAATAGGTTTTTATACATATACAAACAATATAGAGCCTATACCAGTATTTATTATAACTTACTTTACATAAAAATGTTATTCACTGCTACTGCATCTATTTTTTTACTACAATTAGATATGCTATTTTCATTCATCACAGAGAACTATAATAGTATTCACGACATCATTATATCATTTACTCTTTTGTTGGGTGCAATTCATACAAGGCGATTACAGCATCAGGTGAAAATGATGGAAGAAGATGTGAATACTTTAACCGAAAATCTGGAGTTTATGCGAGAAGAAGTTGATGCATTATTGAAACACAAGAATAGTTGCCCCAAAAAATGCGAGGAAAATATTAGTAAAAAGTCAGTAAAGAAAATGTTGAAAAGAGCGGCCAAGAAAAACAAAAAACAAATTACCAATGCAATCACCGATATGAAAGAATTTACCTTAAATGAATGCGATGATGTATATGGTGATATAAAAATGGAAGTAAGATGCATTCACGCCGACTTGGAAGATATTGAAGACGAACTTATTACTATAAATCAACTAATGAAACAGAACAATATTACCGCTGACACCAAGACCACCGACACCAAGACCACCGATACCAAGACCGCTGACACCAAGACCACCGACACCAAGACCACCAGAACAGAATGCGAGTTGTAATGCCTTTACAGGGAAGGTGTTCCATAGTGCAACCACTTTTTCGTAATCACTTTCTCCACACTCTCTAAAGCCCCTTCCGTCCATCCTTGATTACGACTGACTGCTTCGCCCACTACCATAATACCGCGACCCGGGTTTTGCACCTTCTCAATGAAATCTTCCCGGGTAGGTCCATACACCAATTTTAGTGGTTTATAATAATGTGTTCCTACACGCCAGTAATAACTTTTTATCGCGGTTAAAGACAGAACTGCAGACGGAATTCCCATTGCAACTTCAACCATTCTACACAATATTTCGCGGGTTTCTTCGTTATCTGTTAGAGTTGAAAGCTCTTCTGCTGCAGCATTATCACTATAGGCAATCATATAGACGCCTCTTTCTACATCCATAGGTATAATTTTTTGTAAAGGACCTTTCACACAAGTATATCCTCGTATATGTTGTTTCAAATAAGGAATTGATTGTTTAGAAAACTTACCATAAATCCGGATAAATGGTTGGCCTTCAATTTCCTTATATATCGGGTTCGGCAATAATGCCCGAATTCCATTTATATCTGTAGCGACAATAACCTCATTACATATATAAGTAGTTCCCAAATCAGTTTCTAAATAAAATCTTGGTATAGAATTTGTATCTATTTGTCTGCGTATTTTAGACACACCATTTCCCATTTTTATTTTTGATTCGCCAATTTTAGACGCAAGTGTATCAACCAGTTGTTTCCACGCTACAGTGAATATAGTAGAATTTTTATAATTATCGTCCATACCATAATGGTTGAGTGTTTCATAGGCATCCTCTTTTTCATAATCAGTGTATCCGCTTGTTTCTAAAAATCTTTTATATACTTTTGGACCGAGATGTTGTGTCGCAAATTGCTTGAATGTTTGTGGGGAAGATACAGTTTTAGAATACTTTTCGCGTAAATATTGCATTATTTGTTCCATAGGGAGTGGGTCAATATCGGGAGAATAGTATTTTTTGGAAACATATGACTGTGTTTGTAGCCCGAGTTCTCCAATAAGTTTATAGAGAAGACGATCTTTGCGTTTGCGACCAATACCTGCACCTGTTACAACATTCACCCCTTGGAATAATTCGTTTCCTGCTCTTCCACCAAGATTGGGTTTCCGGTTTTTCTCAAGGACAAGAAAGGATTTATGGTTTCGCATTTTATAAGCAGCATATAACCCGCTGATACCACCACCGATGATGATAACATCATAAATCATAGTATTCGTATTGTTGGGTATATTGTATGTTTAGATATATTTCGTATAATACATAACCCTGTAAATATATAGACCTATACACATATAGGAATATACAAATGTCTTCTTCCACTATTATTTCAATAAATGACGCGATTATACTTGACAAAATGGCTGCCTTTGATTTTGACTGGACTTTGGTGAAACCAAATGGGAACCGAAAATTCCCAAAAACAGTAGATGACTGGCAATGGCTTTTCCCAAGTATTCCGGATAAATTGAGAGAACTTCACAGCCAAGGTTATATGATTGTTATTTTCACAAACCAAACAAAAGAATGGAAAGAAAAACAAATCATGCAAGCAATGCTATCTCTAAATATTCCTGTATTTGTCGCGATTGCATTCGAAAAGAAAGATTACAAACCAAGTTTAACATTGTATGATATGTTACCCACTACAAAGAAGGGGGTTAATAATGCGGAATCATTCTTTGTAGGGGATGCATTAGGTAGAGCCGACGATTTTTCTGATTCGGATAAAAAATTCGCGGAAAATCTTGGCGTGAAGTGTTATGCACCGGAAGATTTTTTCCTTTACCTGAAACTGTGAATAGTGGATTGCCGAATAATCGCCCAGTATGAATACATCAGGAAAGATCCCTTATTTATGTATTGCATAAATAAGGTTAATGTTGTACGATATCAACTTATTTTGTAGCTTACGGGCTACAGAGAAAGTGGATCCTTATTTTGAGGAAGTGATAATACCATTCATCATACCTTGTAAAGGTTTCTGCACACGAGACACCGGTGTCCCAATATTATATAGTCTATTCTTTCGCATTTGCACGGAAGGGATAGGTAAAGCGGGTTTGCTGAAAACAATCGCTTTTTTTGCGGGGGGCTTTACCACAGGTCCGCCTGAAGGCTTTACCACAGGTCCGCCTGAAGGCTTTACCATCTGCTGGAACAATGAAAACGGGAAACTTAGTTTAGCCGGGGTTTGCATCACAGGAGGTTTCGCAGGAGGTCTCACCGGTGCAACCACTACTGGAGCAGGTGGTTTGGGAGGAGGAGGCAATGCACCAAATGAATTCGCCCCTAAATCCATTTTACTACCATACAAATACTGAATTCTATCACTTGTAGTTGAAAATATAGGCAATTGTTCGTATCCCGCTACCGCCAAAGTGAAACAAATTGTATTATAGACTTTCAATAATTCCATATTATCCGGTGTAGCACTAAACGCAGCAACTAATTTATCTGTAAATGCACCAACTGCCTGTTTCGTCGTTGAGTTATATGTATCTGCACTATACTGATTATCTTTGGACCCACTCATCATAATAATGTTCGGGTTTGCAATCGCTTTACTGTTATTGACAGTTTTAATAAACTCGCCCCCACGGTATTCTCTACTATACTGTAAATCACATACAGTACCACTATGACAACTATCAAAAAAGAGCAACACACGACCCTTCATTTTTGCAATAGCACTGAAAAGTTCATCATCACCAATCATACCGCGTGTAGGATAATCACAAGGGACAATCGTTTCATCAATCCCATCTTTCTCATCACGGTCATAATCGGGCATTTGCGAACCGTGTCCGCTATAATGTATCCAGGTTTCACTTGTATTTGTAGTAGAAGCTGCAATTGCATATAGAGCCCGCATAATATTATCGCGAGTAGGCATTGCCAAAATATCGTCATCGCGTAATAGGAGTATATCGGAAGGAATATACCCGAATTTTTGAGTAAGCATCGTTCTCACATTCACCACATCATTTATGCATCCATACAAACGCGAGTTGGGTGTTTTTAAATAATTAATACCTATGAGAAGAGCCTTCTTTTGCGAAATAGGAATATTCATTATAACATACACAAATATTTGTTTCCAACACGAAAAAAATATTCACTTTGGCTAACTTCCGTCCAAAATAAATAGCAAAATAAACACATAAGAATAAAGTATAGATTATTTATATATGGAAAATACGGATTCAATTGATACACCGCCTTCCCCGCAACACGACCTCGTTTCATCTAAACATATAAAAATTCATATAATAGAAAACGGGACTACATCACACACTATTTTATTCAGCGGGATCAATTACAGCGAAGAACAAACACACCAAGTTCGTTCTCTAATACACGCCGATGATTCAATACGGGCCATTAAAAAGAAATTACTACTTGAACTCTATTTTGGAAAATGGTCTTCCACCATTAAACTAAAACCTGCCTATGAGGAAATCTATTTTTATGGGTATATTCAAGAACGGGCTGCGTTTGTGCGTATGTTTCAAGAATTAATGCAATCTCTCGGACAAAATAGTCTCTCAAAAGACCAAGCACATACGCTTTTCCAAACTTTAGGATTAAGTGTTGAGCTCACATTAGAAGAATATTCATATGACGATTTGCAGTCTATTGTGTTAAGCCAAGAACAAATTCTCTCAATTAAAATACCCATTGGTATGTCTTTTTTAAATACCCGCGATTATACCTTTGAGGTTGATCCATTCCGTCTTGCCGGCAGTGCATTTGCTGAACCAGATAATCTCTTTTTATTTGAAAACAAGTTGCTTTTAAATTTCGGCGAACTTGTCGGCAACGAAATTTATGCGTGTTTCACAGAAAAAGTATTTGAGACGGAAGTAAGTCCAGAAAAAGAAGAATATCTTATCCGTTATTATTACCCGCTCCTCTATAAAGCAGGTGCAAGATCCAGGTCAGATTGGGAAATGATGCGAGGAAAACTGGTGGGAGATACTCGCACTATGTTAGACGAAAAACTGAAAAATCTCTATCAATCTATTAACCTTTTCCATAAAATAAGTGATTCAAGTGAAAAAATAGACTACACGAAAAATGGTATATGCAAAACACTAATACAAATAAAAAATGAAAAATCAACCAATGTTTCTCTCGAAATGATATTCAAATCTATCCATTGTAGTATTTCTATACCCTTTATCAAATATAATCCAGGTAGTCGTCGTGAGAACCTGTATCGTCTTTATTATGAAAAAATTGCCCGTAATGGGAAAAAAATACCCTATTTGACTAAAACGGCGATTTGGCGTCTCTCAAAAGAAACCGGCAAAAAACAACAAGTATCTCTTTTTGTCGAAACACCGGAATTAAAATACTATTTACATATTGAAAATAACGGCAACATAATGGTTGAGCTTGATTTTGGAAACAAAACCGTCAGCGAAACAGAATTAGATACCGTCTTGGTGAAAACGGTGAACCCCACGATTGACATTTTAAACGGACAAATTATACAAACCAGTGTAGTTTTACCTAAATTCATATCTTTGAGAGATGTAGGCACACAAATTGTGGATATAGAATATTGTCTAAAAACGCATATTAGTAGGCAAGTTTCTCTCGAAAAAATTCCGTGTATTTATGGTTTATTTACTTTTAATAAAGAGACTGATAAAAATGGGAAGGAAAGCGGAGTTATTCGCTATAGGCGTGTAGAAAATTTCCAGGAAATGGATGCAGAAGCTGCACTCATATTGGAGATGCTACAACAAGCTGGATACACGGAAACTTCTTTTGCTGATATTGTGGATACATTAATTGAGAGATTTCAGATGAAAGAAGATAATGCGAAGATTTTGCTTGCGAATTACTACACGCGATATTTGCAAGTAGGCGGAGAAGTTATTGAGAAACCTGGGTTTATTGTTTCTATGGAAACCGTGTCAGAAGATAGTTCTCTCGAAATTAAGGTGGCGGGTATCACTTCCGTGAAATATATTGAATCATTGTTTATCTATTTTAATGCAATCCTAAATATGACACAACACGCAAAAAAACATACAGCCACAATGAATAAAATGAGTTTGTTATGTGGGAGTGGAGTGAAGAAGACTGCAATTGGGAATGCGGACTTGGCGATTACAGATAATGTTGTTGCGGTAAATGAAGTTGTCGCTGCTGCAGTTTTGGCGGCAAATGTAGAGACAGAAATAGGATTTGTTAGAGGGAAAAAGGAGGCGGATGAATTGTTTCGGCAGTTTGGTATTTTTGATGAAGAAGATGAAGATAGTGATAAAGCTCCTGAAATTCATCGTTTAGAAACAGATGAAACATTGTTTGAAGAAGATATGGTGGATATTTCTGTGGATGAATTATTGAAAGAATTGAGAGAAAATGTAGATGAAATAAAAGAAGGTGAAGTTAAACAACCTATTTTATATGAGGATGAGGATGAGGATGAGGATGAGGATGAGGAGGAAACATCCATTACAGAAACAAAGGAGGAGCCTTCTATGTTTGATTCTATGTTGAGTATTTTTAAAAAGAAACCAGAAACAGAAGCCAAGGAAGAAGCCAAGGAAGAAGCCGAGGATGAAGCCGAGGATGAAGCCGAGGATGAAGCCAAGGATGAAGCCGAGGAAGAAGCCAAGGAAGAAGCCGAGGAAGAAGCCAAGGAAGAAGCCGAGGAAGAAGCCGAGGAAGAAGCCGAGGAAGAAGCCAAAGATGAAGCCAAGGATGAAGCCAAGGAAGACTCTAAATTTGCAAAAACAACGGGTCCTATTTTCTACGAAGACGAAGAAGAAGAAGACCAAGATTCCAATAAAAAATCTTATGGCGGTGCTACAGAAAGTTCCCCCGATGATAAATATAAATTAAAAC
>Ga0194133_10007019_pt1 | contig 13620 bp, 11 predicted proteins | sample TA2KigOf40mmetaG_FD_155448 | JGI IMG/M metagenome (GOLD analysis project Ga0194133, IMG submission 155448) | Freshwater microbial communities from Lake Tanganyika, Tanzania - TA2015055 Kigoma Offshore 40m | ecosystem: Environmental > Aquatic > Freshwater > Lake | place: Tanzania: Lake...
TAAAAATTAGAAAAAAAATTTGTGACACTTCTATTTGCAAAACAATTTCCCTAGGTGCTGGGAATAAGAGGTTTCGAGATCAAAAAACTTGAAAAGGTAAACAAAAATATTTCTTATATAAAGAATTTTGAAATTTAAGCAATCAATTCAAAACTGTGCATGAAATTAAAAGTGTTAAAATTTGTCCAAGAAATTCCTTCATCTGAGGACTGATTTTAAAATGAAAGTTGTCATCCAGAGAGTGAATTCTGCCTCTGTGAGTGTTGACAATCAAGTCATCTCGAGTATTGGCAAGTACATTTTGTTGAAGTTCAAATCTTCATTTGATTCTTAAGTGATTTTTGTGCAAATTACTTTAGGTAAAGGATTGTGTGTTCTCGTCGGAATACATCGGTACGATACCAAAAAAGAACTTGACTTTGTAAGTAAGAATTTTTATAAGGATATGCATATGTACTTGCCTTTCTAACAAATATCTGTTTCAGATAGTTAGAAAGCTTTTGTCCATTAAGCTGTTTGACGATCCTCAACAGCCCAGTAATAGGTGGCAAAAAACTGTTAAAGACTCACAGGTTTCTCTTGCCATTTTTCAACCACCATTTGGAATAAATGAACGCCAAGTTGTTGCTCTAGTTAGAAATACTTTGCGTCAGCCAGTTCACCTTATACCATGTTCTAAAAGGAGCCAAACCTGACTTCCACAATGCTATGAAGGGAGACTCAGCTAAGGATTTTTATGGAGAGTTTTTGACAGAACTAAGAAAGCATTATTGTGATGTATGCCTTCCAAGAAAATTTTAGTTTTAAATAACGATTAAATCAATTGAAAATTTTAGGAAAAAGTCAAGGACGGTGTCTTTGGAGGCAACATGCAGGTAGAACAAATTATTTTTTTACACCTTTAGGATGATACCACTCGACCACTTTTTCAGGTTAGCTTAGTAAATGATGGCCCTGTGACGCTTGAATTAGAGGCACCACCAAGTGGCGAAAAAGATCTTGCTGAGTCGCAAGAAAAATAAGCTTATTCATCCTTAACTTACATTTTTATTAATTTCTATGCCGAAACTATAAAACCAAAGTGCTAAAAATAAACTAAAATGCAATTATTCGACATTTTAGAAAAATAACTGAGGATCCACTACCTTTTAAACAAAACTTCTTATTATCCAAGTAAGCGAACAGTAAAAGCCTGAGCAGCTCCCTTTTCCTACTTTGGCACAATTCTGAGAACTTTTTTAGTCTTCCCAGGCTCAGGCGTGAGATTTCACTAATCCATTACTTTTCTTTCAATTTTTTATTTGGTCAGTGACATGAATTTCATACAGGACTTTATCAAGTCTTGATGCACACATACAAGCATATTTTCACATTCACTTTTATGCTCCAAAGGAAAATGATATTGATCTAGGTGATAACCTTGTCGATGCTATCCAAGGAAAGACAGGAGTAAAAAAAAGAAGGATTTTATCAAAACTTACAGCACAAATAAAAACATGTTTTCACATTCATGACAATTGAAAAAGCATCTTGACTAGTTTTGAGAAATTAAGCAACCAGAAATTTTTTGATTAAATGCATATAACAGTTGTCATAGGGTACGGTCAAGGTTATAACTCTTCTCTTTTCTTAGCATGTGAGTGGTCAGCCGCACATCTGAATCCAAGGTTTTGAGCAGAGGAATCTTTCAAATTTCTACTGTTAGTTTCTAATTAAAATTCTTATTTATTTGAATATTCAGACCTGGGCTATTTTGACTTCTGGCACCACACCTGTACCTATAGCAATAATTTTTGTGACACAGAAATGATCCACCTTTCTTGACCTAAATTAAAGCAACTTTTCACATTGTCTGTCTAGAAGAATTACAGCTTTGAACTTACTTTATCCTTGCCTTCTGTTGGACCCTTTGGATCTTGATGCACAATCAGTGGGTTGTGTCTTATAGTCCACCAATCTGATGTCCACTCCCAAACATTTCCGACTATGTTGTGAAGGCCAAAATAGTTTGTTGGAAAAGCATCGACAGGACAGGTGGCTTTGTATCCATCAGCCCCCTATGGACGAACATATTCATTATTCAAATGAATTAAAGGGAAAAACACATCTTTAAACTTGCATCATTGAAGGAAGGAAAATTTCCTGTCCAAATATTTGCAAAGTACTCATTTCTTGGTGTCCAATTGTTACCCCAAGGAAAAAGTCGATCCTCTTTTCCAGACCTGAGATGAAAATTATTTTTCATCAATCTTATAGTCCAAATTTATGGGAAAACCTCTGTCAGGTACTTTCCTACAAGCAAACTCCCACTCAGCCTCTGATGGAAGTCTTTTTCCAAAATGTTGGCAAAAACTTTTAGCATCGTTCCACGACACGTGCACAACAGGATGGTTTGCACGTCCATCTAAAAACACGTCGCTATCTGGACCCTCGGGGTGTCTCCAATTTGCACCATTAATAGGCAACCACCAGGGTGCATCTCTAACAGCCTGGTCCACAGATGACTTGGTCTACAAAAATCTAATGGATAAAACAATCTTCTAGGAGTGGGACTTTTTCAAAATGACCTCTTCACTCAAAAATGTTTCCATAACAAATGAATTTCCGAATGATTCTGCTTCAGTAGTATAACCAGTTTCCAAAACAAATCGGTTGAATTCAGCGTTGGAAACTTCAAATACATCCAAGTAGAAAGGTGATAAGCTCACTCTGCGGGCCGGAGCCTCACCGTCAGATACAAAGATTGGCACATCTGTTCCCATTGTGAAAATTCCACCTTTAAGTTTTGAAGAAAAAACTCTTTTTTCAAATAATTTCTTTCTTGAAAAAATATTTGCAACTTTTTACCTTTAATGAGCACCATTCGATCATAACGTGTCAAATCAAAATGTTCATGGAAACCTAAAGAATTTTTGTATGGGTCCTTGTTGGGATTCTCCTCCAGAATATTGCAACTCGCAGCTTGACCATCGGTATCCTGACACAACTCAAAATCATCTTGACAAGTTACAGCCTTTATTAGAAGGCCAACCAGAAGAAGCTGAAGCTTTGTCTGAGAGACGTACATTACTGACTGGCTAGAAAAAGATAATTAAAACTCTAAAACCATTGATAAATTTAGAGTTGAAATCCGATTTTATTTCCATTGAAAGCATGGTTATCAATTTCCATCTGGTTTCTTTTGAAATGCAAAACAAAGAATTAGGCTTGAGGCAAAAACTATCATGTCAAATAGATTCAAAAGTTTCAAACTTCTGATTGACTTTTGAAAAGAATGGACCCAAGGAGCAGATTTTTGTTTCTTTTATCCTATTTCGACTTTGTTCTGACTAATTTTCTTAGCCTTCTTTGAGCCTCGTGTCTCGAATTGGAATATTCAAACCATGTCACATTGGGAATGAGAGTTTCATCACGTAAGAGAAGGAAGCTTGCTAGCCTAAAAGAGCAATATAAAGCCGTTAAAATAAATCTTTGGGAAGATCAATGCTGAAAAACGTTTATGCTCCAAAAGAAAGTTATATTGATCTGAGTGATAACCTTGTCGATGCTATCCACGGAAAGACGGGTGTAAAAATGAGCTAAAAATAAAAAGGTTTCAGGCATGATGTTTTATTAGGCCTATTTTCTGTAGTCTCTTACTTGTACAAACACAAACCAAATCAGTGCAAACCCAGAGCCCACTGTGGCACCCCAGCCAACCTATTTTCAACAAAATTATTATAAAAAATATATATTTTATTTTGCAAGCCTGATTTTAAAACTCAAATTTTATAACTTAATTTTTGGAAAAAAATCCTGCTTTTAGAACAGACTTTAAATAAGCGAAGTACCTGTTCTACGGTATGATAATGAAGGTATATTCTTCCATAAGCCACTGTAGAAGCAATGCCTATACATCCCAAGGATAGTGGTATCTTCCACCAAGGAAGCCATCTTTGACCCTTAAAAGCAAATATTTTATCTTTAATCATGTTTTCGATTTTATTTATCGCACAGCACATCAGTGTTGGCTGCAGATGAAATTTCGATTTTTTTACTACCTCATTGTGAAGACGGTAAAGTATAAAGAGAGTCAAGTAAGTGGCCCAAAAGAACATGAACTGTGAATGGGAGGATGGCATTCCGTACTGCTCAAAAAGCTTCCAAGACGCTCGGTTTTCAAAAGGCGGTTGAGGCCTTAAAAAGAAAAAGTTTGATATAAAAAATACTACTTAAAAACTGCTACAGAGAGTCTTAAAGATGAACGTTGAATAAAATGTTTTGGTAGCTCACACTCTATGTTTGGGACTTAATAGCTCTAACAAAACATGACAGTTTAAAAAAAACATCGATAGCTAACCTGGGCTCTTTGATGTAGTGTTTAAGGAGGTAGTTAAACTAAAAAGTAAGAAATAAAGATAACTCATAAAATGATTGAAGTGCTCAGAACTCACAATGCCGTTCAGAATCATTCCAACTCCAAATACCAATGTGTGGAGGTCCCTCTTCAGACCAAACAAACTGATAGAGCTCACAACGATAACCAAAGGAAATAGGCTGAGAATTGCAAGCCCTTTGCCAAAGACATCTCCATCTATGGAGCTTACAGTCAAGAGAATCTTGCATGAAATAAAAGCTCAACATATGTAAGCGAGAAGACCTTCCACTGAGGGAGACTCTCACCACCAGACTCCATTCTCGTAAAGATTCTTGGACTTTTTGAATGTCGTCTAAAACTTACAGCCCTGTTATGTTTTCATAATTTTAATTTTAAATGAATTTTTTGAAACGATACGGCGCGTTTGTTTACATTATGGTTTGTTTGTTTGTTATACTTTATTGGAGAATTAAATATTAGTTGCCCTCTTTTTAAGGATTCTGCCATCAGCTACTCAGAAAAGGAAAGAAAGAGACAATTTCTGCTGAGAAGTCTGGTTGTTTTTAGAAGCATGGTTCATTTTTGTTGCTTTTTTCCTTTTCTAACTGGTTTTCTATCAGCTTATAAGTTTTCATTGGGTTAATTATTTGGGTTGTTGGCTCAAAATGTGCTGGATAGTCGATTTTATTGAAAAGCAGGAAGATGTGTTAGTCAGAAATAAATAGGGGAGACCAAAGCTCAACCCTATGAATAACCCTGCTATAGTGATGCATCTTAAGAATTGTTTGATCCAAGCTGATTCTGACGTTAGAAAAGGTTGCCTTATATCCATTTAATCAAGTATGATCGAGGTCTAAGAAAATATACACATAATAATAGTTAAGATATGTTTGCTTGTTTGGGGTGTAAACTTGGGTGCAATCACACAAAATGAACGAAGAGGAGTCTCATCATTCCCTATTTTTAAGCTAGGGTCGTTCCCCGTGATGCTCTTTTTTTCATTCACAAACCAGCGTGTAACCAAAGGCTTAAAAGAGAAGTCAGAAAATGTTTTGGTTCCTGCTTTGGCTTGACCCTTTTTCAACCATTTCCCCTAAGAAAACATAATTATTTCTGAGTTAATTGCTTTAATGATTCAAGCAATGACCATTTTGAGCGTGAGCTCTACTTTATCTTAATCGTCTGTGGCATCTGTGCTTAAGGAACTCCACGCAAGATGTGCCTCGTAAAACTTGATCACCGTTTGGGGTATGCGCACGTTGGCCTCCCGGGCCGAAACGAGATCAGGCTCTTCCACACCCTCGAACTTGATCAAAAACATAAGCTCTCCAGACGAATCAGTGATTCCGAGGATAGACTCTGCTTTGAGGCCGCGCTCGAACGGCGGCAAAATTTCAGAGCGGCTCTTCTTCGAATCACCTGTGCAAATAAAAAAAACATTATGAATATACTTTTCTTGTGCATTGATCGAGGGTCCCATCTTACCACTCTCTTTTCTAACTTCACTGTCCGATAACTTTCTCTTCGTTTTCTTTTCCTTTTCCTTTTCCCTACTCTTGTCCCTTTTGAATGACTTTTCGTGCTTTTTTGCTTTTTTGTCCGCCAGACGTGCCTCGAATGCCTTGATGAGGTCGTCGCAATCGAGGTTCTCCAAGGGCTCCCACGTATTGTCGCGGTCACTATAACCTTTCCATTTGAGAAAGTATTCTACGCCTTTTGAGGTCTTTCTCTTGTCGACTACCCTCTCGACGACGTATTCTTCCTCCTCTTCGTCACTACTCATGGCTCTACGTATGGCTACAGATACCCTCTCTGGGAAGTGATAACAGCTTTACCTCTCTGAACCGACTGAAATATCTTACTTAAAATATTACCTCAACTTTGCTCGCCGCAGTTTGGCTTTATTGGAGTTTATGCGAATAGAAATCTGAAATCTTACGAATTATAAGCTAGTCACGAACGCAACAGTCATCCGGGCCACGAATAAATAGCCTCTCCCATACGCATCTAATTAAAAATTTGAATCATTTGGTAAATGACTTCTTCCTATATCAATTAATAATAAATTCTTACCGCGAATAAATCTAAAAATGTTAAAATGAAGGGACTAAAAGAGTAAAATTTGTTTATTTTCCACGTTACCACCAAAATTATTGTTTGTTAGTATATGTGCACCCAGTTACGTTGGTTACTGAGGTTTTTCAACGGGCCTTTGCCAATGGCCAGAAAGCTGCATATTAGAAAGAAAAGGCTGCAAGAAAATCTCACCAGTTAAAGATGATTTAGGATAGGATTTTGAATGAAACAGGCCAAGGTATCCTTGGTTGATCCAGAAAGCATTCAATATCAGTCTAATGGACCATAAAGCAAAGGTTTTTTCAAGATTGACTGATAAGATCACAAAAAGTTTGCACTTTCCAAGTATCCAGCTTTTCCTTACAGTTCCAGAATCGCGCTTGCACCTCTACCTACTACCCCAGATCTTACTTCCCCTTCACTATCCCCCAAACTTGACCCTATTTAAATGCACCCTTGCCCATGCCCATCCCATTTAACTTTGTATATCCTATATTTCCTCCATCTGATACTTTGATCCCAAAACACCCGATTTGTCTCACCCCACTAGCTCCTCTTCTGCATACATAGATAGCAATTTGACAAACTTTTCAGAAATTTACAGTATCCTCATTCCAGGACATTCCAGTTTTGTTAGACATTTCGATAAGTGTTTCCTTCAACTTTAAAAGTTTTAAGCTCCCTTTCCTGACAATAAGGGTTTACAACTATCAATATATTTTAAGCAAATGGTTCAGCCATGCCTTCCTGCCAAATTTCACCAATTTAGTGGTTTGGACTCTTGTTTTTGTACATTGATCCAAAGAGGTGTGAAAAAATTAGTCTTTCAAGAATGACGTTGCTTCATTTACATTTAACTCAACATAATTTTGTTCGTAACAAAAGAAAGTATTTTGCAAAATTAAGACTTTTGATTATTTTAGAAAAATCCTGATTTAAATTCAAGAGCATTAATAGATTTCTTTAAATGACTTGCCAAACATCGAGATCACTTTAAAACCCTAAATCCGCATCAGAGAAGGTGGGCTGTACGTTTCCCTCTTCTCTGAAAAAGTCGAATGACAAAGTCTCTTGATCAAAGGGACACGAGTTGAAGGCTGCAGGTGCATCTTCACTTTTGTCAAACCAAGGTGGCTCGCGTAAAGGTTTGAAATAATATAAAAAGTCCTCGAAAGCCACTTGAGACAGAGGAGACTTGTACGAATCAACTGTAATGAGAAAATCTTCCATGTTTTTTCAACATTGAACAAAATCAGCTTCTTTCGTCTTACCTTCTTGAGCGTTTGAATGTACAATTGTGTTTGAAATCAAAGCACTCGTTGCGCTGACACTTCTGAAATTCTCTACAGATTCCATCGTTTCCACATGGCAACTCAGTGGAATGCTAACTTCTGAATCAGTTGAGGTAGGGAACGATTGCTTGACCATCACATTGCTTCCGCTCAAATAAAGTACGCCCGAATCATCTGCAAATCAAATTTATAGAAGGCCGAAGTATGTTTCATGTGACAATTTTACCTTTCAGTTTTTCAAAAATCGAACTTTTTTCAGCTGGATCGATTGTGAAATCACCCTCATTTAATGTTTTAGGCCTTAAAAAATTTATTTTTTGTTCAAGAGGGAGGAATATTATATTTCCTTATATTAGTTAGCTTGTCCTAATTTTCTCACCCCTTTTCCTTTTTGGAATATTTGTTGAGCCTTGCTTTGTCAGTCATAACTGAATCGGCGTTCATGCCAACCTTTAAACATGTTGCATACCGACAAATCTGTAAAATAAAAAAGCACAGCGTCGGTTGGAACTCATGTTCTCAAGTCTTTTGAAGCGATTCCCATTACTTTTCTCATAGCTGACCTGACATGCACCCCTAAAAACACTCATGTCACAGATTGGCGTGTGATCAGTTAACTGAGAAACCATCATTTTTGTCGTCAGACAAATTGTCAAGGGCAGCCCGCTACGAATGCGCCGAACACATCGACCTAAAAAAAAGAGACTTTGTCAACTTTAATTGGTAAAAAAATATTCTAAGCTGTTGAAGCCTTTTTTCCTTGTATTTCACACAAGGGACACCAGATGCACAGAGACTGGCAAATTATATTATTTAAGGCTAATTATTTTGCAGTAAGGACGACTGGGTAATGATTTTTGACTTCATATGAGTTTTAATATCAAAGGTTAAACTCTATACAAGTTTAGACCGACACAAGATCCAACAACTGTCATTCCTGAGAAAGTTTGAAGAAACATGAAAATATCAAGGGTGTGCTCAAACTACAGATTTGATTATCAGCTCACGAAAAAATGCTCTGCATCTGTTGCACACAAGTGCTCCGAAATGGAAAAACTGGTAACGGACAACACGGCAGACATTGCACATTCCTCCTGAGTGAAGCATGTGATTAAGTTTAAGTTCAGAAACATTTTTGTGGTAATAATACCGTCCTCGGGTCTTGATTTGACCGCTAACTTTTCCAAAAGGTTTTTTGAGGGTCGCCTTTTTTCTCTCTTTGAAGTTAGTGTACGCGATTGGATGGATGAACTGCCGGACTCCGAATGCAGGATGAAAGAAGAACTTGTCACTGCTTGGTCTAAAAGAGCAAACAAGCCAAAACTCTCTCAGAAAATAATAATCTTTGTGACACATTTAAGGGATCACCTGGAAGCGTGCTTGGCAATAAAGGAGTATCACTTAATAAGTTTGAGATGGGTACAATGGCATTTTCCGATGATTCTGAAACAAACTTGGTAGCTTTTAGCTGATTCAAAAATGGTAGGTCAAACCATCTCACCTATTTCCTTCTTGTCGCGTTTTGTCAAAGTCCCTTTTTGGACGCAACTGCAGCAAGTTTTTGTTTCGGCCCGCTTCGGAGCTTCAAACAGGAATCCTCTGTCGTAATAAAGACGCAAAGGTAAACGTCCGTCGGAATCTTTCTTTGATTTAGTTAAGGCAGAACTCATTTTGACCAAGGTGCATGCTGAGGACCTAAAAACTAGACAGAAAATTGCTTCAAAATGACCACCTTGTTTAAATACAAACATTCAAATTGCTATAATTTTAAGTCGAAAATGTTTATAAATTAAGAACATGACTTTTTGATATTTAAAATCTGGGGTAAAGAAGAGAGCAAACGGATAACAATTTTAATGATTTGTCATCTGACTATAAAGTCTTAAAAGTAGATCAACATCGTTTTTTTTAAATTAAATTCTTTGTAAGCTTAAATGAAACCGCCTCTCTCGACCATAATTTTGATATCAAAAAGTGTTCAATATAGACGCTTTTAGCAAAGAACCTTTAACTTTAAATTGTATAACCAAAATTAAATCTCGATTCATGTGATTAATCAGTTGGATCAATAACCCTTTCATTAGAATAAAAAGTCGTTAAGAATTAAGATTTGACATATTATATTTAATTAATGTCTTAAAATGAAAAAATGTCTGCTTTTGACATAAATCTTTGCTCACCCTCGCTAGTCGCTGCAGCCTGAGTGACTTCTAAACTTCATAAAACAATTTTATATTTATTTATTTTCACACCACAGTGTTTCGAGGAATTTGAGCTGGCGATGAAAGCTGAATGGATTCCGATTTCCGGGAGGAGGGATCCGGGAAAAATAGTGTTGTTATTTGTTGTGATTATATTCACCGCCTTCGCCCGGAAAGGACTGTCCGCACAGCGGATTCTTCCATCAGTGAAGGGAGTTTTAAGGAGGTCGGCTATGGTCGTATTTATTGACCGCTCGGTGCATTATAAGCATAGACATCTAATACGTCCCTGATTATAGGGCTGAGTTACACAGGCGTTTTTGCACCGTTTTTTGAGCCGTTTTCAGGCCGTTTTTTTTGTTACCACCCAAACGGCCAAAAAACGGTGCAAAAATGGCACAAAAACGGCTGAGTAACTCAGCCTATTATCTGCCAATGAGCGAAGCGATCGCCGAGTTTAGATTTTTCACTAGGCTAGCAGTTTTTGCGGATATCTCCTACCGTCCGTGATGTCCATATTTGGACTCATAAGGGATCAGAGGTGTTAACTTTAAAGTACATCTCCTCCCTCATTTTTTGAGCTGTTTGGAATATTTTTGGATTTTTGGACAGATAATTTTAATATCTAAAAACAAGCGGATTTTTTTCTGAAATTTTTACCAGGGGACCAGCTATTAACAACCTGAGCTGGATTTTCTTAGAATTAAAGTGTCAGGGCTATTTTTTATTTATTGATTTTCACTCGTCAACCCACTAGACGTGGGGGTGGTTAACCTCGCTTTAGGAGGTTTTTGCTCCGACGAGATGGAGGATATGGGACTGAAAAGCAACCAGTGGATGTGCTGATCAAAGGTTTATGTTCACGGCTTAAGTCTGAATTAGTTGTTCACAGCTCAAAAGTCTTTGCTGAATTTGTTATTCGCAGCTCAGGGGTCTATTGCTGGAGTTACTGCCCACAGCTTAGAGTCTATGCTAGAGTATTACTGCTCACAGCCCAGCTCACAAAAGTAGATGTTATCTACCATGTGATGGAGTATTTTCCAAAAAGTCTGGCTTTTTGGAAAGGTGAGTCATCAGCACTTGCTATCCTGTTAAAAGCGGAAGGGGAACCTCTTCCAAGAAAAATGACCATCAATTTTTCTCTCAGAGGACCGTAACACGTGCTGTCCAGTCGAAAGCGGAAGAGGAACTCAGTGTCAGGGCTATTTGTAAGAAATGTTGTATGCCAAATCAAAACAAATCTAGAGGAGGAGTTGTTCATATTATTATGGGCCATATTCGTCGTAAAACCAAAAGATGACTTTCCAAATCTAAAGGATACGAAATGGATTGCGTGGCAGTTGGATTTTCAACTTCAAAAAGTTTGAGTAAAATTCCATGATTGCTCTTATTAATATAACGAAGCTTTCTTAAAAAATGTTTTTCAGAGAGAGAATGTTATGATGGCCAAGCTCTGTCGGCGGGTATCGAAGGAGAATCCCGAGTAATAATTGTGACAGAACTTGATGTCTCTGTCTTTGATGAAGTTGTTGACTCAATGATGGCCGGTCATTTTTACATGAGCAATTCAAAGGGATCTTCAGGACAGAAAATCCATTCGGGGCACGAGGGGTCTTTGGATGCACCTTTGGATCTATCTCGATTTGCAACTTCGACCCCCAAATCCTCACGCGTAAAAACTTTTTTCTCCTTAATTATTAGAAACTTTGATGCTGCTGTCAAACTCTTGCCCAAAAGGTGGGCTAAGATAAGTTAATCGTAAATTAGCCCACTTTGTTTCTAGCGGAAGGTTGTGGATTAATCCAGCCAACAGTATTTTAAACTAAGATTGATTTGAAGTTTCCTTTTATAGACTGATGACCGTCAACTTCTGCTGCCACACGATCTGTCTCTTGAGACAGGTGAAAATCCTTGAAAACCGTATGAGATTAGCTCAATGACTTTGCAAATCCCCCCACAGGTTTCTGCTCCGAGGATTTTTCTACTCAAATGTTGCCCCTAGCTGAACCTCAAGTAAGGAGGATTGAAAATTTTCAGCAAAAGAAATTTGAATTTGCATATTTTAAACCCTGCTTTTGTTAGTTACATTTCATTTCACCTCTTTATAAAAATAAGGCTTTATTAAAATCCATTTTCCATTCTAGGTCAAGTCTCAGGACAAATGTCAAAAGAAAAAGAAGGTGAATTATAGAATTGAAAAGAGCTTTAAATGTCTAGCATCTTCTAGGAAAATAATCTTAAGGTCGCTTCAACTCCTCTTCTCACTAAAGAGTTTCTTCAAGATATTCAAAAGCAACGTCAAGAAGATGGAACTTGGGTGGAGTGTTGCCAACCTGATTGCCGTAAATGGCGGTATCTATCTAATAACTTGGACCCTCTTGAAATCCCTCAATTCTGGACGTGTTCCATGATCGAGGTTTGGCGTAGAGATGTCGTACTTTTCCTTTATAAAGTTCAAAACTAGGTAGTTTTTTTTAGCTCTCATGTTCAGAAGCTGAAGCCGAGTGTGAGAAGCCAGATGAACTTGCTTTGGTCAAGTACACGTCAGGATCTTTGGTATGGGCCAAGCCAAAGGTAGTTTATTTACTCAAAACTTGTGCCTTTTTGAAAAATACTGTTAACAGTCCAATATTGACTTTTAGGGCAGCTCTTGGTGGCCTGCAATGGTTGATGACGACCCCGATTCAGCAACATTTTTCTGGCCCTTGGACAAATCTGAGAGCCAGTTTCCTGAAAGGTGATCATTTTGCGAAATTCTCCAAACTTCTGCGACCCTAATCTGTGAAAACATTCTTAGATACAATGTCACTTTTATTGCAAGAGGCCCAGTCAAAACGGGTTGGGTCCTCGATCAAGACTTGCTGAAATATGATGGTATCTATCCCAATTCGAGGTTCAAAATATCAAGAAAGTTAAAAAACGCAATTGCTGTGAGTCGAATTTCATCCCATTCATTGCAGTCTTTAATGAATTATCTTAATTTTTCAATCTCTTTAACAGTTAGCCAATCATATTTCTGAGCTGGATGTGAATCAGAGGCGAGGACAACACAGTTTCATTTCCAAATTTCGGGGTAAATGGGGGAAGTTACCTGTGCAACCGAAAACTGAACTTCCTACCAAGAATGTGGCTTTTGTTTAGATTGGAATTTCATGGCCTTGATTCCAAAAATTTATTTATCTTAATTTCTTTTTTACCAAATTTTTGTGAAGCAGTTTTGAATAAATCCATTTACTTTCAAAGTTATGGGGGAAAAAACCCTAAAAGCCGTTTAAGCTTTTGATCCTTTTTTTCTTCGTGATTTTGATATCTTCAATTAAGGAAGCAGCCAACAAGTGCTGAAAAATCTTAGTTTGAATCTTTTACAAGTTTTATTATTTTTTTGGCCATGGTTGACTTTTGCATTCTGATAAGATACCCTTACTATCTTCACCTCGAAATCAGGGGAAACCAGAGGGCACGAGATGAAAAAACATAGTACCTGAAAAATACAGCTCCATCATTCTTTTCTAACTTTTTTTCTCTGCAATTTAAGGTGGAGAATTGGAGCCTGGAGTAACCATTTTGTTTCTTATCCTGAAATCTATGGTTTATATTCTTTGATTTTTAAGCCTGAAACTAAGTGTTTTTTTATCAAAATAAAATTTAAAATAATTTATAGATATATTGAAACTAAGATGATTTGGTCTGCAAT
>Ga0194133_10007020_pt1 | contig 13619 bp, 25 predicted proteins | sample TA2KigOf40mmetaG_FD_155448 | JGI IMG/M metagenome (GOLD analysis project Ga0194133, IMG submission 155448) | Freshwater microbial communities from Lake Tanganyika, Tanzania - TA2015055 Kigoma Offshore 40m | ecosystem: Environmental > Aquatic > Freshwater > Lake | place: Tanzania: Lake...
AATCTCTAATAGTTTTTTGAGAAAATTCCCAGTAGTGTAGTTTATTTATAAGATATGTTTTATCAATATCTTTTATTATGTCTGGCTTAACCATAAAATCAAAAGCATCACAAAAAACATATCTTATTCCAATTTTTTCAAACATAAATTGAAGGTATAATATGTAATTTTGGTTTACTATATTGTAATAAAAATCAGAATAGAGATTAGATAAAAAATATTCTTGGTATTCTTTTTTAATTCTGTTATACTCATCGGTTTTTGGTTTATCACCAAATACTTTTTGATATAAAAATTTTTTTACTATATATCTTTCACCCCAAAAATGCCAATGGTTATTTGATGGAAAAAATGGAACATCATCTCGTAAAGATGAACTCCACATAATTACTACCAAATCATTTTTTTGTATTGTTTTATTATCAATGGATTCGCAAACCGCATCGAATATGGTTTTATTAGAACAACCACCTATCCCAAAATTAATATAATCTATTCCAATTAATTTTGATAAAACGTTTGGCCAGCAGTACTTTTGTCTTATTGTTGTTCGTTCTTCTGAAATATTAGTAGTATATTCTTCTTCTAGACAGCCTCCTACACCTTCGGTCCAACTATCGCCAAATGCATGTAACCTCATATTATCAAATCATTATGATAAATGTTTGATTTTTATCTTATTGATTACGTCTTGAACTGCTGTTACTACTTGTGTTTTAACGTTTGACGGTACCGGTGCAATTATTGCTTTAATTACCGTTGTTGGTCTTTCTACTTTATTATTTGCCATTATTTTATATTATATTTTTTATTTATTAAATCTTACCGCCACCGCAGCCAGGGCAATACGAACTATTACAGTAATATCCACAATAGTTCCACGGGCACCAACATGTGTTGTGCTGAATACCGAATAAACCATCACCTACATCCACCAAAAACAAATCAGATGGTTCAAAATCTAAAGAATATACGGTTTTTTGTGCATGTTCCATTTCTAAACTTACAATTTCAACCGTAGTTAGTAAATTCGTTTCACTATCAGTAACAACCAATTTATCACCAACATACATTTTATTTACTTTTTCAAATCTAGTAGCTGTTGAACCTAATTCTTCAATAAAATATGTTGCCGAAGGTGCATCTACCCAAGTTCTACCGTCAGATAATGTAATTCTAACATATATGGTATCAACTTTAGTTGAAATTATATTTTGTAAAGTTGATTCTATTTGAACTAGGGTTTCATTAGATTTTTCTAACGTTCCATTCCACCCAAATGTTTCAATTTTAGTTTCTTCAAAGTTAGATGCGTGATTATCATTAAAATCGGTAAAATCAATTGATCTAACTAAATCACCAATTTGTATAGTATCAACATCAGTCAATGTTCCGTTAAAATTTAGAATCATACTATCATCGTCTGTGTGGTAATCGATGCCATAATTTTTTCCTAATTCCTTAGTAAGATATTTATACCTACTTTTTTTATTTAGTTTGGTAGTCCCCGGTACTAATTCTGTTGATGTGAATGTGAGAGGAATCGTTGAAGACTGTCTATAGGAACCCATATTAATGACATCTAGATCAGATCCATAAACAATATCAATACTTCGTATAATTGAATATCTTCCTTCAACTAAATTATTCTCATCGAAAATAAATTCTTGTAGTAGGTGATTTCCTGGAGTTTCAGATTTTAAAGTGCTTAGCTCCGAATCCGAAGATAATTTATGCAACTCAGGGTAAACTTCACTATCATAATTCTGGTACCTAGCTTTAATTAAGACATTTGGATTATTCCCGTTGTCGACTATTGTGTTTAATGAATCAATTCCAACTAGTGTATCAGCTTGATACGTTTTTGGGACATAGGCTGAACCACTCATTAATGAGAAAAATTCAAATTTATCCGCACAATAGGTTTCATCAACTAAAGCGGTTGTATCAAATGCTTGTCTTAAAATAAATTTATTCGAAGTATCTTCAATGTATGGAACGGTTACTGAGCCATATGGAACTGCGTAATCGGAAAATGAAATACCATTTTCGATACATTTTTGTTTCAAATAGATTTTAAATTTATACGGTTGATTTACCGGTTTATGGGAATCAACTTCGGTCCATATAAAATGAAATTCCGTTATATTATTTTGACCTAGCATCACAAATAATGAATCGTAGTCCAATAAGTCGGCACCATCATTATAAATGGTGGTATTAGTATTAATCTCTAAAAATTTCACAGAATTTTCAGTTTGTAACAAGTCGCTACCTATTATGGTCCCTTTCATGTAGTTATCGTTTTAAAAATTATTCTTTTTAAATTATGAGTAATCTATATATAAATATACCTTAAATCAGAGTTTTATCATCCTTATCTGGGACAAATTTCAAGTAATTCAAGTCTACCTCCCCCCATTTTTTCTTTGTACATGCATTAAATGTGTTTGAAAATACCTTTTTGTTTATTGGGCACCCACAATGGTTACATAATGCAGACCATTTAACCCCCTTTATGATTTCACTTCTATATTCACACCCAATACATACGTCTAACCGCTTCTGAGCCAGCTCTTCTTGAATAGGTGTTGGATTAAACGATGTTTTCCAAGATTCAAATATTTCTTTAAAATCAATCATCTATATTAAAGTTTTAGCCGATTTCGGTAAATCATAATAATCATAAATACTATTATATTTTTTGATAAAATCGGAGTCTAATTTTAAATTAGTTTCCATATGTTTACTTGAATTTACTTGTTTTAATTGAAATTGTTTCTGGGTAATATTTGAAATCCACATTTCCATTTCTTTTAAATTTTTAATATCAAACCATATAATGTTTGGGTCATTATTATGCCAATAAGTGGATGGTGTTATTAAAATATCAATTATATTTACAATATAAGCCTTTAACGTTTTTATGAAATATTCTTTTTGATTTTTAAATATTGGTGATGTTAATGATATGTCAACTCTATGTTCAATTAATTTATTTTCTAATAAATAATCATTTATTATATCCCATCTATTTTTTTTAGTAAGTAGATTTTGTGTATTATAAAAAAATAATTCATCTAATGTAATATTTTTAAAATGTTCGTATATTTTATTATCACCAGTTCGTTTTAAATCAAAAAGTATGTGTTTATATAATGAATAAAACGTTTCATGTCTATCTCTTTTAACTGCAATTATTGGATATTCAAATCCAAATTTTTTACCCAACTCAATTAAAGGTTCATGACCATGCTGAATAAAATCCATTATTGTATTTTCGTTTATTTTGGTAAAATCTATTGTTGAATTAAATTGATTCCACGAGTCATTAATATTTTGAACACGCAATCCATTCAATATACATGAATAATGAAATGATGTTGAACCTCTTCTCGGTAAACTCAAATAAATAAACTTATTATCTACTAACATTATATTAAGGATTTTTCTTTTTTAATAAATTCAAACCCAACATTACCTGCCATAACAATTCTATCTATTGTAGATTTTGGAGCGTTATTTGGGGTATGTGGCATATCACCCGGCATTATAATTAAATCATCTTCTTCTGGTCTTATCCAATATTCTTTTTTATGTTGACCTCTAAAATATAAAACACCATCTTCACCTTCCATTACATCTGGCATTTGGATATAATACACATAGGTATAAGTTGGAACAAATGATTCCATTCGTTTATTGATTTCAGTATGAACGTGAAATTTATCTACACCTTTTATTTCATTATGTTTGAATTGTACTTGAACTGGATCGATTGAACGAACTACATTTACCCATGAATCAATATTAATTCGATTGAATACATTTCCACTTTCAGTATATAATTCTTTACATCTATCGATACCAGATTGGACTATCACATCTAATTTATTTTCAATTGTAATATTACCAATAAAATCTAAATTTTTACTTTCCTTTTTATATCCAAATCCATCAGTTTTTACATTTGGTAAGGATTCAATTATCTTTGTCGCCTCTAATATAATCTCATCTTTGAATTCAACTAAATTAAGTTTAGTTTTCCAAATAAAAGTATCATCATCAAAATATATTTTTTCCATCATAATAAATTCACTTTTTTGATTGACGATGGCCAAACATTTAAAGAATATCGTTTACCTGATTCGATAGTTTCCACTGAATGAGTTATATTTGAATCAAATATGAATAGACTTCCTATTTTTTTTGGTACTGAGTATTCTAACCCCTCTACTTTATATTTTATACCTCCTCCTCCATACTCATCATTTAACTGATAAATTACAGTTATAGAAGCCCCATACATTATCTCATGAGAATCAGAATGCCAATGTAGAAAATCTCCTGCGTTATACTCATTGAATGAATATTTAGGTACTCCGGTATATTCTATTCCGTTAAGCACTTTAAGTTTATTGAGTAGGTTTATAGTTTTATTAGATATGGATTTTACTAAGTTATCTTCTAGAGTAGTTCCTACAAAATAACATCCTTTTCTCTTATTAGTCTTTTCGTTTAATATAGTTTCTTTATAGATACCATTTACAAATTTTGCAGAAGTCATTTTTTCTAGCCCTACAACTTTCCCTAACTCTATAATTCTGTTGCATTCTTCTGCAGTTAAGAAATCTTCTATAAAGTTTGTATACATTTAAATTAAATTTCGTAAAAGAATTGTAAGAGATATACAGATTACTAAGTTAACCATGTTTCTTTAGCCCGTACTTAATATACTTATACCAAACTCTTTCGTGTATATAATATTGAATAGGTTTCCATAATAACTCTACTACTCCAAAAGCAGCTCCAAATTTGATAGAACCAGTTATAATCCACATTGTAGCGAATCCTATTGCTGTACTAATCACTCTATATGAAATAGTTTTAACTATATGTCGTTTCTTTTCTACTATCACAACTTGCCCTCCTCTTTCATTTTATTACGGATACTAGTAGCAGAAATATCTCTGATATCTTCTGGTGGTACATGTTCAATAACATCATATCCTACTCCTCTTCCGATATTAATAGATTCGATATCCGGGATGATAATAATTTTAAGAACTCCCTCCTGTACTAAGTCTAACAATTCTGATGAAAGGTTAAATAATACTTCCTGAGGAGTCCAAGGATTCTTTTCATCAGGTTCTACGTCTCTGATAGCCAGCAGAACTCTTTTACCTTCTTTTAATCTTTGATCTATTAACCAGCGATGCCCTGCATGCCAAGGTTGCCATCTGCCAATAAACATAGAATACTTCACCTTATTTGATGAAGATTGAAATGCGGCATTTGCTAAATACTTACTATTCATATTTTAATTTATGAATTTTACTTTAAAGTTCCAACTTATCTACTAACTCTCTATAAGTATGAAAAGGATCTTTGTCTGTAGTGTCTATATCTAGATAATTTTCTAAAGGTGGTTCGTAATCTTCTACATGGAAATGATTACGTCCTCTATCTTCTACAGTATGCACATATATCTCTACTAGATCTTTTCCTAACCTAGCCTTAAAAGCTTCTCGTTGATCTCTATAAGGTGATACTAAGGAAACAAATACACGATACCCTTTCTCATTTAAAAAATAAGCTATATTTTGAGCTAGTTCTATATTCTTTTTTCTTCCGGCTTCTGAATAGTCTTTATTCTCGAAAATCTCTCTAATATCATCTCCATCAACTATGATAGCTGAATGATGTACATGCACTTTCATATGTTTAGCTAAGGTAGTTTTGCCTGCGCCAGGTTGTCCTGTAAACCAGTATATCATTTATTAAGGATTTTCAAATTTTCATTTATTCTCAATCGCCAGTCTCTCATGAGAGTCTTTTTATAGTCCGGGAATTTATGCATAGCTGATTTCTCAAACCAAACATGATGGTAATTAACTTCTGGAGAAAATCTTTCTAGATTATCAAAATGGGTCCATCTAGGAGTATTACCTACTTTATCAGATCCTAGAGCATCAGCAAATTGTATGTATACTTTATTTATAGCGTGTCCTACATTAGCATTTCTATCTCGTAATAGGTAACCTAATATATTTTGATCAGTCATTAGCCACAGTTCGTCAGGAACATACCTATAATTTTTCGTTACTATTTGTAGGTGTAGCTCTCTATATCTTTTCTGAAGATCTTTCACCAACTTATTGTTATTCATAAATAGGAAGCAAGTATTTGGTATGAGCATATTCTCAGAAAACTCTGGAATATCTAATCCGAATTCATCTCTAACTCTTCCTTCAGCAACATAAAGCCAGGCTCTAAGTAGCTCCCAATGAGCATGAGTAACATCCTTTTCAAATACCCAATCTGGTATTTTTTCTAAAAGAAATAAGTCAGTATCTAGGAATAAGAATGGAGGCTCTTCATTACAGATACTTAAAATCTTTCCACTAGTCCAGAACTTAGCTGGATCAATACTACTGTCTTTATTTACTGAGTTAAGAAAATCTACGTCAACTTCATCAAAGTACTGTAGCATATTCTCCCTTCGATAATACTCATAACCAGCTGTATCTGTGTACATTTTTATATGTGCGCTAGTATATCTTTTAGCAGATGTGAAGCTATAAATTTGCATAAGCTTTTCGTAATCCTCTAGATTAAATTCCAAAGGAGCTTCACTACCATCTTTTAAGTAGCTCTTAATTCCTGTAAAGTTGTTCTTATTAAAATAAGGTTTTGTCCAGTTTACATATATGACCTTAAAATTATTCATGTACGAAGTAAATATCTTTATTTGCTCTACTATTAATATATTTGTTTAGTATATGTTGAGAATGCCACATATCCCATCCACTCTTACCAACACATACTCTAGGTTCTATTTTATCTATATACTCATCCACAGTATGAATATTACGGTTAAAATAAAGCATAGCACAAAGTTCTTCTATATTGGCAGTAATGGTCTCTTCTTTATGTATCTTAATAAGTTGATAAACAAAAGAAGCATCCCGACAATAAACAAATCCTGCATTAGGTACTGCTAAGCCGTTTTTATATTCCCACTTACCGTAACGCAAAATCTGATACATCATCAAGTTAAAAAAATGAGTTTTTTCTATACCTTCTTCTTCTATAAATGGTGAAATTGTTTGAAATTTTTTAATTGCTGATTGAGGAAAAAAGTATAAAGGAATCTGAATAGCAGGTCCTTTCTCTAAGTAATTCCAAAAGTTATAATCTAAAGGTTTCTGCTGAATGCAATCCCAATCAAGAAATAAAAAAGGTGCTTCAAGTGAAGTTAATCGAAAAGCGGTAAGTTTATTAACAAACCAACCTTCACGGCCTATCGTATTCTCCCCCATGTAAGTAGTTTGATAGCCTAGCTTTTTTACAAACTCAAGATTGACTGGGTCCCAACAATATACTAATTGATCTTCCGGAAGTAGTCCATATCTTGAGCTTACCTCCGTACATCGTTCTATTTCTCTAAAATGCCTATCGCCCCATATGCATCTAATTATCTTCATCTGGTGATTTTACAATAAATACTTCTAGATAAAAACTATTCATGTCAACCTTAATACCAACCGGTTCAAGACCTTGATCTTTCAATTCCTGTAAAAACGTTCTTAAGTCGTTCCTAATAAAGTAGCCGCCCTTCGCAATATAGTCTCCATCTTTCCAAAATAAAATTTCATTTTCCATAATTCAAATGTTATAGTTGGGTCTATCAAAATAGTGAGAAAACTTAGATGTTTCTCACCACATAGACCTAATATATGTATAATTTCGTGCATAATCAAAAATTAAAAAAGAGCCGGAGGCAAGTCCGGCTCCCTTATATTTACTAACTAGTTGAGCATTGCAGTTGCTAACTTAAATAGCTCCTTATTAACTGCCAAATCTTTCTCGAAAGAATTAATCTTACGAACCTTACGAACTTTAGCTCCACGAAGAGCAGCACTAAAACCTCCTTGAGTAACTTTCTCTTGGATTACGTTAAACACTTTCCAAAGATCATCTCCTTTATCAGCATCACGCTTTGGAGTTAGCATATCACGAAGAGTTTCATCATCGTATCCAGCTATCGTCCCTTCTGGGAGTTTACCTGAACGGATAGTCATAGCTTTTAGAGCTAGATCCATTTTCTCTTGGTCAGTCAAGATACGTTGTTTCATCTTGTTAAGAACTTCCACCCTATTAGGTAAGTCGTTAACTGCTTTAGTTACTACACCGCGTAGTTCTTCGAAAGTATAACCTGAGTGACGAATACGGAAGTCAGCAAATTGCTCATCTGCAACTACCAATCCGTTAGAACATACTAGTCGGAAGATACCAACTGCAAATTGGAAGGAGTTAAATCCATCGTGAGAGTTAGTTAAAATAATACGAGGGAAAGCATCATCTCCATCTGCACCTTTGATCATAATATCAGGATTCTGAAATGAAATCATATGCTTAGAGAAAATAGAATTAGAACCTTGTTTACGAGCTTTTCTTTGAGCAGCTGTAACTGGGAACCAGTTTAACTTAGCTAAGTCATCTACAATAGTCTCAGTATTAACGTGTAGATATTTCTCACTAACTTTTGGGTTAGTAGGAGCTGAAGCGAATGCTAATGGACATACCTTATTGATGTCTTCTTTTGTCATGAATGTGTCGAGTGACTTGTTGAATTTTTGTAACATAACTTATTTTTTAAGTGATTGATTAATTATTATACCTTAATATATGAACTTAATTGCAGACAAGCAACTAACTCACCTTATTTTTTTTTGTTTTTTCATCCGAAGGAGGCTTGAACATTTCCGTCCATTTAGTACCCCCTATAACCATATTAAGACCTTTACCCTCTACAATTGTATTAGTCCCTAAAAAGTAAACTGGACCAAGATATTCAGTAGTAACCATAGGAATATTTAAGTTATTTCTAGATACATATTCCGGCTCAGTAATACGTCTTCTACCATCGAATGCTCTAAATTCAGAAGGAGTAGTTCTGTACCAGTTATCTAAATCTGGATAGTATACTTCTAATACACCTGCGGTATTAAATGGAAATTCGATCTTAATTGTATGACCTCTTTTCTCGGACACATTATTTAATTTTATATGAATATAGAGTACCACAATCGTCATCGTCGATATCATCTTCGACTACTTTGAAACCATCTCCAAGAACCTCTTGAAGCTTTGCCTTATTAACTCGTCTCCAATACCCGAAACGGAAGTAGATATCATTACCATCTCCCATAACTTGTCCGATTTGGAAATCACCGAACTCTGCTTTTACTTTTTCTAAATTCCCGAAACTCAACTTATTATTCATAACCTTTATTGTTTAATTACCTTTTTTTACTCCATAAAGATACGAATTAGTAGACAGAAAAACAACTACTTACTAAGTTATTTTTCCGGAAGGAACAAAAAAAGACCCCCTAAAAGGGGGCCTCTTTGGGTAATCCGGAATGCTTACTTAGCAGCAGTTAACTGAGTTGTTAACTTACTAATCTTTGTAGCATTGCTTTCTCTGCGATACAGCAAGCGATAAGCAGCGTTAACGATTAAGTCGTTGAAACGAAATCCATTTAATACATTTGTGATGTGGGAAGTACTGTAATTGTTTTCTAATACTTCGCTAATACGTGGTACATCACCGTTACGACGTTTGCTTGCGATCTTTGAGATCTTCTGTGTGTAATTCATCTTATAACTATTTAATTGTTAATATAAATAATATATGCTTATTTATTTTTAGATGCAACTTTTTTCTTAACAACTTTTCCAGCTTTGATTCCTTCTTGAAGTTCCCATACATCAATACATTCATCAGTTCTGTCTTCTTTATGGAAATACGCCATAACAGTATTTAGTACTTCATTCCATTCCTCTCGAGGAACACTTACTTCGTAACTATAATCAGCCTCTCCTACTGTTATTCTAAATATATCAGCAGAATTTTTATTTTCATTATAGGCTTGTTTTACTGCAGAATATAAATGCTCTATCAGCTCTACATTGTCTGGGTTAAATATTTTATCTAACTCCTCATAATTTTGTACGTTGATATCTAACATTCTATCGGATAGATTTTTCAATATTAGTTAATAAGCTTACTTCATTAACAAAAACCTTTTTATCAAATTGCTCCATCTGTGAATGAATAGCATCTCTAACAATAGAAAGAACCTCGCTTCCAAATTCACTATTATATACTTGGTTATAGTTAAACTTAGTATTAGTAATAGTAACTTCGAAATCTGTAATCTTCATATAATAGTGCATTTTCTCATTAGAAAGATAATAGATACTCCTCATTGGATTACATATTAAATCTACGTCTGGACTAGTACACATTTTTCGAATTACTTCTAGAAGTTTAGCTTCTTTATCGTTATAGGTACGTTTTCTTTTAAAAAGATTTTCAATTTGAGCAAAAATGTTGTTCATAACCCTTTGATTTATTTAGTTAAATTTTGATTTAAGTTGTTCATTTTTTACTAATTTCTGTATTTTTTCTACATATGCAAGATCTTCTGCATAAAACTTAGATAAAAACTGATAGTATTCTCTCTCTGTTCTAATGTCTTTCAAGTAACTAGAATAGTAAAGAGCATAATCCATCAAAGATTCTATCCAAGTATCATAAAAAGCATATCCATGCTCCTCTCCTTTTGCTAAAGTTAGCCTAGAACTCGGAAGCTTCATCCCAAACATATTATTGTTTTGTTTAAATAAGTAAGAACGGAAGTTATTCGATTCTAGTTTAGCTTGCGCTAAAACAATATGAGGAAATCTAAAATTTAATCCATCAATCTTTTCAACTAACCTATCTTCTGAAAAGTGATTGATTTCTTTCAATACGATTAGCTTTTGCTCTTCTGGAATGCTTGCTTCAGTTTTTACTGTATATGCAAATACTCCTGTAATAATAGCGGTAAATAAAATAGGGCGTGCTAATAATCTGAGCTTACTTGTTTTCTCAAAATTTAATGAATTTTTGTTAAACTTGTATATCATAATTATTTGTGTTAGTTTAATAAATGTACGAACTTTATTGCTAAATAGCAACTAAAATAACTTAAAAAAGTCCGTATTGATATTCTTCTCTCGTAACTTTTCATTACGTTCATGTAACTTGATAAGGTCATCCGCTACCTTTCTTTCTAAGGGTTTAGGTCTCTTACCTTTTAATTTAGGTTTGACTTTTTTAGATTTATCTTCCATTGTATCATTTTGTTGATGTCACCAATATAATGATATTTGTGACGTAGTTATTGAGGTTTTAGTTTTTCTCCTGCTGTAGGATTACCATATATCTTTATGTCATTCTGGTCTATTGTGCGTACAGTACCACTGTGATAGAGACGCACAATAAACTGTGGGTTGCTGTGAATAGATCCTGCTATGATGAATAGTGCTACACCATATCCTAATGGTGTCTCAACATCAAAAGGATTCAATATCTCGTGGATAGTTTGGGTTATCATTTAGTTTTTCTTTTTCTGCTTTTATAAATATTACTGACGAGTTATATATTCATGTCCTATAGGCTTATCTTCTTCCTCCTTATATAAGCCAAGAGACTTTAAATGTTCTAGATGATACTCATCTAACTCCCAAGCAAATTCTTCCTTAGATGGTACATAATCTTCCATTCCTTCTACCTGAGCATCTGTTATTGGGGATGCTGCATAAAGGAAAGAACAGTTATAACATAGAAACTCTAAATTATCTAGATGATAGTTTCTCTGATTACCATCCTTATGGTTTAGTATTAAAGGGATTTTATTATCGATAACTCTTCTTTCATTAAACTCACACTTATGACATTTTTCCTCAATTAATGCTTCGAAGATAATTCTCTGCTTAATCTTTTTAGCATCAAAATGCTCAACTGGTATTCTACCTTCTATTAGATCCATCAAAGGTGGTTCCTTACCTCCATTGCCTAAAAATTTAGGAATACCTTTACCAGATTGATTTAAATGTGTTTCTAGTAAAGTTAGCCCGGTTGCTTCGTCTTTATACAACTTAGCATACTTCTTATAGTGGTTGTAAGATACATGCAAATATCTAGCAGCGGCTCGATTGGATCGAGTCATCTTCATTGCACGTAGTACATCTTCTTTGGATAATATTTTAGAAGGTCTAGCCATTATTAATCATCTGAGATATCTTCATCATCTTCTTCTTCCAAAGTATCATAATCTGCATCGTAAACATAAGCAGATTGATCATCCATTTCTTCATCGTCTATAAGACGCTTAATGATTGGATTAACTGATTGAGATACATCTGTATCAAAGTCTAAGATTTCGATTTCACCTACTACTTTTCTACCAGCTGCATTTGCCTCTAGTTCTAGAATTCTCTGAGCTTGTTCTTGAGTTACAATCTCTGTATCAGTCCAGATATCATCTCCAGTTCCGTAAGTAATAGTTCTAGCCATTAATGGTTTTTCAGTTGAACATTTAATACAGAATGTATATCCGTATTTTTCTTTTCTCAACTTTGGCATTGGGCTGTAGCACCTTGAGCAAGGTATCATTTCTAACTGCATAGTATAACCGTTTAAATATTTAAGTTCATAAAAATATGAAACTATATCCTCTAAAACAACTATAATATTAAAAAAATTTCCCTAATGTTTAGGACCATACTTCTTTTGGACATATTTTGCTTTTAGCTTTTGAGCTCTTTTTTTAACAGAAGGTTTTACAAACTCTTGACGTTCTCTTAATTCTTTCACAATACTAAGTTTATTATGTTTCTGCTTATAAACTTTAAGAGCGTGTTCTAGTGATTTGTACTTTTTTAAATCTATAAAAATCATTTTAACTATTTAAGTAACTCTATAACGTTCCAAACATCCTCCGGAGTTCTGAAATTAAATACTTGTTGCTGTACTTCCCCATCACCTACTTTCAAATCTAATTGCAATAATCCGTCCCACTCTTTATCGTATACTAAATCAAAAAGATATAAGTTGATAAGAGTAAGTTGTTGCTTATTAAATATCATCTTGAAGAGGTTTTCTATTACTACAAGAAATTTTTCTTCATAAACTGTAGGATCTAATCCTATTTCTTCTTCTAGAAAATCCCTTCTATCTTCTATCTCTCTCAAGACAGTCAATGTATGTACAAATAATTTCTTATTCATAGTCTTTCTATCTTGTTCTTTAAGTTTTAACTTAAAATTGAATGGAAGGCCTTTCTTTATAATTGACTTAACTAAATTTCTCTCATTCATATTCAATCAATTTAAAGTGAGCTTATAAAATACTAGGCCGATAGTTTATCGTCTGAGCTTGCTTTATCTGAAGTATTTTCTGGATTCTGCCTAGATAAAGCCTGACGTACAATTTTATCGATATATTCAATATAAATAAAGAAACCAACTATAGTCTTATCCTTCAAGTTACGATCTCTTTCTACTCGCATACCAAATTCAGCTAGACCTTTTTCCAATCTTTCTTCTAATTCAATAGCGATATCATTCTGTTCTGTAGGAGTTATTGCTCCAAACTGAGTAGGTAAAAACTGTACCTTGATGCCTTTCTTTTGAGGATCTTCGTTTACATCTACCTTCAAGATGAATGAATGTCCAGCAAAATTAACTTTGGCTGCTTCACTAATCACTTGTTTAATTTCCTT
>Ga0194133_10007021_pt1 | contig 13618 bp, 8 predicted proteins | sample TA2KigOf40mmetaG_FD_155448 | JGI IMG/M metagenome (GOLD analysis project Ga0194133, IMG submission 155448) | Freshwater microbial communities from Lake Tanganyika, Tanzania - TA2015055 Kigoma Offshore 40m | ecosystem: Environmental > Aquatic > Freshwater > Lake | place: Tanzania: Lake Tanganyika...
CAATGTGGAGATTTAGGCGAAATTTCTTCTTGAATTTCAATGAAAAAATCTCTTGTCTAAAAAGAGGCTAACTATTCTAACACCCATCTCTTCGACTTTTCCTTCTCCATCATGTCAATGTGGAGATTTAGGCGAAATTTCTTCTTGAATTTCAATGAAAAAATCTCTTGTCTAAAAAGAGGCTAACTATTCTAACACCCATCTCTTCGACTTTTCCTTCTCCATCATGTTATCATCGTTGTTTTCTTCTTTCCTCTGCATTAATTTGAAAAATAAAGTCAGTCAATTTAGTAGAAAGAAATTTGTCTGCGAGCCCCTGAACAGAACATCCATCCTTCCATCCCTATATGTTTTGGCCAGTTGCAATGAAACATAAAAACTCAACTATCCCCCCCTTCTCCTTCTTTTTCTTCTTCTTCGATCCTCAAACTTTTCTGCTTGTGTGTTCAACGCTGAGTCTAAGTTCGAACATGGCGCCCTTTAAAAGACCCCTATACGCTTACTCATAAGTCTGAAAATTTTGACATTGCCTTGTGAATGTATATAAGTGGGCGAAAGAAACCCCACTGAAATAAAACTTAATGATAAAAAGACAATATGAAGATAAAGATGCCTTAGGACTTCACCACCCCAACAACTTGAATAAGTTCAACTTGCAAAACAAAAGTTAGAATGGATGTGCATGGGTGTATTTTCACAACAAACTGAGAGTCAGAAAACAAATTCAAATGCAAACAGTGGTAATAAATCAGAAAGAAAAAGGTTAGGTTTTAAGAATATATAAACACACGCAAACACATAAGACCAAGGTGAACAACAAAAGGCTGACACTTGCAAAAAATGTTAAAAAGAAATAAAAAAGAACAAAGGGGAAAGTTTTTGCTTGCCAACTTTGACGGGACGATTTGCTGTCTATCCACTCTTTTATTCTCCTCTCCAACTTTTCATACTTTCTTTTTTATGTTGTGAAACCCCCTCTTTTTGTAAAAAAAGGGCGGTGTCCCTCTTCACATCCAAGTTGTAGACGGTGGTGTAGTTAAGCGTCCCCACCACGCACATCAACTGTCTGCACGCAATCAAGTTTAACATCTAGCCCCCTTTCGTTTTTTTAGACCAGCTTCCTTTTTTGAGAGATCTACAGCTACCCAACAACAGAAAGCTCAAAAGCACGTCATTCAGCCTGATGGCTAATCATGAGACAAATATGGTGGTACGTTATGGAATGAATAAATGAATGATAGAAGAAAAGGAGGTGAGCAGTTAAGTGTGAAAGAATCCGTGTGTCCGATTTTTTTGTCATATTCTCCTTCCTCTCTCTTGTTTCCTCTTTTTGACTCTGAATCCCACACAAAGTGGGGACAAAGACCCACCACACCCACAGCCACACAACGACTTGAATCAGTAAAGTCACATGAGCCCATAAAGTTTCTAGAAGCGAGGTTTGCAAAGCCGACTTTGAAAATAACCTCTGAATCTAAATCTAGAGCGTGATATAATAATTTTTGCTGCACTTGTCAGCTATATTCATGGAAAATTGCAATGCAATAGGTTAAATTGAAACACCAGCCAATTTTGACTTCAACATTACGACCAAAAGCCTTCAGTCTAGTATTAATTAACTTTGGGGAGTGGCTCTCATACCATAAAAGCCTTTTATTTCAAAAGAGTGTTGTGATTAATAAATAAAATGTTTTCGCATTGAGACAATTCCCATGGGAGATCTAAAAAATTGTTTAATGACATCTTTATGCAATCAACCAAAAAAGAGCCTTTTCAAAGTACACAAGAAAAGTTTTTGTCACTCACTTTGCACTGGTAACATTTTTGCACGATTGACTTTTTGTGTGTAAAGGAAAAGAGAGTTGGTTGGTGTGTGGGAGAAAAAACCTTGTTAGGACCAACGTCCACAGCTAGCTAATGATACTTTGACTTTTGAATGGAACAGACGAGCGAACATCTAAAGTCAAGCCAGATTTCGCCAGTAGCACAGCCGTTGGCAATGCCAAATAATGGTTTTCAATCAAACAAGATACTGATTTTCGAGTTTTCTCCAGACAGCCTTTTTCCAGGGAACAGTTTTTGCCAAATAATGACAGAAATAAAAAAACTTATGGAAGAAATGAAACCTCTGATTGGCAAATACGAGCATGATTTGAAAGAAAAGAAAAAAACAAGTTGGTTACCAAAGTCAGGAGGACAGAGTTTGAAAGTTTCCTGGCAACAAACAACACTAGAAACACTTCCTCTGTGGCTTTCAATGGCTCTTTAGGGAATTGATTTCCAACTGGTTCTTTTTTTTCTTTTATAGAGGACCCACCTCTTGGAATAAGAACTACTTTGTTAAGATCAAATGGTCAGAATTCCACATCCTATGGTATGAAATAATGATGTTCCCATTTCTTTTGTTAAAAAGGAATTTTGATGAAATGAAAAATTGATGCTTCTATCCCTTAAAATAGATTTACATAATTGTTTTCTGAGCCTGAATGGGAAGATCTGTGTGAGGGGGTAAAAAGAAAAGAAAGGGAAAAATTTTGTGCAAAGAACTTCATAAAATACTTGCTCATGGTTTATAGAAAAATATATCACCATACTGCGAAAAAATAACTTTTCTACATCATGTTTTTAAATATTTGTCTTTTAACGAACTTGATAGTTAGAAAGCCTTGGACATTACAGGGTGTGGCACCAACTGTTGCTTTCATTTCCGAGTGGAAGAAGAGAGCTGCAGACCTTTTCAGAAGTTGCATGTGTCGAATGTTATGGCTTCAGGGACAAAGAGTATTTGAAATTATTCGATTCCTGAACAAGAAACAAAGCCCTAGGAATTACCTTGTTGGAAGGTAAATTTGATAAGGTATGACCTTGCAGCTCATTGAAAACATAATCAAAGGCAAAATATTTTTAACTCTCGAGAAAAGCATTTAAATTTACAAAGCAAGTTCAATCAAAGGGAGAAAATCTGCCAGTCGACCTTGAATTAAACTGCAATAATTTTTTTATTTGATTAATTATTTAATTAACTGGTAATGGAGTCGATTTAAGAGATCAAATTTAAGTAGAGGATTGTATCATTGAAATTGTGATCACGTCAATTATTTTTCAAAAGTATTATGGTTAAAAAAACTGCTACATTCATTCTTCTGTTTGTTTCTATATTTCGAAATCAAAACATCAGTATGAGTTCTTTCTCTCAAAAACATAATTGATGAATAAAGAAAAATACTGTGTGAGAAGTTCACAACTTACTCTTTATCTTTTAGTTAAGAGAAATATACCTATTTCCAACCCTCTTCACATCTGTTTATTTTTACGTATGTTTTTCTTTTTTATGTTTTAAGACCTAAAAAGTACATCAGAAGCCATTTTTGTGGCCAAAAGACTGGGGCTGATAGTTATTGGTTGGACCACCAAATTAACAACAAAAGAGTTTTCTGACCCAAGCCCAATTGGATTTTTCAGCCATGTGACACGAATGTTTGTACAGGCTCACATTGCTAGTCAAACAGTTGTAAAAGAAGGAGAGATTAGGGTTTCTTTGCTAGAGGAGTTTGTTCAAACAGGAAAATATAATGGATTGTTCTCATCCTCACTAAGACTTACTCCATCAAATTTGAAAGCTGTAAATATGAAGACATGTGATGACTTTTGGAAACATGTTTCTAATTAGCTAGATGTGATTATCACTACTTTTGTTCAATATTTACCAACCATCTAACTTATTTTGAATAATTCCTAGTGTCGAGTATTAAGGGTTTCGCTGCGGCACATTGCCTTGGCATCAGGCTGGGAATCTGAGGGTCCGAGATTCGAACCCCGACTGGCGCGCACCTCAAGGCAACCTTTGACTCCAGGTTGCCAAAAAATACCTAAATAATTCCCAGCAAAAAGTGTGCCTTTAAAGAAAATTTGGATTCTTGTAATGTCACTATGAAATTGACTGCTGATAATGAGTCCTCGATAAAAGATATGAATTGAATTGAGTGCTATAAATTATTACTAAACAACTTCTTTGAAATCGGTACACGAAGTAGTTTCCAAACTTAGTCATCAAAGAAAAAAGAGTTTAAACATGTCTTTTTTCTTTGACTCAATCATTGTTTGATTGAATTTCGCAATATTTTTAGGTTGAAAATATATTTTTTGCCTTTATATGCATTATTAATAGTAGATTTTGAAAAAAATTTCAGAGAGGTTCTAGGCATATTTGAATGTTTACAAACTTTTCACTAAAAATTGTAGATTTATAAGTTCGTAGATCACCACTTCATCATGTTAAATTGCTCACTCAGAGAGACTAAAAATGGCAAACATTATCATTTTGATTAATAAATCTGAATTTTTAAAAAATATTTACTGTAACTCATTAAAACAGTTATAACTAATCAACAAAATTGACCATTTGAAATCAATGTATAATAATAAAATATCAAAGATACTCTGCTTTAAATTTGATGCTCCCATGGGACAAAACTCTCTGACTTCTATTATTTTCAAAATCTATATAAATTTATTAATAAACCTGGCTTTTGCTCTTGTTTCTTGAATTTTCAAAATAAAACTTTAACAGCTAATGAAGAAAGTCAACATTATTTTGTCTTCCTAAGTTCACTTGAATGTAGGTTTTGGGTTTGTATAAGGAGGACATCGTTTATTCACCTGAGTATTTGCTAACGAGTCAGATAACCTTCCATATACTAATGGCTTGTTCTGAGTGCACAATGTGAGGGTGAATTTGTTTTCTTTCCGTGTTTGTTTGACTGTCAAATAATGTTTGAGAGATAATGAACATGATTGACTTTTTCTTTCTCTAAAAATAACTTAAAAAATAACAACCATTTAATCAAAATCTTTGAAGAAAACCCCTTTGACGTAATAAATTTCATCAAGTTCAAGTTTAGTTGAGCAAATTATGAGTTCTTTTTTGAGGTTAAAGGTTTTTCGTCTCGTATAAAGTATTTTTTCTCTGTTCAGTCCAAGCCATAAAGTAGAGGAGAGGCTGATAATGGAAGGGAAATTTGGTAATAACTAAGGAAAAATGATCCTCCTTTCATTCTGCATAGAAAGTGATTGCTAACAAGGGGTTAGAAGTCTTTATAAGAATTGCTTTTAAAAAATCCTGCAGCTAAGGTGGATATTTTGGAAGTTAATAACGAAGTATAAAAAGGCCATTCAAGCTTTTTTACTCAAAGATTCTTATTGACAGAACATTTTAACGAAGAGAAAACACCTATTAAGCTTCGCAAAAGCAGTAACAAATATGGAGTAGGCTTTCTGTTAACTATTATACCCAATAAGGGTAGCTCTTATGGTGTTTATCCTGATGTCAACTAAGCTGATCTCGTTACTTTCTTGGATACCAATGGATAATAAAGAGCTATTTGAGGTTAATATCTAAGTGTATGTCAATAGCAAAAAAAGCCAGGGATAGGATCTTTGGGTTTAGGCATGCAAACTTTGATCCCTCAATTTCCAAAAAGTAAGGGTCCTGCAATGAACTCCAGAATGCAGTGTCAAAAAATATTCATAATTCTTGTTGCCCTTTTCCGTCATATTTTTTCTGTTAGAATAATGTCCTGAAAAAACAATTTTAAATTGCAAAAATCTTATTTATTTCAACTTAAAATAATTTGTAGAGAAAATTGGACGAAAGTTACTTGACCCTATTTTCATTTGCTCTTGGAAAGAAGAAAAATAGTTTTTCACAAACTATTTTGAAGAAATTGAGGAAGGTTTTTGCAAATTATGACTGAGTCTTGATTACATTATCAATGCACGTGCTGAAATCAGTGTTGCAAGTTCTTAAGTATAGTTTTTCTAAAAGTCAAAGTTTTAGCCAAAGGTATTTAAACCTCTAAGAATTATTAATATTGATTAAAGTCAAAAACCCTGAGTGTGGTCAACCATCTATATCTGTTTGTCAGGAAATTATATTTTCTTTTCTTCTACCAAATGATGAGCTTTTGGTTTTGTTTTCTCAGCAGATGGTTCCCCCATAAGGACCAGTTGGTTCTTCCTTTCTTCAAGTGATTCTTTGCATTGAGGATTTCCAGGCGGAGCATATTGTAGTGTGTACATTTAAGGCTCTTTGGTGCCCATTAAGCAAGAAAAACAAAGTATATCCGCAAGAGGTCCTTTCTTTCATGGTTAAAGACAACAAGTAACACAAATTTTTCATTTCTCATAACTGAGATAAAAAAAAGCTTGGAAAATTCTAAATTATGTAATTTTGGTAGCTTTCAATTTGTCAAAAATTCTAAACAACAATATTCAGGAACAAAACCAGAGCAGAATGTGAACCTGATGCAGTCTTGGAGAGTTGATATTAGAAATTTATTATTCTCGCAACTCAAACGGCCGATTAGAGACTCAAACCAACAAGTTCATCAGAGAAAGATACTTCTTTGTCTTTCCACCAGTTTTGTTAACTTAAAATTTTCGATTTGATTGATTGATCATAATAAAAGGAGTTCTCATCTTGGATGTCATATGGTGGAACAGATGTCTGGAAAAGGAAGAGAAATTACCAAGATCTGCCAAATAAGTATTTTTTTTGTTTCTTTCATCTCAGCAAAAGACTGTTTAAAAAGAGTAAAAAATATTCAAAAAGTTATCTTCAGGTGTTTCAACTTGAAATGAGACAGGGTCAAAGATAAAAGATACCTCAAAAAAGAGTAGAAATGTTTCCATGAAGCTTGAAAAGTGAACCGTCATGTCAAGATTAATTGAAGTTTGGAAATGACATGACTTGAAGGTCGGAAAAAAGTTATATTTTTGAAAGGAACATTTGGTTTAGACTGCTAAAATTATTCAACATGAATTAGCAAAAATACCCATCCATTTTTTAATAAGATATTTCAAGTGTGAAACCACACTGGTAGTTTTGAACTTTATTTTCAACTATTCGACAAATTTCTTCATGTCTTTTGACTAAATTTTATCCAAAGTACTGAGATAATACCAATTGCTATTGCAGAAATGGTAAATAGGTTAAGTAATCTTCTCCTGAACCTCTCGTTTATTCCTTCAATTCCACGAATGAGCTCGATGTTTAGTTGAAAAACTTTGGATCCCTCAGCCTAAAATAGTTACAAATTTTTTAAAAATAAAGTCATTTATTTACTTTCAAACGTTTGCATAACTCAATAAATCTAACGAATGAAAGATATTAGACTTGACTGATAAATTCAAACAATCGTCATGGCACTGGGCTGTAGGTCCAAGGGGTCGTGGGTTCAAACCCTGGCAGGAACGTCCAGGCAACCTTTGACCCCGGATTGTCAAAAAAATCCAACAAAAATTCCCAGCCAGATTAAAGTGTCCCTTTAATCCCTTTAATTAACTTTGCAAGGCGTACTATGAAAATCTAAAAAAAAATGTTTTGCTTCATTGGAATAATTTTAGAGGTAAAAGACGTAAAAGAAACCAGCCATTCATAAAATGAGTGTGAGATTGGCTTGTTGTAAAAAGTCAGGAAATGCACCACTTCCAAAGAAAAAAATCAGTGAGGCGTTCTATTTCTTCAGGCATGTGAATCTTCGGAGGTGTCAAAATAATTCATTCGATTTGCTTGAATATTTTTTCAATCACTACCAAAAGTTGGGAAAATTTCTGTAACAAAATATATTTTGGGAGGTCTCACAAAGATAAATAAACGTAAAGAGGGTGCTGCAATGCTTCATGAGATTTTTAAACTATTTTAATCATTCAATTTAATAAAAAAAATAATAACACTTTTTTGTCTGTTTAACTCGTCCTTGGATCATTTTGCATCTTCTCAACAATAAGATGGAGAACTAAATGCATCGAAATTCCGAAATTTAATCATTTTTCTCGTGGAGTATAAAGTTTTGCTCATGTTTTATTTGATTATCTCATAAGATGCACAAGTAAAATGAAAATTTCGTTTGAAAACCAGAAACACAAAGCTCAATTTTTATTTTTTGGCACTAACTTTCTCGTTGAGTTTCTTAGCAAAACATCAAATGAAAATGATAAATTCAAAGCATTTTGACTTATATTTACCTACTTCACTGGGAGTTAAACCACACAGGGAGCCGTTGCGGAAACCTTCCCAACCAAAGGTGCCATGCCGATTATCTATTTTTAACCGGGTAAAATTAGAGATAAGATGGGGATTGAACCCTTGAGCCTTAGATCTCACATACCTCATTAGGTAAACTTTGGTCCTTAGGAATTGCAACCCCAATTTTGTATAAGAAAAACAGTAGTATCGAATCAAAAATGATTTGTTGCAGACTTATAGTTAATAATAGCTGATTTTATCCTTTTAAGGGAGACAATATCATGACAACCTATCAAAAATTCTTATATTTTTATTCTAAAAACATCTGACTACTGACATTCTTTGACTGATGCGCCAAAAACATGTCAATTTTTTCGAGAAAAACTTTTCTCCTTTTCACCAACTCGCCTGTTCCTTTGTATCACAACAAAAGAGTACAAAAATAACTAAATGTTATCAAGATGTTATCTCTGCAGACAGAAATGAACAACTTGCCCATTCTTTTTACTTTCAATCAAAATATAATTCACAACTAAACTATAAACTGAAATATTGACTCCTTTAGAGCGAGTCAGGGTGGTCAAGTTGGTTACTCGCCGAATGTCCATTATTATTATTATTAACTCGGATACAGACTTATCCACAACTATCCATATCCCGGTGTCCCGGGTTCGACTCACGCCAGAGGTAACCAACGAACAAAAAAATGAAAAAAAGTAAAAGCCACCTAGTGTGCCTTAAAAATGACTGAAAAAAATATTGCAAGGCGCACTTAAAAAATGTTAAAAAAAGAAAGTTGTTAGGTCTCAATAAAACCACTAAACTTTGACCAATGGTTTTTTACATCTTGATAAATAGTTTGTATTTTTTTACTTAATCTTAACCCAAAGAGCAAAAAATTTACTTTTAGTCAAAATATAATGAAAGAATCTTAATACTTTCAAGCTTGTGAGTTCAAGTCACCGATTTATGAGACGGGAAAAAGGGTTACCAGAAGTGCCTTCCTCTCCTCCTCGCTGATATTTTCAGCTAATTTGTTTGTTGCATTTTTCATTTCCAGTTTTATTTCCTTTATGGGACGGTCAAACATAGTTGCACAGTTACCAGAAGAGTCTTCTGTATCCATGAAAGAACCTTGAAAAATAAAAGGTAAAAGATGATTTGGGATAAACTTTTTCAAGTAACATGTTTCAACAAAATTCAAATCCCATCATCAAAACCTGTAACATTTGTACTAAACATTGAAAGATCTGCTTAAAATCAAATAAGTTTTGACAAAATAGTCAGTGGTATTTTTTTATGCATTTTTAAGCCCTGAGAGACTTCACTCAGTATTTGACAGGTATGTTTATTTTTTTCAGTTTAATTTAACTTACATGTATCTATTTATATGTGAACAGTAGGATCCTTAATGTCTCGTTAGGTTTGATCCCAAATGGGGAATAATATATTTTGATATTTAGTCAATGAAAATAGGGGAAACCATTTAGGGTTTTAATGGTGTATCCGCACCTTTAATCAGCTTATTATAATGGTGTAAAGTTGCTAAAAATAGCGTGGATACACCCTTACCCATTTGAAGTAAAAATAAGGGTGGATACACGGTCTTATTTTCATTTTGAGTTTGTGTAAAAATCCAAAAATAAGACAGGAAATTAACTTCCAAACACTTTGATTCCTTGAAAATACTATTAGTGATTTCAATTATATTCAAAGAAAAACAAAGGGGCAAACTGTTTGTAGTATGTCTAAACTCGCACCATAGAAGGCAAAGATTCCACACGTTCGGTTTAGAAATTGTCTTAAAAGCAGGGTTTTTTACTGCAAAGTTTACTTTAATATAAGGTTTGAACAATATCAAGAAAAATCAATATTGAGTTTTACATTTTTTCAAGAATAGCATTTAATGTTGAATGTCGATATTGGTTTTTGAAAATTTTAAACTTTTTTTTAGATGATTACACGTTAACATTGTTCTAATTGTCTTTACCTAAACCAAGGCTAGATTTCACGCCCCTCTTCTTAGCAAGGATTTGTCCCCCAGAGAGGAGCCCCATGTACAGGTGGTAAATGTAGGCGGCCAAAATCAAGGGGTTTTCACCCTCAATCTCCTTCAGATGTTCAATATAGTTTTTTACTGCTGGAGTTGATTCTGCCTTTTCCTGCCAGCTTCCATCGTTGCCGTAATGATAGTTGAGATCCTTGGTGAAAGCTTCAGATCTTCTTAGACCTTGAAGCGCAACAAATGGAAAACAGCAATTACATGAAAGCAAAAGTTTCTCGCTTGTGCAACTCCAGTTAGACAAAGAAAGATGTTTTCACGAGATAAATACATTTTTGTCAAGAATTGTATAACTTTCAAGAGAAAAATCAAAGTATTTTAAATTACCATCGATGTCAAGATCCCTGAGACTTTCGTGTTTGTCCATCGACTTCTCAAGAAATCTATTGAGAAGAACGATTGAAAATAAAACTCATTGATCACATGCAATGTTTAGAATAGACTTTGCCATTTTCGCCATTTGAAAATTGGAAAAATCTCTTGACGAAATACATTTTTATTGGCAAAAGTGAATAAATAATTTCTTTTTTCCCCAATCAATATATACTTTCCAATAATCTGAAAAGCATTTCCGGTCACTCTACAAAAGTAATTTTTGGAGAAAATGAATGGCGAGCCATTCAATGAAAGAACCAATGTCTTTTAGCTTGATTAAATTTATGTGATTCAATCTAAGGAAATTTCCTCCAGACCGAAACAGGACAATAATTGCATTAAAGTGTTGCAGTTTTTCCCCCACACAATCCATTCTACAGATGTCAAACAAAGCGCGAAATTGCAACAAATACCCAAAACTTTTGAATAGGAATCATACTTACTCGAAAACTGGTGCAAAAACTCTGAGACCTGCATACCACACCTCAGGGTCTGACAATGAAACGCCCAGTTTGAGGTTTACCAAATGGTCACTCAGGTCGTGCACTGATCTTGTGGCACGACGCATTTCCTGAAAGAATAGAAAAAAATTTGTATTTCAAGTTAAGTCTAAAGAAACTTTTTCCCAGTTTCAAAACTAATTGCCTAATTTCTACTTTTAAGATAAAGAAAAAGTTTAACAAGTATTTACCCTAAAAGAATCTTGATCCTGAAAGTGGAACACTTGGTTCAATTTCAAAAGTTTTACTGAATTATTTAAAAGTTCGTTTTGTTTCAAACTCTGGTTGGGAAGATAAAGTTTCAGTTAATTTGAGAGACTTGGTTATTTCTTGGATTTTCAAAATAAAAAATTTGTAAAACATCTACACAAAATTTTCTTTTTTTTGTTCGTCAATATTTCAACTTTGACTTTGATGATGAATCACTCAATGTAATAATCTTTATCGGAGTCAAAACTTTCAATCAAGGGTAAAAAATGGTTTGCATGGTCGAGCTTTACCTGTTAACCTCGGATCTCATTTTTTAGACTTGCCTTTTACCTGCTATCGATCTAGAATGACAATTTGTATTTGATTCGGTGGCTTCATCTTACAATTTCAAGCACTGATGTATAAAAATATATACTTTTAAATATATTAAATCAGAAGAGTTATAAACAAAGGCGTGAAACTTCTTTCAAATTTAATTCCCTCAATCACAGACTTTTAAGATCAGTGTTTTTGAAACCTACATTACTGGAAACTCTCAAAGGTTGAACTGGCCCAACCATGCAAATGTGAAAACCCGACTGAATGGACTTCTTTACTTACAGCCTCTAAAATGATTAAAACTATTAGAGATTGTAAACCAAAACCCCTCTCATAGCTTCTAAAAACTACATACTATAAGGAACCGAGGAAACCAGGTATAGGCAAGATCTATTACATTTAAAAAAAATATGGGAAGCAATCAATTGAAACGTTAGTAATGATTGAATTAGAGTAGAGTTAAAGGACTCTTTTTTTCAAGTATTATCAAATTGAGCATGCCTAAGTTACAAGATTCATAACTTGATTTGTTCATAATTTGAACTGTCAATTTATCTTGAACTATCGATTAAATTGGGATAATTGTAAAATCAACACTATCAGTGTTAGAATAATTAGCTCCATAATAAAAGCTGTCAATCAATCAATCTTTAATTTTGACCACTTTGGTATTGCCCAAACTTGATTGTTAGGCAACCTTTTTTAAGCTTTACCTTAGACACTTAATGGCTATACTTTAATGAATATTCACTGTGGCTGAGAGGTCCTAGGGACCTGACTGAGAACTAAGATCAAGGTTGTGTATTCAAACCTGGCACATGCAACCAGCAATTTTTTTAACCCCGGATTGCAAAAAAAATCAACAAAGCATCACTGTCAGGGTAGTAGTAATCTGCAATGACCATAGACTTCTTTGTCAGAATTCATATGAAGATGTTGATCACAAACAAACACAGGATGAGTCTATACTGCACAAGATCACTATAATTATTAATAATTATTATTATTCGATACTTTCAGAAGTTCTAGATTTGAAAGAAACATTTAAGTGTAAAATATTCTATTTAAAGGAAATATTTGGCCCATAATTACAGATTAAACACATTTTTTATGTATGGAATTTAAGGACAATTAGGTAACCGTGAATTAAATTTTGTTCGCACAAGGATACCCAAGACTGGGCGGAGGGAGTATTTGTCCAAAAGAAGCAATTCATTTTGCTCACAAGTTATTAAATAAAGTTATTCTGAAAAAATAAAAGAATCAAAATCAACTTTCTAGGTGTGTTGTGTGCCTTTTTGCAAAAATAATATGGAGTTATTGCATGCAAAACTTTGCATCGCAACAGTTTTCTATTGTACAAAGTGGTAACACTCAGTTGAAAGTTTGTAAATTATGCTTGGTTGAATTTTAAACATAATCTGGTGCCTCAAGCTCCAACACAAATCTCAATTCAACTTAAAATATTCAAGTAAGAGTACAAAATAAAAAATGGCATTTACCTGCGTGAAAAGGACAGTTGGCGAGGAAGATTTTTTCTCCATCTTGGAAAAAAAGTACGTCTAAAATTGAAAAAGTACAAGTTTTTGAGCAAAGAATGAGTTATTGGCACAAAGCATGAAAATTAAGTTTTCAAAAAAACTTGTTACGCCTCTTCTTGAACCAAAGACCTCTTTAATCGCAGTGTATTTTAAGAACTGAGCTTGAAAGGAAAGGCTTTCAAGCTTTCAAAATAAGATCCTGAATCTTTGTCAAAGATGATTTATCGTTGGGTTTTGAATATTTTAAAAATTCTAGAAAACCTGGAAAAATTTTTCCTGCTATTGAAAATATTTTATTACGCACCCAACTCATCTCTGCAATCAATATTTTGTTTAAAAAATCTTTTTTTACATTAAAAATGTAATTATTTTCAATGTCCTTATCTTGAAAAGAGCTGTCATTTTCCATTACATACATATTTCAATTGAACTTCAATGTATATAGCATAAATACCATGCAATATATTTTGTCTACTATTTATAATAGACTAAAAAATGCTGTGCATATCATTTGAAAAGGTTAGGCAAAAATGAAAAAAAATTAAACTTTCATTTGAGTGGTAGTCGCATAAACTTAAAAATTTAA
>Ga0194133_10007024_pt1 | contig 13616 bp, 9 predicted proteins | sample TA2KigOf40mmetaG_FD_155448 | JGI IMG/M metagenome (GOLD analysis project Ga0194133, IMG submission 155448) | Freshwater microbial communities from Lake Tanganyika, Tanzania - TA2015055 Kigoma Offshore 40m | ecosystem: Environmental > Aquatic > Freshwater > Lake | place: Tanzania: Lake Tanganyika...
CTACCCTAACCTAACCTAGCTTAGCCTAGCCTAGCTTAACCTAACCTAACCTAACCTAACCTAACCTAACCTAACCTGATCTAACCTAACCTAAGTTTTATCACTTGGATTGATATTTAAAAAAAATATCAAGGGACGATTCTGTAAGATTGATGGATGTGCACTTGGCTTGATTTTAAAATCTTAAAATTAAAGCGCCTTTTAAAATTCTTTCATAATAAAGTTCGCCTGGGCAGGTCGTTTAATTGATGGCGAGACATATAATTATAATGCATCTAGAAACTATTTAAAATTTAAAATTATAAAATTCAATTGGCTGAAAAAAATCCTCTAACATAATATAATGTAACAGTATGAACTCTGAATTACTTCTACAAAAACTCCTATCTATGTGAATCTTTTAAATAAATGAAAGTGTTGGATTTTTTAAAAAACTTTTTCATCCAAAAGCTATCAAATTATCGATTAAGTCAAAGGCATTTCTGGTAGATTTATACACTGTAACACTTTTCAATTTGATATCAACAACACAAAAATAGGGAATTGAGGTTTATGGATTTTATTACGCTAATGGCTAAGGAAGTTTCCAACGCTCATCAATCTACATGGAAAAAGGGTCATTATTACGACAAACAAGTTATGGTAAATAACACGAATCACGATATTAATTTAAATCATTTTAGCATTAATTCAGCGATGTTTTGTTAACAAAAGTTTTGTCTTACAAATAGACTGAATTATTTGATTGTTTGCTTAATCTGATTTCTCGAGACTCAGTCATTTACATTCAACATTTCTCAAGACTTTTCAACCTTTTAGGTGAGTTATGTTACAAAATTAACAGATTTCACATGTATCTCAAAAGACATTTTATCTAATCTTATTTTAATGGCATTTCAATAAATGTACATCAACTAATTTTCAAATAGTTCATATTAGTTGGATAAAATAAAAAAAGGGCCAAGTGTTTGCGGCCATTTATTGTAATATTACAAGTTTCAAAAAATATTCGTTTTTGAATAAGAAGAATCTCATAAATTTATTTAAAAATCTGAATTGCCCTTATCAGTAAAGCGACTCTGGAGTAACTTGATAGTAATTGATAAAGCTGCTTCTAGAATACAAATTTTTACTTTTTTAATCACGTGGTTTTAAATCCATGAGGTCGATCAAGTTAAATAAATTCACTTGTTGGACAAAACCTGAAAAAGTTTTTTTACACTTGTCTCTTTTGGATGCAAAAGTGCTGCAAAACCATATTTTCTGACACTCATATTAAACTTTTTGTATTCATACTTTTTAAAATGGTAGCATTCAAATTCAAGAGTTCCCTTATTAATTTTTCATGTTTCCAGTCAAGCTCCAAAGTTTGTAAAATATAATATTCAGCTGAAATATCAATTTTAAACATTTTTGTATACGTAAGACAAACAAAACCATATTTCAATAAAAATTTTGACCTAGCTTGCTTGCTAAAACTTCTTTGTTCATCTAAAATGTTGTTACGTAATAAATGAAGGAGTGTGTTTGGCATCCAATTTGTTGGGATCCTTGAAGAATGTTGTGTGAGTACATATATACAAAATTTTAATAGTTTTAAAGAATTAAATCAGACTGTTAATTTTCTTTTCGCAAGATGGATTTTTTCATTTCATGGTTGGTTTTTCATAAAATCTAAAATGCCATCGGTTCTGGCATCGTTTTGTACTTATCATTTTCATGGCAAATGACCAAGCTGTTTCGAACAGAAATTAGCTTTAGATAGAATTGTTTCTCTGTCAAGGAAATATTTCAGTTCTCCAACCATAGAGCAGAAATGAAGTATTGAAACTTTTTCAATTGTGTTTCTGAGCTATTTTATCTGATCTATTGTAGAAATTAGACGATATGGATCATAGCAGCCATCATGAAATTCACTCTGGCCACCACCCGATAAATACAGACGAGGCCCATGCCATGCATGATCACAATCCGTCCAGCTCTGGCATGGTAAAATAAAACGCCTTCAATTTTTTTCAAATTAAATTAAGAAAGTTTCATTTAGGGTCATGACATGATGATGTTTTTCCATGGAGGCGTTAATGAGGTCATCTTATTCAATACTTGGCAAATAGATTCTGTTGGTGGACTTATAGGTTCTATGGTTGCTTGCTTTTTCCTAGGCATTTTATACGAGGGCATAAAGTTTTTCAGGTATTTACAGCGGGAACCGCTCGCAGATCGTTTCATCAGATTTGATTCACATGAATTACTTTTCAGAGAAATCATCCTTCGTGGAAACTTTAAACAAGTTAATTACAACCGAGTCCCAAGATTGGAAAATGGCTCATCTGGAACCCAAAGGTCAGCCGTCACAGAAACTGGAGATACGGATCCAACTTTGTGAGACAATTTATATTTAAGAAGTGGTTTCTAAAAATAAAATTGATTTCTTTCAAGGCCTAAAGAAAGTTCAGATAGGCGACCGTCAAATCCTGAAAATGTAAGCTCTTTAATTCTTCTTTTCTTACTGAACTGGAATCTGCTTTTCAATTTAAGAATTTTTCTTTGATTTTCAGACTACAATTTTTAAAGTTATCGAAACTAACATGTTTTCGTTGGGCCACGTCGTCCTAACATTACTGTACTTCGTTCAGGTTTACAATTCTTTTTCATGTAAACTATTTTTGCATTAACTTCAACATTTTCACTCTAGCTAACTTTGGCATATTGTCTGATGTTGATTGTGATGACTTTTAACACCTGGCTTTGTGCAGCAGTAGTGATAGGTGCAACAGTAGGATACTTTCTATTTGGCTGGAGAAAATCTGTTGTCGTTGATGTAACTTCAGATCACTGCCATTGACAAAGTAAGGAACCAAGATATTTCTTAAAGAAACCTTATTTTGAATTCATATTCTAATTTCAGGGCTTTTCAAATCAGGCCTCCTAAAAGTGGCAAAAGCTCGTCGTCGGCTTTCCAGAAGACGCCTGATTCTTCTTCTTACTTTACTTACCTTGATTGCAACATTATTTTGGACTCACTGAACTTTTGAGTCAGATTTTGATATTGAAAAAATAATTTTCAAAGAGATCATTGATAAATTTTAAAAAAACCTTTGCAGCCAGTTTTCTTTAAATGAACTCATACCATATTTTTAATTTTGCGAAATTAGCTTTCTTTTCTTTGAGTGTTCATACCATCAACCATGACATTGACAGCACAAAGATTGAGTTTTAATTGAAAAAGTGTGACACCTTCAAAATGTGATGCTGAAATAAATACTTTTTATTTTTCAATTCGAAATTTTAGACTTTTTTTAGTTGGAAGTCGTTTCAAATTTATGGTTTTCAAAATAGGTATGATTCAGATCTCAAGTGATATTCTTAACAAACAATTCTGAAAAAGTAAAAGTTTTAGATTTATCAAGGTTTACTTCAATTTTGAATACCCTTGCTTTTCCCCAATTTTCCCTAAAACGCCCTTCCTCCCACAGTCCCATACCATTTACTTCTGATTTCCCTTTTCTCCACACTTTTCTTTCCTTATTCCATAAATCCATATATGAAAGTAAAAACTACAAATGAAACGAAAATTTTCTTCAAAGCATACATTAATGAACAATATTATGTCTTTTTCCATTTTAAAGGATAAAAAGTGAACTTGAGCATCTTCTTCATGGCGTCTTCATATAATTTGTAATTTGTGTCAGACCATTTTATCATCACTGTTCCAGACCATTTGGCTATGAACATTTTTCCAATTTTTCTTAATAAGCAACCGTTTGCTGAAGGGTATTTTTTATAAAATTTTGTTCTATACTTGTTGCACTTGGATTCCGATTTCTCAAATTTTTTTAAATGAAGCCTGTATTGTTAATTCAGATAAAAAATGTGGCAAAGTGTATGGCTCAGGATCAGCACTACACAGGGGAAGGATGTTCCCTGAATGAGTTGAGCTTATGGCATTCATTTAAAGTAAATCGCTTTATCTCTCAACTTTACTTTATTTATTTTATCCTGCATTTATTCCATGTTTCAATTATTCTCTCCACTTTCTCTTTCCAATTATATGTAATTGATGACGTCTATCATTTTGTTAATTAACATTCCATTGTTTACTGGTGAGCCGGCTGGCCCGCTGTCTGCGTTCATCTCCCTGAGATGATCTCTAGTGACCAATCTTGGTCTGACCAGATCTATCCATATCCTTCCGGTGAAATCTGATGCAATTTCCTCGGGACATTTCATCACTCACGGGCCTGCCTAGCTAACAGGCTCTCAGCCTGCCAGTCTGCTCATCAGTACCTATAAATATATGTGTACCTTATGGAATAAAGCAGTTAGCATTCAACAGTCTTGTCCTTTCAACCCAGGAGTTCTACCTTTTATTAAACATTAGATCCATTAAAAAACCCAGCAATTATAATATGGCTTGGCAAGAATTTGTCAGTCACTATAAAATTCTTTAAGCAAATATCAATTTTGCAAATTTGTCAATTTTTTAAATAAATTTAAGGGTGGGGCACTTGAAGAACCCACTTGGCAGATTAGATGGAGGTGGAAAAAACTGGACTTTTAATGTTCATAGCTAAATTCCAGAACCTAGATGAGCTATTTTTCCAAAAACAAATATGTCAGAAGGTAATTTGACAAATGGATGGTTAGCTAACAATCTTAATCTTAGTAATAGCATTAAAGCAGAATGCTAACTCACATCATGAAGGATAGAGAGCACCAAACACAATGTAGTGAAACTGTTGCATCTTTGCTTTGCTACTCTCAGAGTTTCCTTGAATTTTAATAACCTACATATAAGTAAAGCTACAAACTTTATTTTTCAGAAAAAATCTTTTCAACTCATCCCTAGGGATCTTCGCAAATGTTTTTACCCTTTTTTTAAAATTCCTCACAAGATTTAAATTTTTTTGCACTTGAATTTAGTGTTTTATGAAACAAGATGAAATTTGAAACAATATATAAATTTGGATATAAATTCTAAATGAATTGTATATCTTTCTCTCCCTTGAGAGTTACTGTTTGTCAGAGAGGCTGATCTTGTTTTGTATACAAAGAAAAATTCAATTTTGAGAGATCTGTTTCGAGATTAAGTTGATTTCAATTTACCAAGGATTTGACATTTGAAAAACACATTTTTCTCATATGTATCCATGTCAAAATGAGATTTTTGTTTGAATTTAAATTTGTATGTAAAATCATGTAAATGTACATTTTTAGAAAAGCTTTTGATCATTTTTGCCATTTCATGATTTCAAAAGAAAATCTCAATCTATCTTTGAATACATTGATGTATAAAAAAGTAGCCTCAGACTAACCTTTAGGGAGTTCATCGTCTCCAACCATCCATTTCTACTCAAGAAAGAGCGGTTGGATTTTTCTGTTAGCTCAACAAAATGGGAGAGGTATGCAAAAATAAAACATTTTTCTTTCAAAAGATAAATTTTTATTCAGAGCATTTTTGTCTTGCTGACAAACTACACGGAATTGACTTGAGACGAAAGGTAAATTTTTGACTTTCATTCCAGAATAAGTTATTTCTACAAATTTTAATACTTAAAATGAAATAACATCTCTTTGAAAAACATGGAAAGTTTCAAACAGAGAAGTTCCTTGTGGTTTAAAAGGGATTTGGATGTTGACAGCTAAGAGATCAAAAGTGGAAACTTTATTATTCTGGAAGGTTTAGAGTGACTTTAAGCATACAAGAGAACCAGACTTTTATGCTGAGGACCAATGAATTACTTGCATGAAGCCACTTGTGATTTCACACCATTCAATGCATACTAAAATTTCAACCAAAAGTTAAATCTTCTTTTTGTAAATTGGTGAGTTAGAAAAAAGAGATTCCTTAATAATTGACAAAAAGAATGTGATTTGAAAAATACCCTTCAAGTTGAAAAAAAGTAAAAGTCACAAGTTTTTAATATGGGTTGAAATATTGACTTTTATTATATTTTTTTACCACTTTGAAAATCTTTATGAATATTTTCAAAAGTTTTGAAATTAGCATTCCCTTTCATCTAAGCAAAAAAGTACGAAAAAATCAAAGGATTTCTTTGAAATAGTGAATATCTTTCTTTTTGAGATGAAGTAGAGGAGTGTTTTTTTATCACTAATTGATTAATTGACAGCCTTATAATTGAGTTATTTATAATGCATTGCTCATACATAAATGTACACGTATATGATCTGTGAATGAGGAATAAATTAGTTCAAGGGTATCATGTAGAAGCAAAAGCAGACTTTGCAGTAATTGCTATAAATGAAAAATAATTGGGGCAGCCACACTAAATGGGGGCTTTAGCACTGCTTTGTCAAGTCAAGTTGAAGGTAGCTTGAAATGAAAAGTTTTGTAAACAGTCTCAGATTTGGGCAAGCCCTTCATCAATTTTTATTTCACAAGGATTTTTTGGGCCACTTATTTAAGGGTTTGAGATTCTGGGTCTTGCTCAGAGTCTAGAGATGTGATTAGTATCACCCTTACTCAGACCTAGACACAAGTATTTATGAAGAAGGGAGACTAAAATTTTTTTCCCAAAGGTTTCAACACTGAGATGATGAGTCCATCATGGTTGCTTCGCACCAATCGCGAGACCGGTGGGGCCACTGCGATAAGTCTGACCAGAATCCGTAAGTTTGGGCCCAAAACTATCTTTGCATTTCAAGCCTGCGTCACATGGGCTATACTTTGCCTGCCAGGTAAGACACAAAAAAAACCTTCATTTAAAATCGTTTTAGTACTTTTAGATATATTTTTATTCTTCAGAAATACTTGATGTGTTTTCTGTCAATCTTTATTAATATTTTTTGTTGTATGAAATAAAATGGATTCGGAAATGGTTGCACCTAAATTATTAAAAGGATATTCACTCCAACTGATGTGTTTTTTCACCAATGTAGGTGGGAACAAACAACTCAAAATTGAAGATACGCAGACAGTCAGTATTACTTTGTAATGTTAGAATAATGAGTCCAAATAAAGGTTTTTCTATTCTATTTCTATTCTAATTAAGTAAAGCCACCTTTCTTTCCTCAATCAATCAATTAAAATAGGATATACTTAACCATTAGAATAAAAAATAAATAAAAAGACCACATCTGTTTTTTATCCACATCTGTCATCCCATAATTCAATTCAAAACAGGACATCCGTCAACACTAGAGAATCAAATTTCCTTTAACCATAAAGCACAATACCCCTTTTTCCCACTTTGAAGCAAACGGCTTGAATGCAAAAAGTATAAAAGAGCACCACCTTTTCAAATTGGTTATGGAGTTTTACATCACCCTTAGCTGCTACAACACCTATATGAAAATGTGTTCCCTGATTGATTGTTTCTCAATCCTCTGCTATTTGTTCTCCTGTTGTTTTTGATATTTTCATCATTATCATAAGAAAGGTAACCCTAGTCTAAAAAAGATAGCAAATTTTGCCATTGTTTGCTTTGATTTTGTTACTTTTCGAAAAAAATTGAATATTTTTTAATAAATTCATAATGGAAAATTTTGAAAGGAAAAAGTAACACTACTACCTTAAGAGAGAGAAGGGTATTGCAAGCAGGAAAAATAGTGCAAAAATAGTCGCTCTGATGGCTAAAAAATAATTCCGAAAGTACCACCAAGCAGAAAAAATGCTGAAATAGTTGCTTTAAACGCTTGAAAATTGGAAAGTGGAAAAAATAATGCAAAAATAGTCACTGTAAAATAATCTGATTTTAGAAAACATTAAATTTGGGCTAAGCACACATTTTCACATTAAAAGTGATTAAATGTTTTAGCTGTGACAAAAGCAGCCTATTGTGTTTAAATTGTCACTTAGCAATTATTATTCAACTAGCTGTGGTACCCGGCGCTGCCCGGATTAATTTGCAACCTGCTGAGCATCTTAAAAATGTGTCCTTCAGCTTTAGGGGTTTCAGGCCCCCAGGCCCAGGGGATGAGGGGGGCGGGGGTCAAACCTAGACCAAAACCTTCCTTGGACAGGTGGGGATGTGTGTGCAAAATTTCATCAAGATCAGTGCAGGGGTTTGGATTTCCATTAACCCTCCACATACCAACAGACAAACAAACAAACAAACAAACATCTGTACGCCCATTTTTATATATATAAGATAGAAGATATATAGATATAGATAGATAGAAGATAGATGGATTTTATATTGATTGATTGACAGCTTATAGTTGGTTGAGGAACTGATTCTTCTAATGCTGTCAAAGTATTAGACTTTACAACAATTCCCTAAACTCTTATTGTGTCTTGCAGTCATCTGAACTATCTCTGGTTAAATTTTGGGAATGGTATTATTTCTGATGTAATCTGCACAACCATCGATTCTGACTGTGGTAACCATCATGTTAGATGATAATTTAATGACAAATCCTGAGGTTAAAGATTTGCCCTGACGGGGATTGAGCCCCAGCCTCCCAGTCCACAATCAGATGCCATAACCATTAGGCCATGGCGAACCCAATCAAATCTCAGAACCTCAGGGAGAAAGAATGTTCTCTCAAAAACATCTCTACATTAGTATTTATATGTTAATTGTATACAAAGATTAATAGGATCAGCTATGCCAGCACAAACTTACCTAAATAGGCAAGAAATGGTCCTTTGATATCTCTTCATGGAATCAACAATTTGATGATAAAAAATGAACTTTTTCATTAGCTAAGAAAGAGTCTGAGTTTGTTTTTAAGGTCATAATGCAATGACATCAATGAGGCCTTATTTTGATTGTTTACAGGAAAAAATAAATGGCATTATACTGAATAAATATCCAAATTTTAGGAAATCTCACAACACTATTATTGTTGACCAATATTGACGAGGAAAGTTGGAAATACCCATTTGTGGACTATGACTTGCAAGGAAACGCAAGCTACAATTTCAAAGTCGAGTAAGATATAGCTACCTATAGTTTTATGATTTTCCTCATTTTTAAGATGGTAATAAATTAATTTTTGATTGAAGCACATTTAATTTACAGATTGGAATGTCATGAGAAAAAAGAAGACTACTCAATTCACAAAGAAAATGTTCATTACTGGATTGCAGGGGTGGGAGTATTTTCCATAGGTGTTTTTGGACTTGTTGGAAATTTTGTGACAATCATTACCTTGCAATACATCAAAACAAATAGAAGTTTCAACAAGTTACTCATGGCATTAGCTATTGTGGACTTCTTGGTATGAAATTAGATAAGATAGATAAGACATTTATTGTTCATTAAACAAATTACAAGTAGTTTGCCTTTACAAGAATTGTTGCATTTTAAACTACCTTTGGAAACATTTATTGATCCTAGATCTTTCAGTCAAATTTTGATTGCTCAACTGTCACAAATGTGGCTTCATTTGAGACTTATAATTGAATTGAAGTAAAGAAATTGCCCAATTCAAGTTCACCCAAAAACAAGTTAGGTTAGCTTGGTTTAGGGGTTAAGTTTAGGTTAGGTTAGGTTAGGTTAGGCAAGGCTAGGTTAGGTTAGGCTAGGCTAGGTCAGGTTAGGTTAGGTTAGGTTAGGTTAGGTAAGGTTAGGTTAGGTTAGGTTAGGTTAGGTTAGGTTAGGTTAGGTTAGGTTAGGATAGGTTAGGTTTGGTTAGGATAGGTTAGGTTAGGTAAGGTTAGGTTAGGTTAGGTTAGGTTAGGTTAGGTTAGGTTAGGTTAGGTTAGGTTAGGTTAGGTTAGGTTAGGTTAGGATAGGTTAGGTTTGGTTAGGATAGGTTAGGTTAGGATAGGTTAGGTTAGGTTTGGTTAAGATAGGTTAGGGTAGTTTAGGATTGGTTAGAGTTCGACGAGTTTGGATTGGACGAGTTCTCATAGTCTCTCAATCTAAGTTCTGGGCAAAAATCTTGAGCTTGGCCTGCTGTGGACTTTGATAGACTTTATGAAAGATCTGAGATTCAGTGTTCAATATGATGGAATCTGGACCATTTGTCCAAGGTTCGTTTCTTGGACCTGCCAAATTCTTGGCTTACTGCAGAAACCTCAAAGATGTATTAAATGGAGCTATTTTTACCAGCTATGCAGTTAGGTTAGGTTAGATCAGGTTAGGTTAGGCGATTTTTTTAGGCAAAAAAATTGGGCATCTTCAAAGGAAAGCTTCATGAAAAAAAGTCCACATCTCTTTAGTAACTTAAGACATTAATAAAACAGAAAATTACAAAAATATGGCTTCATTCACCAATCAATTAATGAGAAATCGAAGAGAGGCACTTACTTATTACGTGGAAAAATTTTCAATTTCAAATTTTGATTCTAACTTTATTTGAAATAATTGTTGCCAAAAATTTCTTTTTTATTGAAATATTAATTTAAGACTTTTATCACAAGTTTTAATTGGTCAGAGCTTTCAAAAGCTATAAAAAAAAATTATTGCAATAAAAAGTTTTTTATTAACACCGAAGCAACATTTTTAAATGTCCAAATATCACTTTTTGCCAATGATATGATGGCATTTTGGTAGAAAAACAAATTTTTTTGCTGTTGCCTTTTAAATTGCAAATTCATTCATTTGATACTTGTTCAAATTAATTTCTACTAGTTAATACTGGAACTGATTCTGGAAATATCCCTGGTTGGTGTCTTTTTAGTACCAGAACCTCTTTGGTTCAAGAAGCTATTTCCATACTTGATACACCCAGGTAATAAAAATGTAAGATAAAAATACAAATTTTGATTGAATAGATTTTTTTATTCATTACAGGCCGGGGTATTTTAACCACTGCAGATATTTTTTTGACCGTGGCTGTTTCACTGGAACGTTACAAAGCCATTTGTAAACCATTGATGCCAAGACATCCTGTCTATTTGTACCTCATTTTTGTCTTCTTGATATCTGTAACCCTGGAAATTCCACTCTTTTTCGAATTCGAGACCAACCCGAATGCTACTGACTACTGGACTACGTTCTTGAATGAGGAAATCACTTACATTAGGGTGAAAAGCTTTTGGAATGAGCTACTGGTAATAACCATAAGAACATATTTGAATACAGACAAAACCATTCCATATCTTCCTATTTAATAGGTTACAGGGATACTTCCAATTTTGGTTTTAGTATTTTTAAATGTTAAGATTTACTCTGAAATCATGGACTCTTCAGGGTAAGGTCTTTATTAGTCAGGCAAAAATTTGCTTCAATACAAAATTACTATAAATTTAGGTTCACTAAAAGGGTTGCTCGATCCATAGTCAATACTTTGACGTCGCCATCAAGGAATAACAAAGATCTTGATGACTCTAGACGAGCAAGTAAATCTTAGTCATTGAAAAAATTTGTGCTCCTAATGGAGATATAAAAACCTTGTTTTTAGGTAATCACGATAAAAGGATCTCTTTTCAATTGGTAAAAAAGTCCAATCTAAGAACAGATGAAACCCTTGTTCCGAGTTCTGAATGTTTGGATGAATCAGCTACGTTTTATTTGCTAAGTCCAACAGACACTTCATCCAAAATCACTTTTAGCATGACCCCCAAGACAGCATCGCCAAGTGATTTGGCTCAACACTTATTTCCCAAAGTGATGATTCAAAAAGTTGACGATCTTGTTGAAGGTAAAAAAAATTGAAATTTTCCATAATGCTTTCTTTTTTATTGACAAAAAAATTTTTTTGCAGATGATTGTGAAATTGAAACACAACCAAAAGAGGTCACCATGGTAATAAACCACCATTTCAAGTTATGCCCCAGATAAAATCTTCACATTAAAAATTTTTTTCTTAAGATAAACCGTCGTGAAAGTCGTTGCATGTTGCCATCATTCATCAGCCGAAGGTCAGAATCCATAAATACTGGAAACTTTGTAAGGGCTGAACTTGCTGAACAAGAAGACTTTCTGGAAATTGAGCCTACTGTGAAGAAAAACCAGTCAGAAGTGCTTCGTAAGAGGCACAAAAAGTCCACGGTCATCTTAGTTTTAGTTGTCTTGGTCTTCTTTTTTTGCCACATTTACCGTCTACTTTTTCGACTTTTTCAAATGACTTTTACTGAAAGAACAGTTTATGTGACTTTTCATATGTGTTTGGAGAAGGGCAGATACCAAGTTCCTGTTGTACTTTTCATGATGGCAGATTTGCATTATTTTTTCTTGACCATCAACTCTTCTGTAAATTTTTTGATTTATTGTTGTGTAAGTCAAGAATTTAGGAAGCATATGCTGGAATTTTTAACTTACCGACGAACATACTAATATTTATTCATGAGTCAATATTTTTTATACTCATCACCCTTAAATTAAAGTTTCATTCTCAGCATGAACTTGTTTGAACCTCTGATTGTTAAAATGAACTCATTCTATATTCTATATTTATTCTCTCTATATAAAGATGAGGTTACATATGTTTGTTTGTTTGTCTGTCTGTTGGTATGATGAGGGCTAACGGAAGTCCAAACTCCTGCACCGATCATAATGAAATTCTGCACACAAATCTCCACCTATCGAAGGAAGGATTTGGTGCAAGTTAGACCCCCACCCCCTCCCTCATCTGGGCCTGGGGAGTCTGAAACCCTAAAAGCTGAAGTGAACATATTTGAAAACTGTTAACTTAACAAAAGATGTTCAGCAGGTTGGAAACTAACCCGGGCAGCGCCGAGTACCTCAGCTAGTATTGAATAATAAAGTTGATCTATTCATCAGCTATTTAAATAGTAACATACATTGCTTATCTTAAAAAATGATTTTGTTCAGCTTTTCTTTGATGTGAAAAATAAGAATTAAGATAAGGTAGATTTATCTTGGCTTTCTTATCCTGTTATTCGACAAAAATATCCCTACTCTAACATTTTATTTTTCAATCAAAGATTTGTTTACCAATAAGGTACCAATTTAGAGGTATCATCTCCATTGACCTTTACTTTTTGTGATCATTGTTTCAGGATTTAGAAAAGAATAAATAACTTGAGAAAAAATCAAAATAATAGTGCATGTTTTTAACTATTTTCATTTTTAAGAGATAGATATTTAAATAAGATTTCTTAACGTAACATTGACTTTGTCGTCCAATAATGAAAATTCGGTATCATTTTCAGGCCCCAGTCTCAGCCCCAGTCGGGCTGTTTCGGCCGCCCAAGGGCGCCCACCTGTCAGCCCCAGTTGGGCTGGCGGTCCCTTCCTTTGAAGGGTACAGGCAGGGCATGCGCCCACCTGAGGAGTATGTGTGTGAGAATGAGTGGAGCCAAGCCTACAAGAGAAAAAACAAACACCTGTCAGCCAGCACACCAAATATGTATTCAGCGCCATGCACCCAGCCAGCCAAGCTAGACCAAGAGCCACGTTGCATCGTGAGAGGAGGCAGCCTGCTGAGAAAAGAAAGGAAGAAAAAGAAAATCATCAGAATTGAAATTTTTGCTGATCAAGAAAATGTGCATCAATCTTGCTTTAAATTTCATAAAGTAAAGGTGTTTGATAGGCTTAGAGAATAAAGTCAAATTCTGGCTCAGAAATTGTGTTCTTTATTTGGGAAGGTCTATCAAAGTGTTTTCTGGGAGATTTTTTAGCCAAGTGTCTAAGGTTTTCCAAAGAGATTTTTGGGTGAGTTTTAAAATCTAAAGATCTGATACCATCTTGATTAAAGGCTGACATAGTGCAGCTTAGGTCAAGGTGAAGGGCTTTGAG
>Ga0194133_10007025_pt1 | contig 13615 bp, 14 predicted proteins | sample TA2KigOf40mmetaG_FD_155448 | JGI IMG/M metagenome (GOLD analysis project Ga0194133, IMG submission 155448) | Freshwater microbial communities from Lake Tanganyika, Tanzania - TA2015055 Kigoma Offshore 40m | ecosystem: Environmental > Aquatic > Freshwater > Lake | place: Tanzania: Lake...
TCGAGAGTTTTATAACGATGAAACCATAAAGCAATCCTGCCTGTTTCATAAAGAAAATGCTACTCACTCACTCTAGCCCCACCCTAAAAAATGACCCCCAAGCCTAAAAACTTTGGAATGAATCCACTCATTCAAAAATGCCACTTAAACTTGACTTGTTCATACTGTAACTAGTATTTAAGGAGCTTATCATTTCATCTCTCATAATTTAAAAAACTAAAAGTTTGAAATAGTTAGAAAAACTGAAAATCTAGTTTTTTCTTTTGAATATTTTCCTAGTTTTCAAATATGAAGTCCATTTAAAAATCTTTTTTTTAATAAAAAGGTCAGGCATTTTAAATTTAAATAACAAAAAGAGACGTGATTGTATTTTTTTGAAAACTTGCGAGAATTTCTTTTTATAATTTTAGTACTTTCCTCACGGCCTCTTCACTATAACTGACAAATAGCTAAAACACAGCCAGATAAAGTGATATTTTCTGCTGTCCGTCTCCAACGACGTGACCATGACGACAGACATTAGTGTTGGTGTCCGGTGGGACCCAGTCGCGCAGCACGAAGTCATCGACGAATATGAATTCGATTACGATGGAGGGAACTCTTCCTCGAGGTTGTTTGAGCGGTCAAGAATAAAAGCTCTAGCGGGTGAGCCCCACACAAATATTCAGCATGCAAAATTATGGTTTTTAACTCTTATCCTTTTAAAGTTGAGCGTGAGCACGTCCAGAAAAAAACTTTTACAAAATGGGTCAACTCTCACTTGTGTCGAGTCAATTGCCGTGTCACCGACTTGTACACCGACCTCAGAGATGGAAAACTGCTCATCAAATTGCTAGAAATTCTCTCTGGAGAAAGACTTGTAATTTTTTAATCGAAAATTCTAATTTGATTGAAACTAAAAGTCTGAAAATAATTTTACAGCCACGTCCTACCAGAGGGAAAATGCGTATTCATTGCCTGGAAAATGTGGACAAAGCACTGTCTTTTCTATACGAGCAACGAGTTCACCTAGAAAACATGGGAGCTCATGATATTGTGGACGGAAATCCAAGACTGACACTAGGATTGATCTGGACCATAATTCTTAGATTCCAAATACAGGAGATAACAGTTGAAGAGCCAGGACCAGGAGCTGCAACTCGGTGAAAACAATTGAAGCATAATTATTTATAATCTAACCATTAATGATTTTTGTATTCTTTTATTTTAGCTCTGCCAAGGATGCTCTGTTACTTTGGTGCCAGATGAAAACTGCTGGATATCAAAACGTCAATGTTAGAAATTTTACCACTTCTTGGAAAGATGGCTTGGCATTTAATGCTATTATTCACAAGCATAGGTAAAAGCTAATTAGCAAAGTTGAAATATATGAAGCTGTTAAAGGACCAAAGCAAAGTTAAATGTTCAATTCAAACTCGAGTGTTCAGTTTGAAATGTTTCTTAAGAAAAGTTGTAACTTTAATTGACTTGTGAAATGGTTCGAGTTAAATTGCATTTACTAACAAGTTTAATTATTAAATCAGGTCCGATCTCATTCAGTATGAGCGTCTCTCTAAATCTAATGCTCTCTACAATTTGAATAACGCGTTTGAGTTGGCTGAGCGTGAGTTTGGTTTGGTGCGCCTTCTTGATCCTGAAGATGTAAATGTGGAAACGCCGGATGAGAAATCCATCATCACATATGTTGTGACCTACTATCATTACTTTTCTAAGCTAAAACAAGAGACAGTTCAGGTAAAAGTTTTACTTTGTTTTCTATTTAAAAGTTACTTTTAAAAAGTTTACTTTAAATTTAGGGAAAGAGAATTGCTAAAGTTGTTGGCATATCCATGGAGTGTGACAAAATGATCGAAGAATACGAAGGATTCACATCTGACTTGCTTAAGTGGATAGAAAATGCTATCGAAGCTTTAAATGATCGAAATTTTGCAAACTCCCTGAGAGGTGTTCAGGAACAGCTGGCTCAATTCAATACCTATAGAAATGTCGAAAAACCTCCAAAATTTATGGAAAAGGGAAATTTGGAAGTTCTTCTTTTTACTTTGCAATCTAAAATGAGAGCGAACAACAAGGTTCCTTACTTTCCTAAAGAGGGAAAAACAATCTCTGATATAAACAAGGCTTGGGAAAGGCTTGAGAGGTCAGAACACGAAAGAGAGCTGAGTCTCAGAGATGAACTCATTCGTCAGGAAAAGCTTGAACAATTGGCTGCAAGGTAATTTAATTTAAAAATGAAAATGGAGTCCAAACAGAAATCAAGGATTTTTTGATACCCCTAACAAGATTCATGATTACTTTCAATAATATTAACCGTTTTAGATTTAACCGCAAGGCTGGAATGCGTGAAACATGGCTGAGTGAAAACCAGCGTCTGGTCTCTCAAGATAACTTTGGTTTTGACCTCACTGCAGTGGAAGCTGCAGCTAAGAAGCATGAAGCTATCGAAACAGACATATTTGCTTATGAGGAAAGAGTTCAAGCCGTTGTTGCTGTTGCCCACGAGCTGGAGGCAGAGAACTATCATGAGATTGAAAAAATCAATTTGAGGAAGGACAACGTGCTAAGATTGTGGAACTATTTGCTTGAGCTTTTGAAAGCCAGGTGTTATAGGATTTTTTCTTTCAAGTCTCAAACGTTTGTACTAACCATAAATTTTGTGATAGGCGCACCCGGCTTGAACTGTCATTGCAGTTGCAGCACAGTTTTCAGGAAATGATTTACATATTAGATTCTATGGAGGAACTCAAGTTTCGCCTTCTGTCAGATGATTATGGAAAGCACTTACTTGGGGTCGAGGATCTCTTGCAAAAGCACTCTTTGGTTGAAGCCGATATTAATGTTTTGGGAGAGCGAGTGAAGCAGGTCTCTCTTTTGAAATTTAAGCAACTGACTCTGTCCTTATAGCGAACAATTTTTTTAAGGTGGTTCAAAACTCGGTTGCTTTCTTAAAAGAAGAGCAGGATGAGGATTACAAACCATGTGACCCCAGCATTATAGTTGAAAGAGTCCAAGCTTTAGAAGGCGCTTACGAAGAATTGGTATGATAATTTGAATCTTTGCTCGCGTCAATAAAGATTATAAATTTATGGTTTTGCTCCATCAAATAAACTAACTATCTCTTGTTCGATAGATTAAGCTTGCTGTAGAACGTCGTTCCCGCTTAGAAGAATCCAGACAATTATGGCAGTTCTATTGGGATATGACGGAGGAAGAAAATTGGATCAAAGAAATGGGACAAATCTTATCCCAAGGGGACATTGGACATGATCTTACTACCATACACTTGCTTTTATCAAAGCATAAGACCCTTGAAACAGAAATTAAGTGAGTTTTCATAGAGTTTCAGTTGTATGTAAATCCAGGTGTTTGAAGCAAATGTTTATAACTAAGGGCTCATGAAAATACTCTTCGCCAATCCATGGTTGCTGGAGAAGAACTTATAAATGCCGGCCACTTTGGATCTGAGCGGGTTCATCATAGGCTTACTGAAGTCGACGAAATGTGGCAACACCTTATCAAACTAATGGAAAATAGGTAATGTTGACCTTCAATAAGATCCGCGCATAAATTTACACTTACTCTCAATTTATTTCAAGGAAGCGTCGGTTGACTGAAGCTGTCGAATTTCACCAATTTCTCACTGATGCTGATGACGTTGATACTTGGATGCTCGATTTACTTCGTATCGTCTCTTCGGATGACATTGGAAAGGACGAATCAAATGTTCAGACATTACTGAAAAAACACAAAGATATAGCGGATGAACTTAAAAATTATTCAACTACAATTGAAACTTTGCATGACCAAGCCAAACAGCTTGGCGAAGACGATAAAATAGGTAAATGACTCTGAAAAAGTCAATTAAAGTTTCTTTTTTCATTTTCAAATCTTTGAGAAAATGGTAAACTTAAACTGAAGTTTATTTTTTATTTTCTAGCTGTAGACGACAGGTTGGCCTCCATCGATAACAGATATAAAGATCTTCAGGATTTGGCAAAACTAAGAAAGCAGAGACTTTTGGATGCTCTTTCTTTGTACAAGCTCTTCACTGAGGCAGACGGTGTCGAACAGTGGATACTTGAAAAGGAAAAGATGTTGGTGACCATGGTCCCTGGAAAAGATATCGAGGATTGTGAAATTATGAAGCACAGATTCGATGGATTTGATCGGGAAATGAATGCCAATGCCAGCAGAGTGGCAGTTGTGAATCAGCTTGCAAGACAATTACTCCACGTTGAACATCCAAACTCAGATGCTATTGTAGCTCGTCAAAATGACCTTAATCAGAAATGGAGTGAATTACGTGAACGAGCAGAAAATAAGCGGGAGGAGCTTGGGTCAGCACATGGGGTACAAACTTTCCATATTGAGTGCCGAGAAACTGTTACATGGATTGAAGACAAGGTAGTTTAATTGAAACTTTTTGTGTTTAGTCATTCAACAAAGAACTTGAAAGAGTGTTAAATCTTTTTTCAGATGAGAGTTTTGGAGCAAACTGATGAGCTGAAAATGGACTTGACTGGCATAATGACTCTTCAAAGAAAGTTATCAGGAATGGAGCGAGATCTTGCAGCAATTGAGGCCAAGCTAAAAGCGCTGGAGTCTGAAGCTGACAAAATTAAGGACGTCCATCCTGAAGAAGCTGCTCTTGTGCGCGAGAAGATAGCTAAACTTCAGGGATCATGGGAAACGCTCACTGCGATGCTTCAGGAGAGAGATGCGAAGTTAGAGGAGGCTGGTGACCTTCATAGGTTCCTTAAGGACCTTGATCACTTCCAAGCATGGCTTACTAAAACTGAATCTAGCATTGCAAATGAAGATAGTCCTTCAAGTCTTGCAGAGGCAGAAAAACTTTTGAGTCAGCATCAACAAATAAGAGAAGAAATTGATAGCTATACCCACGATTATGCGTCCATGATGGACTATGGCGAGAAGGTAACAGCAGATCCATCAACCTTTGATGATCCTCAGTACATGTTCCTTCGCCAGCGTCTGAAGGCCTTGAAGGATGGATGGGAAGAAGTTCACCAAGTAAGATTAATCTATGGTTGGAAGTTTTTCTCATTTTTATTTTTCATAAGTTTTTGACATCTTTTATAGCACGTTTTTCCTGGAGGTACATGTAAAACTAAAAATTTATTCTCATTCTAGATGTGGGAAAATCGTCAGCAACTTCTTTCACAATCCCTCAACCTGCAAATGTTCAATAGAGATGCCAAACAAGCTGAAGTATTGCTTTCTCAACAAGAACACCTTCTCAGTAAAGATGAAACACCTTCAAACCTAGAACAAGCCGAATCTCTCATTAAAAAACATGAGGCACTTCTTACAACCATGGAAGCAAATGATGACAAAGTCAATGGCGTTCTCCAGTTTGCACAACGCTTATGCTCTGAAGACCATTTTGCAGCAGATAAGATCTCCAAAAAAGCCCAAGATATATCAGAAAGAAGAAACTCTAATCATGAATTAGCTTTGAGTCAGCTTGACAAGTTGCGTGATCAACTTTTGCTGCACCAGTTTTTGCAAGATTGTGAAGAGCTACATGATTGGATACAAGAAAAAAATGTTCTTGTTCAGGAGGATACCTATAGGTCTGCGAAGACAATTCATAGCAAATGGACTAGGCACCAGGCATTTGAGTCCGAGATAGCATCCAATAAGGAACGTTTAGACCGCGTCCAGGTAGCTAAGATAAATTTTTTACCTTTCAAAAATACTAATAGAATAATTTTTCATAGGAAAATGGCGAAGAGCTTTTGAAAGCCAAGCCAGAAATGGCTCAAATAATTTCGCCAAAAATGTCTGAACTCTCTGCTGAATTTGAAGCACTTCAACAAAACACCAAAGAAAAGGGTGAACGTCTATTCGATGCCAAAAGGGCCGACTTGTATGAGCAGTCATGTGATGATATTGATGGTTTCGTGACTGACCTTGAGCGCCAGATCGAGGCTGAGCCGATTGGAAACGACCTAACTTCTGTCAATATATTGATGCAAAAGCAGCAGATGATAGAAACTCAGATGCAAATCAAATCTGCTCAAGTAAATGAGCTAGAGTCACAAGCTGATCACCTAAGAAAAATGACACCAGAAAAAACAGAGGAAATCGAAGCCAAGAAGGCCTTAATCGCCCAAAAGTTTGAAAGCATTATTCAGCCCTTGGAATTAAGAAAGAATGAGCTCCTTCTCAAGAAAGAAGTTTTCCAGGTAAAATTACTTACAATTCGTTTTGGGAAAAAATTGATATAAATATTTTGCCTCCCAGTTTATGCGAGATGTTGAGGATGAAAACATTTGGATCGAAGAGAAGATGAATGTGGTTACTTCTGAAGAGTACGGTTCTAGCTTACAAGAAGTGAATCTTCTAATGAAGAAAAACAAAACTATGAGAGCAGAGATTGAGAACCATGAACCAAGAATCAGATCTGTCTGCGAAAATGGCCAAAAGCTCATTCAGTCTGGACATCCTGATTCTGACAAGTTCAACCATAACATTCAAGATTTGCTTGAAAACTTAAGACACCTCAAGGAAATGATCGATGCAAGGTAATAACAACCAAAAAAAAGGGTACCACCATTCACCAGTGTGAATTGTGGCACCTTTGTTTGGTCGGGTATCATTTTGAACAAAACTAAATTATTCAAAAGATTCAAAAATCATTTTTTTCCATAATAGAAATGCCAAGCTTTTGGTGTCTGAGAAAGCACAACAATTTTTCTTTGATGCGAATGAGGCAGAGGCCTGGATGTCTGAACAAGTAAAATAAATATGTTTTAGTTTTCAAAACACTAAAGAGCTAAAAAATTCTTTAGGAACTTTACATGATGGTTGAAGACCGTGGAAAAGATGAATTCTCAGCTCAAAATCTCATGAAAAAGCATGATGCGCTTGACTCTGCAGTTGAGGATTATAGCAACAACGTAAGGTTGCTTGGAGAAGCTGCAAAACAGCTTATTGCCGATGGTCACCCAGACAGTGAACAAATATTAGTCAGACTTGGACAGGTACAAAAAAGAAATATAAATAGGGTTCGAAGATTTCAAGTTCATAAATTTAGATTGATAAGCTTTATGCTGGACTGCGTGATCTAGCTGCTGAAAGACGGGCGAAGTTGGACGATGCATTGAAGTTGTTTATGTTGAATAGAGAAGTTGATGATTTAGAGCAATGGATTTCTGAGAGAGAGGTAGTTGCTGGATCACATGAACTTGGACAGGTCTGCAACATTTTCTCGCAAAATACGGACTTTCTTTTGGTTTCTTGCCTTGCAAAAGTAAAGATTTTTTAGGACTATGAACATGTCACTCTTCTTTGGGAAAGGTTCAGAGAATTTGCAAGAGATACAGAATCTATTGGCTCAGAGCGTGTTGCTGCTGTTAACGAAATTGCCGACAGTCTCATCAGCACGGGACATACTGACGCAGCAACTATTGCCCAATGGAAAGATGCTTTGAACGATGCTTGGGCTGACCTGGGCGAGCTAATAGATACGCGAACTCAAATGTTAGAAGCCTCGAGAGAACTTCACAAGTACTTCCACGACTGCAAAGATGTTTTAGGAAGAATCATGGAAAAGTCGAATTCAATGTCGGACGAACTTGGCAGAGATGCTGGATCGGTCCAAGCTCTCCAAAGAAAACATTTAAATTTCATTCAAGATCTTCAAGGCTTACAATCTCAAGTGCAGGCTATTCAAGCAGAGTCTGCCAAACTTCAGGACGCTTATGCAGGGGAAAAAGCGATGGAGATCACAAACCGAGAGCGTGAAGTCGTTAGAGCATGGCTCGAACTTCAAGCCCAGGGAGAAGGAAGGAAGGCTAAATTGCTTGATACAAATGATTTGTTCCGGTAAGAAGGGATCCTTTTTTGAAAAGGCTTAAGATTAAAATATTTTTCCATGTCAGATTCTTTGCAATGGTGCGAAACCTAGTTTTATGGATGGATGACTTGATGAGACAGATGAAAACTTCGGAAAAACCACGTGATGTGAGTGGTGTTGAACTTCTGATGAATAATCATCAGGGTCACAAGGCAGAGATTGATGCAAGGTATTTATTTTAGGCATCAAACCATGTTTATTTTGAAACGTTTGACATTCTAATTGATTTGACAGGGAAGACAACTTTAGTGATTGCATATCTCTTGGGAAAGAGTTACTATCCCGTAACCATTATGCCAGTAATGAAATAAAGGACAAGTTGGTAGAATTGACTAACATGAGAAATGAGAAGCTTCATAGATGGGAAGAGAGATGGGAGCACTTGCAGGTTTGGTGTTATTGGAATACTTCCATTTTTTATCAAAAACTAATTTCACCACTTGTTTCAGCTCATTCTCGAGGTTTACCAGTTTGCTCGTGATGCTGCTGTGGCTGAAGCTTGGCTGATTGCACAGGATCCTTATCTAAAGTCAGAAGAACTAGGGGTAAAACTTAATTTTTTCACTGCCAGTCTGCAGTGTACCTAGAAAATCATTCCTCTTATTTCAGCAAACAATAGACGAGGTCGAAAACTTAATAAAAAAGCACGAGGCTTTTGAGAAAGCTGCTGCTGCCCAGGTTGAGAGGTTTGCCGCCCTTGAGCGGTTAACAACGGTAAGTTTTAGTTATTGACAAAAATCAAGCTCTTTTCTGTGTAGCAAACGTCTCTAATTAAGTGGAAAAGCAGGTAAAACAATACCTAAAAATATCTATCTTTTATAGTTTGAACTTAAAGAGTTGAAACGTCGACAAGATGAGGAAGATTACAGGCGTCATGAAGAATATATAAAACAAAGTTCAACACCTCAGCCCTCTTCAGCCCGAGAAAAGGTCCATGCAGGTGCTGAGCGAGCCGAAACCACTAGCATCAAGTCTGGAGGTAAGATATTTTATTATCGTAGACTTATTTAGTTTCTCGAGAGAGGATGCATTATCATAAAGGTGTGGCAAAAAAGCTAAATAGTACAAACTAGTCTCTCTAGATCCAATCAAAATAGTATCGACTGCTAACCACTAATAAACTTTTCAAAAGTCTTTTCTATCAATTTTATACTCTAAAACTCATAACTTTCTTTTTATTTTTTTTCTCTTCCTTTTTTCTCTCTTGTATATTAACAGGCGGCCCTTCTCAGTCCAGGCCGGCCAGCGTAAAGCCAAGGCCACGGTCAGAGGAATCGCCCTTACCCCCAACAATGAGCATTAAGCCTCTGACCGGGGCTTTAGGTTTTGATGAGGCTGAACAATCAAAAGGTATTGTAGAATAGCAAGCTGAAGTTTAGTGTGATTCAATAGTTAAAAAGAATATTTCTCTCACTTGTAAATCCACTAAAAATACCGATCGAAGCACACACTTAAGCTGTCCTTTTTTCTCCTCTGTTCGAATCCATGTTTTCATACTGTCAAACATTTGTAATTCAAACGGAAACACATCTACGTTACCAAACCAAGTTTTAAAGCTAAATCTTAGGTATATGGTGGCAGGATTCTTTGCTCGAGGGATTTCAACTCTTCTACTTTTCTGCATTTTATCTCACATTTTCATGCTTAACACTAAATTTCCCTTGATTTGTAAAATAGTGTTTTGTTTCTTAACAAAATTTTGAAATTTACTTAGTATTTTGCCAGGATTCTTTTATTTAATTATCAAACAAAGCTTTAATGAGGGGGAAATAATTGATCATTTAAAAACCTGATTAAAGGCTGTTTTTAAAAATTGATTTTTTGTTTTTTTGTGCTTGACTCGAGTTAATCAGTGCTTTTTATTTTATTTTTGCATGACTTTATTCAACCTCCACCTTATTAAATCTGTTTTTCTTCCACTCGTGCTTTTTTAACAGCCTCTGGCAGGAGAGGTAGCACTGCGAGTGATAGAAAACGGTCGAAATCTCGAGCAAGATCCAAGTCACCATTTAGAAGTTTCCGCTGGCCAAAAAAGACAAGGCCAGAGGCTGCTCAATCGGCAAACTTCAGTGATGACGAAGAAACGATTCAACGAACATTTGGTAAGACGGGTACATGCCACCCTTCGGTTTAATGGGAATATTTTCTGCTCTAAATTTGAACATATTCAAGAAAGTATCTTGCTTGGCAAACTGAGAAATTTCAGTGTTCCAAAGGATTTGTCAACCGTTTTCGTCTACACCTAACTCGATTTTTTTATTTTTATAAAGCTTCTATAAGGTTTCCTGTCTTTATTAATCCAAATAACGATCATTTGATACTTAAATTAGCAGCCAAATTTCTGAAATTACAACATCAACTGCTTCTTAATCCTGAATTTCAAAACTTTTCGATGCTGTTCAAATCAAGGTCTTATTAATAATAATAAGAAAATTTGACTTGCAGAGCGGGGTGATGACGAGTTAGAAGGCACACTCATTAGGAAACATGAGTGGGAGAGTACAACCAAAAAAGCTTCAAACAGGTAAAATTCAAACTTAACTTGTTGAGGTTTTTCTCTTTGAGGAAATGCAAACATCACATTACCTTTTAGATCATGGGACAAGGTTTGCGTTGTTCTCAAAGGATCCAAGATAAACTTCTACAAGGATCAAAAGTCCTACCGTTCTGCACCTGATGCAACATTCCGTGGAGAGCAAACGATCGATGTCACAGGAGGAAAAGCTGAAAGAGCTGGGGACTACAAGAAAAAACAAAATGTCTTCAGGCTCAAGTATGCTATATAAGATTATTGGCAAACTTAAAATGAACAATTTTGACAAAAAATTCTTATCTTTGTTTAGACTTTCCACGTATGTACCCTATTAAGATTTGATAGCTAAATTTTAAAAATTCCTCAGCTTTTTCTTCTTATTCAACTTTCCCGCCAACGAAAGACTTCGAATTTGCTATTATCTACTGTTTAAACGAAGAGAATTTCTTTGACAATTCTTCTCAAGTCAAGTCATTCTTTTAAAGTTTTCTTTGACTTATTGTTTTTAGACATGTTCTTCAAAAAATATCTTCCTCATTTTTGAAGTATTAATGGAAAGAAATGAACCCTTTTTTGAATTTTCAGGCTCGCAAATGGAGGTGACTATCTTTTCCAGGCTCAGGTAAAAGAGTTTTATTTTTTAGATTATTTCTATTCGGCTTTTATTCTCATGATCTCTCCACAATCTTCCAGGACGAGGAGGAAATGAACCTTTGGGTCCAAGCCATTAACTCCATGGCTCAGGCCCAAGCCGAAGGAGAAGCTGGTAAAGCTCACACCATGCCTGCTGGCCAGCTAGGAGAAAAAGAGCCTAAAAAACGGTCTTTTTTCACCCTGAAGAAAAAGTAAAACAAAATTCATTTCCAGATCTGAGGAGAACAGTAGAAACATTCCCTTGACTAACTACTATTATTAATGTTCTCTAAGTCCTTAACATTTTGTTTGCGATGAGCTCTTTTTCGTATATTTTTGTTTTTCTTTCGTTTTGATTCAGAAAAAGATGATTCAACTTTGAAGGTTTGCTTGATACCCTGATATGAAATACTAAAACAAAGAAATGTACTTTAAACTATTGCTAGATTTCAACAAATCTATTCTATTTTAAACTAGAGAACCTTTTTAGTCAAGAGATAATGCTAAATGCTTTATTTAATAAAACAGCGACCTCTAATTACTAAATAGTAACTAAGAAATGTTTCGAATTGTAACTTCAATGCTTTATTTTCCTGCATCGCTTTTCTCTTGTAAATCAATGTTTCTGTTTCACAAGCTCCTAGCTTGAAGCCATCAAAAAAGTTTCCAATTCATCACATTTGGCCACCTTCCACTGCCATTAACTTAGTGAATTGACTATTGGAATTAATCACGTACCCTGCATACATCCAACAACAACTGCGAAAAGCATAAAATTTCCATCTTTTCAAATTCATGTTGCTGTTTTGTGAAATCAAACTAACTTAACCCTCTCTATTTTTGAGCTTTTCCCGCCTCGATTCCTCAATTTCAATAGAAATTATCCCATTTCAATACTTTGAAATAAGGCAACTTACTTTTTCTGCTCTAGGGTGTGCTCTTGAACTCCAATATTATTTTTCAATATAAACATTTAAAGCGAGTACAGATAATAAATTCTGCATTGTCTGCGTTTTGATTTCTTTAGTCACCCATGTAAAGTTTTTGAAATATAAAGAAAAACTAATCTCCAGTGTGATTTTTTAGTGATGTAACAATTTTTAACAGGAAGTATTTTTCCGAGTCTATGGAATGTGTTTCTTGAATTCTTTGCTAAAGAAAGTTAAGCCATTTTCTAAATGCCCTCGAAGGACCGACAACAATGTCAAAATCATTTTTCAAAGTTCTATTTTAAAAGTAATAAAATTCCTGTGAAGGCGGCATTTATCTTCGAAAATTGAGTAGGTGTGTTGATAGGGTCGATGTAATTCTGGTCCATGAAAAATGTCACTAACATTGGTTTACGAAGTAGTAGACTCTAGATGCTGGACCATAAAAAAGAATTGATAGTTTTGACACCAAAATTTCTTTTTCAGTTAGGTCAATATCGAAGTGAACGCGCTGAAGAGCCTACGAAGAGTACTGCCGAACCCATGGAAATACTGAATCATTTGAAGCTTAATAGTTTAATTGTGAATGTAATATATTTTGCTGTCAATCCCTAAAACCTTGGCCTTATTCTTATAAGAATTTGCTGAAATATATCTTTTCATAATGGTGGTTCGTGAAACTTTGTTATAGACAAAGAGTTTTTACCTTATTTAGCTGACTTAGAAAGGCTAAGTATTCAGGATTTGGGTATTTTGTAAGGCCCGTGCAAAATTTGGCAAAGTTGTTTGATCTGGAAGTTCTTGTGTGACGATAAGAAATACTTACATAAGTTTTATTTATAAAGATTTAAAACTATAAAATGTGTGATGAATTGTCAATATAACATTTAAAACTTGTTTGTTTGGTTTTTCAGTGCATATGAACCATCATATATAGACTGGACGGCGTACGCCCCACTAGGCTGTAGTTTAATTAGTTATACCTAACAATGAGTGAATTGGTAATGAGGCTTAATGTAATTAGGCTCTCCTGTCTGGCAAGATATTTTGGTCAAAGGTCCATTGTAGCAAGAGGTAGAAAATAGAAAGGCAAGTTCAAATTTATAAATTTTCACCAAATTTGTCTCTTTATGTTCTACTCTATTACAATAATTTTTTTTTAAATTTCCGACAATATAAGCCAAATTAAAATGTCGAAAATGAATAAGTTATATGATAACTGTTTCTCAGCCTACAATCTGTGTTTAAATGGACTTCACATTGCATCAGATTTCCAGTTATTTTAGTAGTAAATTTTTTTAGATGCTGCTTTAGAGTGAAATGGATTTCAACAAAATCCTCTTGCTGTGGAATTCATAAAAGGATAATCTTTCAAATTTATACTATTCACCGAACACTTGAAGGGTATCTTGAAATTTAAATAGATGACGTTACCTTTATTTTACAAACAGCATGTACGTAATAATATAAATAATTCGATTGTTTAGATATGTTGCTCCAGACTCTATTTTTGAAACCCCATAGCCTATATAATAGATAAAGTTACAGATATAATTTAAACTGGAGACCTTTGCTCTCTGAAATAAATCACGGGCTTAGGTCTACTAAGATTATCTATGGACCTGAGATTCGATATCG
>Ga0194133_10007027_pt1 | contig 13614 bp, 17 predicted proteins | sample TA2KigOf40mmetaG_FD_155448 | JGI IMG/M metagenome (GOLD analysis project Ga0194133, IMG submission 155448) | Freshwater microbial communities from Lake Tanganyika, Tanzania - TA2015055 Kigoma Offshore 40m | ecosystem: Environmental > Aquatic > Freshwater > Lake | place: Tanzania: Lake...
GATGGATAAGATTAATGATTTGTGACTGTCTTTTATGGGGTTTCGATTTGAAACTGTCTTTGTTTAGGGTATTGACGATGTCTTCCTTAGTTCTGAATTTTACTGATACAGTGTCATTTGGATTTTCGTCTGTATATAATCTTCTACCTGAACCCTCGGGTTTTTTCCCTGACCCTATCTTTGGGTCTGATTCTTTAATTTGGTCTATCGTATATTTACTAAATCTCTGTGGATTAGCTAAAATTGCAGATTTAGGAAATTTCAAATTTTTGCCGTGTTGTCGTGCATTTTTCAAAGTTCTTGAATATTCATCCAATTCTTGTTCAATAGTGTCAATAATATCTAATGTTTTTATATTTGTTGACTTTCGAATTATTTTCGGTGCTTTCCCCTCCAAATTGGCTTCTTCCCATCTTTTAGCACACAAACACCATTTATCACCAGGCTTAAGAATATCTAAATTATTACCTTTTGATTTTGTAAAATCCAAAAATTCTTGTGTAACTTTTGCACAAACCGTGTGACTCCCCGAATCATTTTTTCCTGTTCTACAAAAACCATCTCTATAAAAACCAGTAAGAGGGTTTTCCGAACAAATTTGTAGGTCACCACCATCTATGTTTTGGTCTTTGTCTTTCAGAGCTTCGTGAAGAATTAATAATAGTTTTTGTTTTTCAGAGATTATAATTTTCATTTTTTTTCTTGGTTATTAGAAAAATTTTTATTTGGTCTGAGTACCATAATTTGACCAACATATAAATTATCGGGAGTTATAGGAGTTTCATAAAAATCAAACCAACATCTTCTGAAATCATCTTTTGGAACCACTCTCATTTCTTCTAAAAATGGGTCTAGTATATACAAATCTGTATCACTTACTCCAATCACAACTGAAGAGTGTCCCTCAGGTGGGTCTCCACAAAACCAATCAACAATTACAGGTACACCTGAATTAACTAATTTCGAAATTTCATCGATTGTTGAGTTATTTTTCAGAAGTACGTCGAATCCGTATGCCTTGGCTGCACAAGCCATATCCTCACTTCTGCAACCGAATTCGTAAGAGTGTCCACAGGCTTCCGCCAAATCTTCCTCAGAAACACTCAATCCGTAATGTGACATAACCATTCTGAGTGAAGCCGGTCCGCAAGTACTATCATCAGTCTGTAAATAATGTGGAACATTCAAAAGATTTGGAGGAGAACTATTTTCGAAAATTACTTTTTTTAATAACGAAACTAATTCTACTTCTGTCAAACGTAATATCATACTAATAAATATTTTAATTTCACTATTTATTTGTATGTTTGCTCAATGAAAGATTACATCAAACTATATCTCGATTAAAAGTTTCCAAACAGAATTCAAGTTTCTGTGAAAAAACACCCCAAATTTTCAGATGTAATCCTTCAGTTATACAAATCAGGCGAAAAAAGACTTTTTGTTAAAGTGACAGGTGGCTCTGAATCTTTTTATCATTATTTCGAAGCACATCCTGAAGATTTACAAATTTGGTTCAAATTTTCATACGACCGTGCTGAAGAAAAATTACACGATTGGGTTTCCGACAGGATAAAAAAACAAGATTCCCAAAGTATTTATGGTGTATGAACTTGCTCGATAATTTGAGAATTATTCTAGTTGAAGACTTGGCACTTCAAATCCAACAATTGAAAGACAAATATGTTGGTAAAGACAAACCAATGACCGAGGAGGTTTTCAACAAAATTCAAGAGGTTTCAGGTGGAAAATTCAATTATATTGCTTGGTTATCTAAAAGAGTTGGAACAGGTTTGATTAAAGCTGAGGATGTCTATAAATACAAAGAATATTTCGACTTGTTCGAAAAGAATAAAAATAAATTTACTAATAAGGACATCAATCTATATAAAACGGCTGAAGATATTCAAAAATTCTTGGACGAGGTTATCGATGTTCGTGAAGGAGATATTGTCTTTGATGAGATTACAGGTAAAGATAACTTTGTATCAAAGAATGATATTGAAAAGTTAGAATCAACTGGTGGAGCAAAATACATGGGTATATTCGAAAACAATCTAAAAGACAAAATTACTCCTTATCAGGTATTCCAAATTTTTGGAGTAAATGAAAAAACTTGGAAACTTTATAGAGACATTCTCGGAAAATGTAAGGGTAGAAACCGAGGTGCTAGAATAGATATCTGTACTATTGCTAGTTACCGTTACTTCAAGGACTATCTCACAGACCCCAAGGGTTCGAGTTATTTTGTTCTTTATAATTTAGAGGACCCGAAATCTCCTTATCAATTACACTACGAGTCAGGTCAGTTTATGGATAAAAACGATAATTCGGATATTGGTATCAACCAAATAAAATTCTTCGAATTTGTAGGTGGTAAAATCCCCCGTTATAGTTTAGAAAATGAAAATTTTCCAGGTGATTTTGAAATTCCTGTCAAAGGTAAAGGTTTCCAAGACGAAAGAGGAAGAAAACAAGGTGTTTGGAAAGAATTTGATACAGGTACTTTGGCGGCTATTTACACTTGGGTTAATGATTATACTGTAGGTCCATTCGTAACATATGATAGGGACGGTAAATTAGAAAGAAAAGGAACATATGCACGACATAATTTAGTTGGCCCTTACGAGGAGTATTACGATGGTAGATTAGAGGAAAAAGGTGAATTCGATTCTAAAGGAAATAGAATTGGTATTTGGTATTATGATTATGAAAAAAATCCAAAAGTTGTTGATTTTTCATCCAATCCTCCACAAATGTCAGGTTTCACTAAAGATGGAAAATTGTCATATACTTCCGATGCGTGGACCGATAGAAATTTACCCTTAGGGGAAGTTATCGTATATTATCCTGCGGGAAGTGTTGCCGCTGTCGGTAAAATCGGCAGAAGTGGAGCAAACTTAGGTTTTTGGACGAGCTATTATCCGAATGGTGAAATAAGAAGCGAAGGTAATTACTTGAGAGGTAAAAAGACAGGCGCTTGGACAGATGTTGTAAAATTTAATGGAAAAAAACAAATATTTGTTTCTGAATTTGAAGATGGTCGTCCCCCGAAAAAAGTCAAAGTCTTTGATGGAGAAGGTAATTTCATTAAAAAATTGAATTGGAACGATTTACCCGAACAATATTTTAATAATGAGTACATGATGAGAAAGTTTATGGTCTAACAGTGGCAGTTTACTATCTTATCGAGGGACAAGTCTGAATGTAAAGGCAGGTTTCCCGTTTATAGTGGGCATTCCGTATTTATCGACCCCAATGGTTTTCACAGTAGTTTTCTTATTTTTGAACCTACCTGTATAAATCACATCTCCGATTTTGAGTGGAACGAATATTCCATTTTCGTATTCAGTTGACATTTTTTATGGCAGCCTCCAATATGCCGATAGAATCTTTATCTTGTTTAGTTTTGATAATTTTAGCCTTGAGTTCAGAAAGCGCCGACATCATTTCTTTTCTTCTATTGGATATAGATGGTTGAACCCCAACTGAAGAAATCGTAGGTGATACCGATTTTCCCTCAATTTTTGGTGGAAAAAAAGGTTGTTGCTGTGTCTCACTCGGTCTAAGGAATGTACGGTAATGGTACATCATTTGATAAATCTCCGCTGTTAAGGTAGTGTTTTTAATAACACGATTTAGTAACCAAAATCTGATGAATTCTTTCATATCACAAAGATATGAAAAAAATAGACTCAGACAAAAACTTTTGGTATTTCATTCCAATCTGTTGTAAACTTAGGAGAAACAAAATCTTGCCTCATTTCCCAATTTTTTTGTAGGTTTACAGGTGGTTGTACAATTTGTATTGAACTTGAAAATAATGTTGCTTGTTCCACCTTTTCAGGCATAAGTTCATTAAAAATGATACCGCATTTTTTGTACTTTTTTCCTGTTTTAAACATTTTTTTTAAATGTGGATATATTTGAGACCAAATTTCATTTATATCTCTAGTTTGTTTGTTGAAAACGATTTTTCTACTTGAATAATGTTTTTCATCTTTATGTTTATTTCCTGCCATAAAAATTGTTGCTCGATTTGGAGATATCCCATTTTCTTCAAGTTTCTTTATACCATTTTTGATGTACGAATACATCGCTTCCGCAATTTGGTCAAAACAATCGATATCTTGACCAAAAGAACGAGTAGAGGCAATATTTTTTTTCTGTTGCGGAATTGGTTTAATTGGATGACAGTACATTCCAAGTATCTCCATCTTTGTTTTCAATCCATTGACATTCATCATTTTTCTTACAAGACCGTCGTTTAACATCACAAACTGCCCAATACTACCTACACCTATCATTTTAAGTTTCTTGGACCATTTTCTCCCAATACCCCAAACCTCATCAACTGATATTGTGTAAAGTGAATTCCTAAAATTATGTAAGGTCCAATATGAACATACTCCTTCATAGGTCGCTTGTTTTTTTGCAATATATGATGTGAGTTTAGCAAGAGTTTTGTTTGGACCGACACCGATTGACACAGGAATCCCTGTTAATCTTTTTACTTCGTTTCTTATAAGATGTAATCTGTCTAAAAGTTCTTCGTCAGGTATGTTGGAGAAATCTACAAAACACTCATCAATTGAATATATTTCAACTTCGTTCGCATAACGTTTGATTATTGTCATAACTCTGTCAGACATATCACCATAAAGATTGTAATTGGATGAATATACACAGAATCTGTGTTCCTCCATGAAATCTTTTTTTTGAAAAAAAGGTTCCCCCATTTTTATTCCGTGGTCTTTTGCTTCTTGTGACCGAGCAATTACACAACCGTCATTGTTTGATAAAACCACAGTTGGTCTACCAATAGAAATTGGGTTAAATACTCTTTCACAACTAACATAGAAGTTATTACAATCTACAATTCCAATCTTTTTATTTTCCATCAGTTTAAAACAATTATTTCACCAGGATTATATGCCGGTATATCGTAATTAAATTTGTATTTGTCTAATATGTTTACCGTGAGGGTTCTCATTCTTTGTGAATCTCCTGTTATTATTCTTACAGGTAAATTTTTTGAGTTCATTAACACAAAATTTTCCACCTTGTTTTTTACCTCACTGTGAAATATTCCATGTAAATCTAACTCTTCCATAACTTTCTGTTTTTATAAAACCAATATGAATGAATTAAAATAATAGACGAATTTATAACAATTTGTGGATTTAATGACAAACCAATTCCATATATTAACCAAATTAATGCCCCCAAGCCATTCACAAGTCTTAAACGAATAATGTCGTTTATTAAAAACGAAGCTAATACGACTCCCGTACCAAGATATCCTACTATATCCCAATTCATTTTTTAAATTTTGTTTTAATATAAGTTTTTTTTAAAATATTTTTTACTGTGTCGAGATATATCATCCTATCATTTTGTTTTAAAAATGGAACTGACCAAAACTGTACAACTTTTTGACGAAACCATCCAAAACAAAATGAATATACCCCCATTACAAGTCTAAGTTTCACAGAGTTAACATATATTATATACACAGGTAAGGCTGGTGCTCCGTGAGTTAGAAAAGTTATAACTTTTTTATCTTTCAGTAATGGAACGGGTAAACCATATTTTTTAGTAATTGGTTTAAACTTATATGCAAAACCTGGAGTTAAAACTTTATCAAAAAAACCCTCAAGCATTGTTGTTAATCTAAACCACCAAACAGGAGATGTAATTACAATGATGTCGGATTCACGAATTAAATCTTGATACATAACAACAAGTTGTTGATTTTTTTCTGTTTCTTTATCCCTGATTATTGGGTCAAAATCTTCATCATATAAATCTAAATTTATCACAGAAATATCATTATGAGTTTTACAAAAATCATAAACAGTTTTATGAATTGCGTAGTTGAAACTTTTTTTACTGGGATGTCCAATTATATTTAGAATTTTCATATTATAATTTGTTTAATATCCAACTAACACGACCCCAAAAATTGGTCTGTCCCTCATACTTTCTAATCTTGAAACATTCTTTCTCGGATAATACCACCAAATCACCATTATTAGGTTCAATGGAACGGTCAATAACGAGTATGTTTCCTGTCCTAACTCCAAGTGTGTTTGTTCCTTTATATTGAAAGTAAAATGTCGTGTGAAAATCTTGAACAATTAGGTCGTTAAGGTCAAGACGTTTATCAACATAAGATTCTGCAGGTGAAGCAAAACCTGTTGTTCTTGATTTAATTTGAAGGTCTTTGGTTGGAGCATTCATCCAATAAAAATAATTCATTTTTACACAAAATCCAAAATATTTATATTAAAATTAATTTATGTCAATATTATCTGTTGTTATTGTTCTTTTCGGTGGTGTGGCTTTTTGGATATTATGGAAATCATTTTCAAAAGAGGATAAAAAAAATCCCAACCATTTATCCGTACCTACAAAAGAAAATTTTTCCGAGCAAAAACCAAACGAAACTGGTGAGATGTCAGAAAAACTTCCCCCCGTAAATTGTCAATTGGCACAATTTCAACCTGCACCTCAAGAGTTTTTTTACGTTGACTGTTGTGGTAAACCCAAAAAGGGTGAAGGTTTTGAACCTTGGGAAAAAAGGGCACCTGTATCAATCGACGCCAATAAACCTTTTGTCGGAATGACGCTCCTCGATGTGGAAGCAGAAAAAGATTGTTAAATATAAAACCCCTATATCGAGGGGTTTTTTTATATATAAATTTGATATTTTTGTAAAATAGGAGTAAAACTGAAGATAAAAGATTAATCAATCTCTCCAAAAACCAAATTTTTGTGTTGTGGAAAGTTTTTCACAAATTTTTTCATAAATATTCCTGACAATATATTTGCCATATTTTCTTCGGGACCACCAATATCCACAATTTTTTCCTCTTCATTAGTTCCCAATTTTTGAACTTGATATTCGTGGACCCACTCGTGAGATAAAGTCCTCAAAATATCAATTAAAAGTCTATTTTTTACTAAAATGTAGATTTTATGTTTAGGTAACCTCATACCTGTTGTCATGTTGTCCTTTCTGTTTTTCTCAAAAAAAATTGATATGTCTTGATTTAAAGGTAGTTCTTTTTGTAAAAATTTGGAAAACTCTTTGATTAATTCCATTTCCCTTTCTGAAAAATGATTATCTATATTACGATATTTAACTTTCATCAAAATAAATACAAAATATCTTGGGTTTTTTTCAAAGCTTGAGCAATTATTTGATGCATGTCATAATAAACATAGCTAGTTAGTCTACCACCAAAAATAAATCTATCTTGAGTTTTTGAAAGTTCCTCATATTGCAAATAAGTTTTTGTATTTTTTTCATCTCTAATTGGATAATAAGCTTCATTTAAACCATCGTAATCTGCTGGGTATTCATAACTTATTATTGTGTTCTTTTGGTTCTGAAAATCAAACCACTTGTGTTCCAATATTCTGGTATAAGGAGTAATGTTATCAGTATAATTTACCACGGGTACACCTTGAAAATTATTTTGTGAAAGTTTTTTTGTCTCCCAACGTAAACTTCTATATTCTAGTTTTCCGAACTTATAATCATAGAATTTATCTATAGGACCTGTGAAAATAATTTTTTGGGCTAAAGAATCGAAATAATCACGGTCAGAGAAATAATCTTGATTTAATTTTACCTCAATATTTTTTAATAAGTTTTGGAAAATTTGTGTGTATCCCCCAACTGGTAATGCAGTGTATTTGTCATCGAAATAATTAGAATCCCACGTGAATCTCACGGGTAAGCGTTTTATTATTGAGGCAGGTAAGTTATCACAAGTTTTTTTCCATTGTTTTTCTGTGTATCCCCTTATAAGTTTGTCATAAATGTCGTATCCAACCATCGAGATTGCCTGCTCCTCAAGATTTGTAATTTTTTTGGTATGGGTTTGACTCAATAATATATCTCGAGCCTCTTCAGGAGTTCTTACACCCCACAATTGGTTAAATGTCCACATGTTGAATGGCATCGTGAACATTTGACCTTTGTAATTGGCAATAACATTGTGACAATATTGTCTAAATTCAGCAAACTTATTTACGTAATTCCAAACTTTATCGTCATTTGTGTGAAATATGTGTGCACCATATTTGTGTATGTGAATACCATCCTCATTAGAAGTAAAACAATTTCCACCTATGTGTTCCCTTTTGTCAATTACTAAACATTTTTTTCCAGCATTTGTTAACTCATGTGCACACACAGCACCGAATGGACCGGCACCTACAATAAGATAATCAAACATCAAAATTCGAATTTGATACTGCTATTGTTAATGATAGGTGTTTTAATCCTTTTCGTTATTCTTTCTTTGTATTCATTAATGAAATTACTTGTATCAAGATATGCTCTGTCCTCAATCAAAAATGAAAGATTTGGGAAGGGGTTTACTCTTGTTGGTTCAGACATGTATTCGATATTTTTGAGTATTTCTTCAAATTTTCCCTGTCTTTCCAAAATAAAATTTACATAAACCAAATGTTCGTTTCTTGACGGTGAGAATTCACCAGCCTTGTATATGTAATTTATTGCTGTTTGAGTGTCGCCCATGAAATCAATTGCTTGTCCCATAATCAAAAGAGCAAAGTAAGCCATTTCATCTTTTCTTGGCACAGGTTTTGTAATATCCCAATCGAAATTGGTTTCGAACCACCTCTGATAGTACCAAACGCTTCTTCTTGCGTATTCGTCAGAGTGTTGTTTACCAAATGGCATTTCTGAAACATTACCATAGCAATCAGAATAACTTTTAGCAATATACCACAAATGATACGGGTCTTTTAGTACTGTGTTTCCAACAACCTTGTCCATCTCTAACTCTAAAGCGTCCTTGAGGAATTTCCTTGGAGCGGCCCATGTTTCGCCATCTTGAGAAACTAAATGACGAAATCCTTGAGGCATCATTTTTCTAACGAAATCTTCACCAACCTCAGGTAGATGTATAGTTTCGTGTCTTTGGTCGTGTTGAAAAAACCAAGGTCTTTTAGCATTCCAAAACCAAGTTCTGAAATATCTTAGTTGACCATTCTGAGCAACAATATTGTAACTGTCAATTGAGGTGTCATCCATAATGCTCCAATCAAAATTTGGGTCGACATGTAATCTTTCATCAGCATCCATTCTTAGTATCCAATCACAACCATGGTCCGCTTTCAAACATTTCTGAAGAGTATGGTCTCGGTTCCAACCTGGAAAATTCCAATCAATTTTATATGTGAAACCAGGTTTCCCTTTCTCTTTGAAAAAATCTGTGATTATTTTTTCGGTTTCATCGTTTCCGTTACATTGAATAACCCAATAATCAATGTAGGGTTCTACAGAATTTAACATCCTCATAATGGTTTTGGATTCGTTTCCAACCATTGCATTTAGACAAATTTTTGTTTTCTTATTCATAAATGTAATTCATTACTTGTTCTTCTTGGAAATACTTTTTTATAGGTACATGATTTTGTAATCGTTGAGATTGGTTGGTTTCATAATTCCAATTCCAATCGTCAAATCCTAATTCTAGTATTCTTTTATGGATTGCTACATCATAAAAATCTCTTATGAGTCTCGCTCTCCGATTTATATCAGTGGCGTTGTTATCCACGGTACTATTTCTGTTATTGTACTGAATGTAAAGACATTTTTTTACGTGTATAATTCTTGTGTGAAGGAAAGTTCTTACAATTATTTCGAAATCATCCGCAACAGGAGTGGTTTTGTTGTGTCCTCCTATTGAATGATAAAATTTTCTCTCCCACATTCTTACGTGATTAGGCATTGATATATTAAATCTGATTGAAAGAGGATTTATATCAGGGTACCAATGAGATAAAATATCCATACCATCCATTTTAACCCAACTATGTCCAGCATAACCAAAATCGAATAAGTTATCATGTCTAGCATACCAATTACCAGTCCAATCGTGGTCGTAGTATTTCATTTTTCCATCGTCGTAAACTTCAGCCACATCCGAATACAGAAATCCTGCATCAGGAAAATTTAAAATTGCATCGTTACATGTTGAAAGACAATCAGTACTAAGATAATCATCATGGTCTAATTCAACCAACCATTCACCATCACACAATGAAGCCGCTCTATTTTTTGCTAGTCCTACTATACCCCCAGATATTGGGTAAATTCTATTAATTTTCACCCTATGGTCAGTTAGTGATATTTCCTTTAATATCTTCCATGTTTCCTCATCCGGTGAATCATCGACCACAACCCACTCCCAATTAGTCCATATTTGATTTTTTAAACTATAGTAAGTTCTTTTGATTCTTTCACCAGTTTTATATATCGGAGTAAATATCGAAAATCTTGGTCTTTGGACCTCACAAGATTTGTATACTGAGTTTTTAACTATTTCGTTAGCGAGTTCATAATCACTTAAAGGGTTTTCGAAATGAAGATGAATTCTTTTCAATTGATATTGTGGTAAGTTTATATTTATTCCTATGGAAATAATCAAATCAGGTTTGTATTTTGTGTAATCCTCAAGGATGTCAATCGGTTCAGGTAATGAATATATCATAACGTCATCCCATAAACCTTCCTCTTTGTATAAGTCAGTTTCCAATAGTTCATCACCTAACTTATACCATCCATATATAATAGCACTAGGTTTTTTAGTTCTCATACCTTTGAAATATAATTTTAATCCTTTTTTTGTAAATCATCATCGAAATAATCTCCATTGATGTAATTTGAAAATATCTGTTTTCAACAAAGGTGGATTTTTTAAAGATTATAAAAAAACCCCGAAGTAATCAACCTCGGGGTTTTGAGTCAATAGAGAGACTCAATCGCTGCTTTGTGGATAATGGCTTTACCACCAACCCATTCTTTAATAGATGTCTTTGGTGCCCATACTTCCATCTCTCCAATTTCTTCAATCCTTTTTAAATATCTTTCACGGAAGGTTTCTACTTGTGAACGGTCTGTAATATATTCAACTTTGAGGTGACCGGCACAAATTTTACCCATGCCAGTAATCATAGAAAATTCATCAGTAAGTGTTTTATTACATACGGAGCAAACGTTACCTCTTTTTGAGGTCATCTTGGCTTTGAACTTGATAGCCTTGGGGCGTACTTCGATGATTTCAGTAATGTCAAGAATAATTGGATTGAACTCCAATTCATACTTTTCTTTGAGATATTGACCCACTTTACGACCAACTTGAATGGTCTGACCAGGAGTTGCCCAATGAACCAAGAAGGACTTTTTTTGGTATTCTTCCTTTTGAATCGTAGCTACAGCGGCTGAAATTTGCTTTGAGGTGAGTGTACCCCACTTTTGAAATTTGGAAGCAATGTCCTTAACGAAAAGGTTTTCACCTTTGTAGTCAATAATACACTTAACATTCTCAGGAAGGTCCTCCGTGTTGATTACCTTAACCTCAGAGTTTAGAGCTTTTTCGGCTGCGTCCAATTGTTTAGGTTTGAGACTACCCCATTTTTTTAAATTTTCTTTCAAACTTAAAATAAAACGACTTTGACCTTGGTAGTTACGAACTTTGTCTTGGGTGGCGATTTGGGTAGTCATGGTGTGTGTTTTGTGAATACAAAGATAATCATTTTACACTAATCACCAAAATTATTTTTTTAAAAATTATATTTTATCTGATTTCTTCAGATTATCTTTTTTGGTTAGAAGTTGTAAATTGTCCACGTCAGTTTTTCCACCATGGACATGAGGGTGAATATGGTCCCCATGAATCAGATTACCATTAAGAGCTTGAAGAATTGTTATTCTATCAGAAGTTCCATCCAAGTTGGTAATCATGCTTTGTGATTGAATCATCTTCTCGATTTTATCTTCAGGACTGAAAACACGGTTTTTGTCTTTGAGGATAAAGAAATCACCCAAGTTAGATTTCAAATCACGGTAGATTGTCTCAACCTTGGCATGATAATTTTTTGCATATCGGTCCAAATTTCTCCAAACACTTTTCTTGGAAATTGGGTCAAAGGTTCTTGTGATTCTTTCCCCTTCCTTTTCAACGTAAAGTTCTGAAAACTCCTCAACTTTGTTTTGGTCGAAAGAATATCCTAACTTAATCATATCAGATAAAAAGAAAAACAAATTGGATGCAAATGGTTTGGACACCTTGTTTCCCTTATTCATAATTTGGGAAACAATTTTTTTCCAAACACCTAAAATCTTTTCGAACTCTTCTTTTCTCTCTACAGTATTTTTGGTGTAAAGGGAATCCAGATTTTTTTGATTTAGGGTATCTGGTCGACTTTGGTGATACGCTAAAAAATAACCAATTAATTCGTCTGCCTTTTTTCTTTTGATTTCTCTTGGCGATAAATAACTTTCAAACACTTCCTTGGTTTCTTTAACACATTCACGAACAAACTTGGGAACGAAACCAGGTGAAGCATTTCTCATCTCAGCCTTGTTCCAAGGTACTCCGAGATTAACAAGAATCGCCATTTGGTGCATTTCCTTGATTGTTAGGTTGGAATAAATTGCAACCTGAATCAGATGGGACAAAAATTGCAACGTCTTCTCAGGTAAGTTTTTGAAGTTATCAATTTCATCATAAACTTCATTCTTATATCTTGAACGGTTACCTCCGTCGATTGAGATAAATCTGTATCCTTGTGTATACCACTCATACAGTTGGTTGTAATCTTCTGTATTGTTATTCAATTGAGCATCTCTCATTGAACTTTCAATGTCCGCCAAGATAATAGGAGTTGGAGTCATGTTATTTAAAATAGCATCCTTGAAACCTTGCTTGTTTTCTTTTTTCCAAACATCACCCCTTTGAATGGAATCAACTATGAGGGTCTTATTCGGAGTATAAGTTTCAACAAATGTTCTAATACTGACTGTGAGAAATTGTGACTTGATGTGGTTGGACATGGTTATGAATGTTTTTGTAATTACAAATTAATATATACTTTTTTATTTCGCCAAAAGTTTTTTACCAGCCCTTTCTCTGTGGAATTTGATAGCGAAACGATGTATTTCTTCCTGTATAACACCAAGTACAGTCCACTCCATTGGATGTTGTTTTCCATCAATAGTGTGAATGGTTTTACTTCTGTGGGAACTATCTTTGGACATGGATATCAAGTCAACTTTATCAAGAATGTTAAGTGATTCCAATACACCTCGTGCCACGTTTAATTGACCCTTTCCTCCGTCGATAATCACAAGGTTAGGTAGTTGACCCCTTTCATCTAAGAGTCTCTTAAAACGTCTGTAAACCACCTCCTCGAAAGACGCGCAGTCATTACCTTTGTTCTCACCATCACGGATGATATACTTACGATAATGACTCTTCTCAGGTTTGTTGTTAACAAATCTAATAGACGCAGCAACATTACAATCACCTTGATTGTGAGAGTTATCAAAGGCTTCGATAATAAGTGGTAGTTGAGATAGACCCAATACCTTTTTCATTCCAAAAGCAATCTTGTTGTACTTTCGAACACGGATTGGTTCAAGTTTTTCTTCAAGAAGTTTGATTTGATTTACTCTGTGAAGATAGTTGTCCGCCTTTTCGAACTCCAAATTTTTGGCAAAGTCATGCATTTTTCCTGTTAGAAATACTTTTAGCTTACTGTAATCAAGTTCAAAGATTTTACGTACCG
>Ga0194133_10007029_pt1 | contig 13613 bp, 14 predicted proteins | sample TA2KigOf40mmetaG_FD_155448 | JGI IMG/M metagenome (GOLD analysis project Ga0194133, IMG submission 155448) | Freshwater microbial communities from Lake Tanganyika, Tanzania - TA2015055 Kigoma Offshore 40m | ecosystem: Environmental > Aquatic > Freshwater > Lake | place: Tanzania: Lake...
CGTTGCCGATCCGGCGGTGAGCTGGGAGACCGCGATCGAAAACATCGACATCGGCGGCCCGGCCATGGTGCGGGCTGCAGCCAAGAACCACGCCGATGTGGCTGTGCTGACTAGCCCGGCCCAGTACCCCGCCTTTCTCGAAGCCCTGGCGGCGGGCGCGGTGACTCCCGCGCTGCGCCGCCAGCTGGCCTTGGCTGCCTTTGAGCACACCGCCAGCTATGACGCGGCGATCAGCGCCTGGATGGGCGCCCGCCTCGCCCAGGAGGCTGAAGGCGCAGCAAGCCAGTCAGGGCTGAAGCTGGACCTGCCAGCGCAACAGAGCCTGCGCTACGGCGAGAACCCCCACCAGGGCGCCACCTGGTTCAGCCAGAGCGGTTCGGGCTGGGGCGGGGCCCAGCAGCTGCAGGGCAAAGAGCTCAGCTACAACAACCTGATCGATCTCGATGCGGCACTGGCCACGGTGCGCGAGTTTGGCTACGGCGGCCAGGGGCCAGGCAGCGAGCGGTTTCAGTGCGCCGCGGCGGTGGTCAAACACACCAACCCGTGTGGTCTGGCCACCGGGACGAACTGCGCCGAAGCGCTCACCCGCGCGCTCGATGCCGATCGCGTTTCGGCCTTCGGCGGCATCGTGGCGCTCAATGCGCCAGTGGATCTGGCGGCGGCCCAGCAGCTCACCAGCCTGTTTCTGGAGTGCGTGGTGGCGCCTGGTTTTGCCCCTGAGGCGCGTGAACATCTGGCGGCCAAGGCCAACCTCAGGTTGCTGGAGCTGAGTGCCGAAGCGATCGAGCGGGCGTCGCGTCAGCATCTGCGCAGTGTGCTCGGCGGCGTGCTGGCCCAACAGCTCGACGCTGAGCCCGTCAGCGAGGCCGATTGGCAAGTGGTCACCAGCCGCCAGCCGAGCGCCACGGAGTTCGACGATCTGCGCTTTGCCTGGCGGCTGGTGCGGCATGTGCGCTCCAACGCCATCGCGGTGGCCCAGGGTGGGCAGAGCCTCGGCATCGGTGCCGGTCAGATGAACCGGGTCGGCTCAGCGCGGCTGGCGCTCGATGCCGCCGGCGATCGCGCCCATGGTGCCGTGCTGGCGAGCGATGGCTTCTTCCCGTTTGATGACACGGTGCGGCTGGCGGCGCGCTGCGGCATCGCTGCGGTGATTCAGCCCGGCGGCAGTGTGCGCGACGCCGAATCGATCGCTGCCTGCAATGAGCTGGGCCTGGCGATGGTGGTCACGGGCCGCCGTCACTTCCTGCACTGATCGAACTGCCGCGCCTGGACCCTGGAGTCGGCGCGGGTCGCTAAGTTCAGCCCCATTGCCACACAGCGGCCATGCCCGAGAGCCTCGCCTATTCCCTCAACTTCATCCACCCGTTGATGATGTGGGCGCTGCTGGCCCTCTCGGGGTATGGCATGTGGCTGGGCATCAAGGCCAAGAAGACCCGCACCGCCGACGCCGAGACCCGCAAGACCCTGATCAAGGGCAATTACGCCAAGCGTCACTTTCAAGTTGGTGGGCTGATGCTGGCGCTGATGGTGCTGGGTACCTTCGGCGGCATGGCCGTGACCTACCTCAACAACGGCAAGCTGTTTGTGGGGCCCCATCTGCTGGTGGGCATTGGCATGACCTGCCTGCTGGCCCTGGCCGTGGCCCTGATTCCGTTGATTCAGCAGGGCAATTTGATCGCCCGCAAGGCGCATGTGGGCTTGAACATGGGTCTGATGACCCTGTTTCTGTGGCAGGCCGTCAGCGGCATGCAGATCGTCGCCAAGATCTGGGACAACCGTCCCGCCTAAAACTGGGCCCGTCTGCGCGGCGGGCAGGCGATGCCGTGGCTGGCGTGGAAGTCCTCCTGGACCTTCCAGGTCAGCCGCCTGGAGATCTGCCGAACGATCTGCTTGAGCAGATGATCACCGCTGCTCTGGACCAGGTTGTCTGGCAGCAGGGTGATGACGCCAGGCAGGGTGATCCAGACGCTCAGATCAAGCTGCCAGCGCACCGTGGTCAGCGGCTCTTCTGAGATGCCTTCATCAAGCTCGAGGGCGGCGTTGAACTCGACGTCATAGAGCGACTGCAGGCCGCCAGGAGCCTGGGATGCCGGCAGCGGCACGGTGGCGATGCGGTACACCCCCTGCGCTTGCGGCAGCAGTTCCAGGCCGATGGTGGGTTCAACCTCAAAGCCGAAGTTGCCAAAGCGTCCCAGGGTCAGGGCATAGCCGTTGAGCGAATCGCCCAGCGGCAGCACCTGCATGGGCGTGGCGCAGCGCCGAAACCAGCCCTCGTGGCGATCGAGGTAGGTGGCAACCACAGGGGCGCTGGCCCGCATCTCCATGAGATCGGCAAACGTGCTGCTGTAACAGCGCACCCGCGGGTCATCACTGGCGCGCAGCCTCGTTCCAGTGGCAGAAGCCGGAGCGCTGGAAGCCGTGCTGGGCGTCGAGAGGGCTGGCAACGGCTTGGAGCTCCCGGATGCCGGTACATACGGCCGACTGTGAACTAAATGTAAAGCCAGCCGGCGACCCTCTGCACCGGCGCGTGCCGTGGCGTCAGCTTTTGCTGAGCGTGATCAACTGGCGGATCACGTCTTCCACGACCCGATCAGGCGTTGAGGCGCCTGATGTGATGCCAACACGGATGGCCCCCTCGGGCAAAAAGCCATCGACGCTCTCGAGCTCGCCGCCCAGGGGTTTGTGGGTGATGCGGTTGCCAGGGCCGATGCGCTCGGGGGTGTCGATGTGGAACGAGCGGATGCCGCGGCTGATCGCGATCTCCTGCAGGTGGGTGGTGTTCGAGGAGTTGTAGCCACCGATCACCACCATCAGATCCAGGGGTTCATCAACCAGGGCAAACATGGCGTCTTGGCGCTCCTGGGTGGCATCGCAGATGGTGTTGAACGCCAAAAAATGCTCGTTCAGCTCGGCTGGTCCATACCGGCGCAGCATGGTGCGCTCGAACAGCCGGCCGATCTCCTCGGTTTCGCTTTTGAGCATGGTGGTCTGGTTGGCCACCCCCAGGCGGATCAGGTCGCGGTCGGGGTCAAAGCCGGGCGAGCAAGCTTTGGCAAAGCGGGCCATGAAGGCCTCACGCTGCGCCGCGCTTGGGCTGGCTCCCCCCTCGCTGGCCAGGATGTAATCGCAGACCAGCTGCGCCTCGGCCAGGTCGAGCACCACCAGGTAGGTGCCGGCGAAGCTGCTGGTGGCGAGCGTCTCCTCGTGCTTCACCTTGCCGTGAATGATCGAGGTGAAGGCGTGTTTCTTGTGCTTCTCGACGGTGTTCCACACCTTCGAGACCCAGGGGCAGGTGGTGTCGACGATGTGGCAGCCGCGTTCATTGAGCAGCTGCATCTCCTGCACCGTGGCGCCGAAGGCCGGCAGGATCACCACATCGCCGCTGGCGACTTCAGAGAAGTCTTTGACGCCCTGCTCGACGGCGATGAACTGCACGTTCATCTCGCGCAGATGGTCATTGACCGAAGGGTTGTGGATGATCTCGTTGGTGATCCAGATGCGCTCACTGGGGTAATGACGGCGCGTCTCGTAGGCCATGGCCACGGCGCGCTCGACGCCCCAGCAAAACCCGAAGGCCTCAGCCAGCCGCACCGTGAGCCGGCCGTCGCGCAGTTCGTAGCCGTTGGCCCGCAGCTCGGCGATCAGATCGCTTTGGTAGGCCTGCTCGAGCGTGCCGGCGACCTCGTCGCCCAGGCCGAAGCCGCGGCGGTTGTAACGCTCCGAATGGTGCAGAGATCGCTTGAAGGCTCGGGTATCCACGGCGGCGCTGCTGGTGCGCCAACTCTATGGGCGCTGCCTGCGCTCTGGGCTCGGCCAGGGCTCAGTGCCCGCTCTGGTGCGCCACAACTTCGGCCAGCCCCAGCCAGTGGATGCCGTCAGGCTCAAAGCGATAGCGGCAGGGCAGCACCTCGACCCCCGCCGCCAGCGCTTGGCGAAACAGCTCGCCATAGGCCGGATCGGCCGCATCGCCTGGGGCAAAACGGGTCACATCGCCGCGGCTCAGGCACGGCACCAGCACGGGCCTGGCCTCAGGCAGCAGGGCCATCAGCTCGCGCAGGTGCTTCTGGCCCCGCTCGGTCACGGTGTCGGGAAACAGGGCCAGATCGCCGTCGCTCCAGGTGGTGTTCTTGACCTCCACATAGATCGGCCGTTGGTCAGGGTTGCCGGCGGCTGGGGTGAGCAGCAGGTCGATGCGGCTGCGGCGCCCTTCGCCATAGGGCACCTCGGCCCTGATGCCCTCGATCGGCCCCAGCTGCGGCTCCAGCAGGCCGGCTTCGATCGTGGCGCGCACCAGCCGGTTGGGCAGGGCGGTGTTGACCCCAACCCACACAGCGGTGCCGCTGGCGCCGGGGCTTTCGGCCTGCTCCCAGGTCCAGGCCAGCTTGCGCGACGGCGAGGGGTCATGGCGCAGGCGCACGCGCCCACCCGGGTGCAGCACGCCGCTCATCGGCCCGGTGTTGGGGCAGTGGGCCGTGACCACGCGGCCATCGGCCAGCTCCATGTCGGCCAAAAAGCGCTTGTAGCGCCTGATCAACACGCCCTCCTGCAGCTCGGCCAGGGGCAGCACCACAGGTGGCGGGGCGTCAGAACGTTTGGGCATGACGGGGAGACTGCTGCAGGCAAGAATCGCCTGAGATGGGGCAGCGCCCAGCACCGATGAGCCAAGCTCCTGCGCGCTCGCTCAAACGCATTGCGTTGATCGTGGCCGCCGCCACGGCCCTCAGCAAGGTGGCGGGTCTGCTGCGCCAGCAGGCCATTGCGGCCGCCTTTGGCGTTGGGGCCGCCTACGACGCCTACAACTACGCCTACGTGCTGCCTGGGTTTCTGCTGATCCTGTTGGGCGGCATCAATGGGCCGTTCCACAGCGCCATGGTGAGCGCTCTGGCGCGCCGCCCGCGCGAGGAGGGGGCCCATGTGCTGGCGGCGGTCAACACCCTGGTTGGGGCTGGCCTGATCGGGGTGACCGTGGTGCTGTGGCTGGCGGCCGATCCCTTGATCACGCTGGTGGGCCCGGGGCTGGGGCCCGAGCGCCATGCCCTGGCGGTGCTCGAGCTGCGCTGGATGGCGCCGATGGCGCTGCTGGCCGGCCTGATCGGCCTGGGCTTCGGCGCGCTCAATGCGGCCGATGTGTTCTGGCTGCCCTCGGTCAGTCCCCTGCTCTCAAGCGTGGCGGTGATTGGCGGCCTGGGGGTGCTGTGGTGGCAGCTGGGACCGGCGATCGCCACGCCGCAGATGGCGGTGATCGGTGGCGTCGTGCTGGCGGCCACCACCACCCTGGGTGCGCTGTTGCAATGGCTGATTCAGCTGCCGGCGCTGGCCAAACAGGGGCTGCATCAGTTCAGGCTCGTCTGGGACTGGCAGCACCCTGGCGTCCAGGAGGTGTTGCAGGTGATGGCGCCAGCAACCTTTTCCTCGGGGATGCTGCAGATCAACGTGTTTGTGGATCTGTTTTTTGCCAGCGGCATTGTGGGGGCCGCCGCGGGGCTGGGCTACGCCAACCTGCTGGTGCAGACCCCGCTGGGTCTGATCTCCAACGCCCTGCTGGTGCCGCTGCTGCCGACGTTTGCGCGGCTTACCGCGCCCGAGGACCGGCCCCAGCTGGTAGCCCGCATCCGCCAGGGGCTAATGCTCTCGAGCGCGTCGATGCTGCCTTTGGGGGCCCTGATGATCGGCCTGGCGGGCCCGATCGTCGATCTGATCTACGAGCGCGGCGCCTTTGACGCCGCCGCAGGCGATCTGGTCGATGGCCTGCTGATGGCCTATGGCCTGGGTATGGCGGCCTATCTGGCGCGCGATGTGCTGGTGCGGGTCTTCTATGCCCTCGGCGATGGCACCACACCGTTTCGCCTGTCGCTGGCAGGCATTGGCCTCAATGCGGTTGCCGACTGGGTGCTGGTGGGCGGTCCCAGCCCCTGGGGCCTGCAGTTGCCGGCCTGCAACTTTGGTGCAGCCGGGCTTGTGCTTGCGACGGTGGTGGTGAATGTGATCACCTGCGCCGCCCTGCTGCTGGTGTTGCATCGCCGCTTGGGCGGGTTGCCCTTGGCGGCCTGGGGTCGCGACACCCTGCTGCTGGTGCTGGCGGCAGCGCTCTGCGGTGGCCTGGCCTGGGCGGCCTCCAACGGGGTGCGCTGGCCTGCCGGCTGGGCGGGCCTGCTGCTGCGTCCGGCGCTCAGCGCTGGGCTGGCTTTGGCGGTCTATGGCTTGCTGGCCTCCTGGGCCGGTGTGCCGGAGGCACAGCAGATGCTGGCGGGCCTCAGCCGCCGCCTACCCGGCCAGCGCCGTTAAGGGTCGAGCCTTACCTCGCGCTCTTCGCGCACCTGCAGAGGGATCTCGAGATGGGAGCGGCCCAGCATCTGGGGGCCGTCGATCGAATAGATGCGGGCTTCGATGCCGAAGTCGCGAAAGGCGTTCTCGAGCTCCTGCAGCAACGCTTTTTCGACCTGGGCTTCGGCGTCAACGACCCGGCCCAGCAACCGACTGCCGAGCCGGCCGATGCGTTTGCGCACCACCTCTTGGGCGTTGGTGACTTCAATGACCAGCACGGCCCCGCTAGCGCTGCAGGCGCAACCCTAGTGGTGAGGCAGTTCGGCGAGGCTCAGGCGTCGAGCTCTTGCAACACATCCTCGAGGTCGCGCAACTGGGCCGCGGGCACCAGGCGTGCCAGTGGCAGGCGGGTGGCGCCAGCGCCGATCGGCACCTGCACAGCCTCGAGGGCCTGGCGGGCGCAGACTGCCGCGCCCTGCTCGAGCCTGGCGGCGCATTCGATCGCCAGGGCCTGCGCCAGGCCGGCATCGCCCAGATAGAGGTGCCATCCGGCGATCTGCAGGTAGAGCCGATCGGCGATGGCGTTTTCGAGAGCGTTGAGTTGGCTGGCGCTCAGCGTCATGGTCGTGGCGGATGGATCAGGGGGTGTGCGCCGATCAGGCGGAGTCGGAGCCCGGGGTGTCGGCGGGGCTGTCGCTTCCTGCTCGCGGTCGCATGGCGATCACCACGCTGGCGTGGCCAAGCAGCAGCAGCAGCCAACCGAGGCTCAGCCAGTTCAGATGCTGCCAAGGATGACGCAGTTCCTGCACCACCCACAGCCCGCTGTTCAGTGCCGCAAACAGCGCGGCGTGCAGGGTCAAATTGACGATCCGCTCGAAATGGCGATAGGTGGGATCGTTGGGGTCGGCAGGTCCGTACCAGCGAATGGGCATGCGATGCGCCTCAGCGACAGATGGATTTGACGGATGGGCCCTCGGTGCGCTGAAAATGGTCCCATGCGCTTGTAGCTCAGCGGATTAGAGCATCTGACTACGGATCAGAGGGTCGGGAGTTCGAATCTCTCCAGGCGCGTTGTGGAAAGGCCGCTCGATTGAGCGGTTTTTTTGTGTTGGGCCCTGGTTGGCCCTGACTTGTCGTTCCTTGGGCTGCCTATGGTTGGGAGCTCCTGTGATGCCGCCTGACCCATGCCTGCCAGCAGCGACAACGCCATCAACCAGCCGCTGGCCAGCGCTGATCCGACCCTGGCTGCTCTGATCGGCCGCGAGGAGCAGCGTCAGGAAACCCATCTCGAGTTGATTGCTTCGGAGAATTTCGCTTCCCGGGCGGTGATGGAGGCCCAGGGCTCGGTGCTCACCAACAAATACGCCGAGGGCCTGCCTGCTAAGCGCTACTACGGCGGCTGCGAGCACGTCGACGCGATCGAGGAGCTGGCGATTGAGCGGGCCAAAGAGCTCTTTGGTGCCGCCTGGGCCAATGTGCAGCCCCACAGCGGCGCCCAGGCCAACTTTGCGGTGTTTCTGGCGCTGCTGACCCCTGGCGACACGATCATGGGCATGGACCTGAGCCACGGCGGTCACCTCACGCACGGCTCGCCGGTCAACGTGAGCGGCAAGTGGTTCAAGGTCGTGCAGTACGGCGTCGACCCCGAAACCCAGCAGCTCAACTTTGAGAGCATCCGCCAGCTGGCGCTTGAGCACAGGCCCAAGTTGATCGTGTGCGGTTACTCGGCCTACCCGCGCACGATCGACTTTGCGGCCTTCCGCGCGATTGCCGACGAAGTCGGCGCCTATCTGCTGGCCGACATGGCCCACATCGCCGGCCTGGTGGCCGCCGGCGTGCATCCCAACCCCGTACCTGTGTGCGATGTGGTGACCACCACCACCCACAAAACCCTGCGGGGGCCCCGCGGCGGTCTGATCCTCTGCCGTGACGCCGACTTCGCCAAGCAGTTTGATAAGGCTGTGTTCCCCGGCAGCCAGGGCGGCCCGCTCGAGCATGTGATCGCCGCCAAGGGCGTCGCCTTTGGTGAGGCGCTGCAGCCGCGCTTCAAGAGCTACGCCCAGCAGGTGATCGCCAATGCCAAGGCCCTGGCCGCCCGCATTCAGGAGCGCGGCATTGCCGTGGTCAGTGGCGGCACCGACAACCACATCGTGCTGCTCGATCTGCGCAGCATCGGCATGACCGGCAAGGTGGCTGATCTGCTGGTGAGCGATGTGCACATCACCGCCAACAAGAACACGGTTCCGTTTGACCCCGAGTCGCCTTTTGTCACCAGTGGCCTGCGCTTGGGCACCGCCGCCATGACCACCCGCGGGTTTGACGAGGCCGCTTTTGCCGAAGTGGCCGATGTCATTGCCGACCGGCTGCTCAACCCCGACGACAGCGCGATCGAGCAGCGCTGCCGTGATCGGGTGGCAGCGCTGTGTGCACGCTTTCCGCTGTACAGCCAAGAACGTCAGCTTCAACACGCCTGAGGGTTGATGGCGCCCGTAACGTGGGCGCCAAAGGCGCTCTGCTGTGACGCTTGCCTACCACCCCAACGCAGCAGCCCTGCTCACGTTTGCTGTGGCAGCGGTGCTTACGGCTTTGGTGGTGCCGGTTGTTCGGCGCTTGGGTCTGGCCTATGGCCTGATCGATGCGCCTGATCCGCGCAAACAGCACACCACCCCGATGGTGCGTCTGGGCGGTATCGGCATTGTCCTGGGTTTCAGCCTGGCGCTGGCGATCACCTGGCACTGGGGCGGGTTTGCCGAGCTGCCGCCCGATAAGGACCAGCTGATCTGGACAACCCTGGCGGGTGCGTTGTGTTTCTTTGTGATCGGCCTGGCCGATGATCTGTTTGCCTTGCCGCCGCTGCCGCGCCTGGCGGGTCAGCTGCTGGTCGCCATGGCGGTCTGGAGCCAGGGCGTGCAGATCGGCACGATCGAGCTTCCTTTTGCCTTGCTTGGTCACAGTGAGCCGTCATTGGTGCTGCCGCCAAGCTTGAGCCTGCTGGCCACCGTGATCTGGCTGGTTGGCATCACCAATGCGATCAACTGGCTCGACGGCCTTGATGGGCTTGCCGCTGGAGTCAGCGGCATCGCTGCGGTGGGCCTGCTGTCGGTGAGCTTCAGCCTGCATCAGCCGGCCGCCGGGCTGCTGGCGGCGGCCCTGGGCGGCAGCTGCCTTGGCTTTTTGCGCCACAACTTCAATCCCGCCCGCATCTTCATGGGCGATGGAGGCTCCTATTTCCTCGGATTTGCGCTGGCGGCGATCAGCATTGTCGGCCCGGCCAAAGGACTCACCAGCGTCAGCTTGCTGCTGCCGCTGGTGATCCTCTCGCTGCCCCTGGCCGACATGTCGGCTGTGATCTTGGGGCGGCTGAGCCAGGGCCGCTCGCCCTTCTACCCCGATCGGCGCCACTTGCACCATCGCCTGCTGCGCCAGGGCGTCAGCCACCGGCGCACGGTGCTGCTGATCTACGCCTTCACCCAGTGGCTGGCCGCCTTGGCTCTTGTGCTGGTCAATGCAGAGCTGCGCTTTCTGTGGCTGGCTCTGGCCACGTCGATCCTGATCGCCGTGGTGGTCACCACCCGCCGGGCCCTGCAGCGCGAATCGTCCTGATGGCGTCTGCAGCTGCGCAAGCTCCTGCGGCCGAGGTGCTCTGCATCGGCACCGAGCTGCTGCTGGGCAACATCACCAACGGCAACGCCCGCTGGCTGGCTGAAGAGCTGGCTGCCCTGGGCATCACCCATCACCGCCAACAGGTGGTGGGCGACAACCGCGAGCGGTTGATCGAGGTGGTGCGCGAAGCGGCGGGGCGCTGCCGCGTGCTGATCACCACCGGTGGACTGGGCCCCACGCCCGATGACCTGACTACAGAAGCACTTGCCGCTGCTTTTGCTGCCCCGCTGGTGGAGCACCCCCAGGTGTGGGCCGACATTGAGGCCAAGCTCAGCGGCCGCGGCCGGCCCATCGCCGCCAGCAACCGCAAGCAGGCCTTGCTGCCCGCTGGCGCCCAGGTGTTGCCCAACCCCACAGGCACCGCCCCGGGCATGATCTGGACCCCGCAACCGGGGTTCACCATCCTCACGTTTCCCGGGGTGCCCAGTGAATTGCACGCCATGTGGCAGGCCACCGCCGCGCCCTGGCTGCGCGATGCGGGCCTGGCAGCAGGGGTCATGGCAAGCCGCCTGTTGCGCTTTTGGGGGGTTGGCGAATCGAACCTTGCTGAGCAGGTTGGTGATCTGCTGGAGCAGAGCAACCCCACGCTGGCCCCCTACGCCGGTGCCGGTGAGGTCAAGCTCAGGCTGACGGCCTGTGCAGCAAGCCGGACAGCGGCCGAAGCGATGCTTGAGCCCCTTGAGGCCCAGATCCGCGCACGCACTGGATCGCTCTGCTACGGACGCGACGACGACAGTCTGGCGGCCGTTGTGCTGCAGCGGCTGCGCCAGCGTGGCGAAACGCTGGCGGTCGCTGAAAGCTGCAGCGGCGGTGGCATCGGCGCTGCACTGGCAGCGGTTCCTGGCGCCTCAGATGTGTTTCTCGGTGGGGTGATCGCCTACGCCAACAGCGTCAAGCAGCACCTGTTGGGTGTGCCAGCTGTGCTGCTCGCCGAGGCCGGGGCGGTGAGTGATCCGGTGGCGCTGGCGATGGCCGAGGGCGCCCGGCGCGCCACCGGCTCGAGCTGGGCGATCGCCGTGACCGGTATCGCCGGTCCGGGCGGCGGCAGTGAGGCCAAGCCCGTCGGTCTGGTGCACATCGCCATCGCTGGGCCAGCTGGCTCCAGCAGCGAAGCCGTGCGCTTTGGCGCCAGGCGCGGCCGTAGCTGGATTCAGACGCTGACCACCGGCGAGGCGTTGAACCGCCTGCGGCTGCAGATCGACGGTCATGCCGGTGCCTAGGGTGGGCGATCGATTGCTGTTGGCTCGGAGACCTTGAGCAGCGCCACCCTCTACGACAAGGTTTGGGACCTGCACCGGGTGGCCGAGCTGCCCGGCGGCAGCACCCAGCTGTTCATCGGCTTGCATCTGATCCATGAGGTGACAAGCCCGCAGGCGTTTGCGGCGCTCAAGGACCTGGGCCTGGCTATGGCCCGGCCCGAGCGCACCGTGGCCACGGTCGATCACATCGTGCCCACCACCAACCAGGCGCGGCCGTTTGCCGATCCCCTGGCCGAGCAGATGCTGGCCACCCTCGAGGCCAACTGCGCTGAGTACGGCATCAGCTTGCATGGCCTGGGCAGCGGGCGGCAGGGGATCGTGCACGTGATCGCCCCGGAGCTGGGCTTGACCCAGCCCGGCATGACCGTGGCCTGCGGCGACTCGCACACCTCCACCCACGGGGCCTTCGGCGCCATTGCCTTTGGCATCGGCACCAGCCAGGTGCGCGATGTGCTGGCCAGTCAGAGCCTGGCGATGAACAAGCTCAAGGTGCGTCGCATCTGGGTCGACGGTCAGCTGCAGCGTGGCGTCTATGCCAAGGATCTGGTGCTGCATGTGATCCGGCGCCTCGGGGTCAAGGGGGGTGTCGGTTACGCCTATGAGTTCGCCGGCCCGGCCATTGCTGCGCTCTCGATGGAAGAGCGCATGACCCTGTGCAACATGGCGATCGAAGGCGGCGCGCGATGCGGCTACGTCAACCCCGATCAGGTCACCTTTGACTACCTGCAGGGCCGGCCCCACGCGCCATCGGGCGAAGCCTGGGCTCGGGCCGTGGCCTGGTGGAGTTCGCTGGCCAGCGGCACCGAGGCGGTGTTTGACGATGAGGTGCGCTTTGACGCGGGTGCCATCGCCCCGACGGTGACCTGGGGGATTACCCCAGGCCAGGGCATCGGCGTCGATGAGGCTGTGCCCACCCTGGAGCAGACCGCCCCCGAGGAGCGCCCCCTGGCCGAGGAGGCTTACCGCTACATGGATCTTCAGCCCGGCTCTGCCATTGCCGGCACACCGGTCGATGTCTGCTTCATCGGCAGCTGCACCAACGGCCGTCTGTCGGATCTGCGCGCCGCCGCCGCGGTGGCCAGCGGCCGCCAGGTAGCAGCGGGCATCAAGGCGTTTGTGGTGCCGGGCAGTGAGCAGGTCGCCGCGGCCGCGCAAGCCGAGGGCCTTGATCGTGTCTTTGTGGCCGCAGGCTTTGAGTGGCGTGAGCCCGGCTGCTCGATGTGCCTGGCGATGAACCCTGATCGCCTTGAGGGCCGTCAGATCAGTGCCAGTTCAAGCAACCGGAACTTCAAGGGCCGTCAAGGTTCCGCCAGCGGCCGGACCTTGCTGATGAGCCCGGCGATGGTGGCGGCTGCCGCCGTGACCGGCCAGGTCACCGACGTGCGTACGCTCCTGCCATGAGCACTTCAGCTTTCCCAGCGGGCCCGATTCGCAACCACCGCGGTCGCGGCATTGCCGTTGTCGGGGCAGACATCGACACCGATCGCATCATCCCGGCGCGCTTTCTCAAATGCGTCACCTTCAACGATCTTGCCGTTGGAGCGTTTGCTGACGATCGGGCCGAACGGGCTGGAGAGCATCCGTTTGACCGCCCTGAGCATCAGCAGGCTTCGGTGCTCGTCGTCAACAGTAACTTCGGTTGCGGCTCAAGCCGTGAGCATGCGCCCCAGGCGCTGATGCGCTGGGGAATCCGGGCGCTGGTGGGTGAAAGTTTTGCCGAGATCTTCTTCGGCAACTGCCTGGCCTTGGGGATCCCCTGCCTGAGCGCTGAGCCGTCTGTGGTTGCTGCGCTGCAAGAGGCGATCGCAGCAGATCCTGCTGCCGAGCTGTGGCTTGATCTAGAGGCGCTTGAGGTTGAACTCGAAAGCGAGTTTGCCGGCGTCAACCGCTGGCCGGTTCATCTCGATCCGGGACCCCATCGCATGCTGGTGAGTGGCCAGTGGGATGCAACCTCTCAGCTGCTGGCCAACGCTGCTGCGCTCGATGCCACCGCTACGCGGCTGCCCTATCTGCAGCAGTTTGCTGAGGCCTCCTGAGACAGGCGGCCTCGCTATCAGAAGGGCCGTTGTTTCAGGCCTGCCCGTGAGGGTTGGTAGGGCACAAACGGAACACCGCTGCCCTTGTAGGTGAAGTCGTTCAGCCGCACACGGATGCCGCCCAGGCCTTCGTAAGGGCTGTAGTAAACGCCGATGTCATAGGAGCGCCGCTGCCAGCGCAGTTCAACATAGGAACCGGTGGTGTCGCCATAGTTGCCAGAAGCCGGATCCACATTCACGCCGTAGCCGACGCTGAGCAGCATCGGTCCGGCGATCTGCTGCGTCAGGCCGAAATTGAGCGTCCCCAGGTCAACGGCGCGATCGAAGCTCAATGGGCTCAGACCTGAGCGCAGCGTGATGCCGCCGGTCACGGCGAACTGGGTGTAGTCGA
>Ga0194133_10007031_pt1 | contig 13610 bp, 8 predicted proteins | sample TA2KigOf40mmetaG_FD_155448 | JGI IMG/M metagenome (GOLD analysis project Ga0194133, IMG submission 155448) | Freshwater microbial communities from Lake Tanganyika, Tanzania - TA2015055 Kigoma Offshore 40m | ecosystem: Environmental > Aquatic > Freshwater > Lake | place: Tanzania: Lake Tanganyika...
AGGATTTGAAAGCTGTTTTTAGCCAGCTCCTCATTGCCCCGCCTCAACAGCGGGGCTTTGTTTTGATCAACCCAACGTTGCGCTGCACCCATGGCCCAGCTGCTGATCACTGGAGGGGCCGGGTTCATCGGCAGCCACACCTGCCTGGTGCTGCTGGAGGCCAGCCACCGGCTGGTGGTGCTCGACAACTTCAGCAACAGCAGCCCCGAATCGCTGCGGCGGGTGCTGGAGCTGGCGGGACTCCCCCCCGATGATCCGAGGCTCCAAGTCCTCCCGGGCGACATCCGCTCCAACGACGATCTCGAACGCGCTTTCCAAGCCGCAGCTCAACCCATGGATGCGGTGGTGCACTTCGCAGGCCTCAAGGCGGTGGGTGAGTCGGTGCAGGATCCCCTGCGCTACTGGGATGTGAACTTGGCGGGCAGCCGCTGCCTGCTGGCGGCGATGCAACGCCACGGCTGCCGCACGTTGGTGTTCAGCAGCAGCGCCACTCTCTACGGTCTGCCCGAACTGGTGCCGATCGGCGAGACGGCCCCGGTGCAGCCGATCAACCCCTACGGCCACACCAAAGCGGCGGTAGAACAGCTGCTGGCTGATCTCGCAGCCAGCGAGCCCGGCTGGCGGATCGGGCGCCTGCGCTACTTCAACCCGGTGGGGGCTCACCCCAGTGGCCGCATTGGCGAAGACCCGCTGGGCCAACCCAACAACCTGTTCCCGTTCATCAGCCAGGTGGCGGTGGGCCGGCGCCCAGAACTGCAGGTGTTTGGCAACGATTGGCCCACCCCCGACGGCAGCGGCGTGCGCGACTACATCCACGTGATGGACCTCGCCGAAGGCCACCGCGCCGCCCTCGACACCCTGCTGGCGGAACCCCCGCAATTGCTCACCCTCAACCTGGGCAGCGGCCAGGGCCACTCGGTGCTGGAGCTGGTGCGGGCCTTTGAGGCCGCCAGTGGCCAGCCAGTGCACTTCCGTGTGGTGGCCCGCCGTCCAGGCGATGCCGCCAGCACCGTGGCCGATCCGCAGCTGGCGCACCAGCGCTTGGGCTGGCACACCCGCCGCACCCTGGCAGACATCTGCCGTGACGGCTGGGCCTGGCAGCAGGCCAACCCTGAGGGCTACGGGAAGGGGACAGAGAAGCACCTACCTACATAAAGCAGGGCCGATGCGGGTTAAGGAATGAAACAAAAAACAAGCAAAAGCTTTGGGGTTGCCAGTCCAAAGAGATTCCAATTCATACCAATAATCAACCCACAAGGTCTGATGACTCCAATTTCTCTCCTGAAGTATCGCACCTACATAACATCAGAGAAGAACATCCCGCCTAAGGAACGCGATCTGAAGCTGGTTCAATGTAGATTACAGCGCCCCCAAGGCAGAATAAGTTCTGGAGCTTGAAAGCAGAACATTCCAGGCAACCAACCGTACGACGAGCACAGATCAAGAGCTCTTCACAAACCCTTTTCACCAAGATGCATGCTTAGGTTAACGATTAAGGAACAATTATGAGGTTTATCGACATCACACGGGGAGCGGACAGAAAGCCCCAAGATCTTCTCGGCGAGATGCGTGTCCGCACTGGCTCGCCAATATGAAGCAGTAAATAAAGTCGTGGTAGGGAAGGATTTCCCACGAGCTTAGTTGTTAAACCAACCAGTCGCGAGCGTCCCAATCATTGAATCGCAACCCTGACCCGGTCATAATTCAGACTTAAGGCAAACTCTAACCTGCCAACTCATGTTAAAACCGATCGCACTTCCTGCGGAGAATACTAATAGAAGAGCATTTGCACCTGTATTCTTCGGAGGAAATGGCTGACAACACGTGCTATTAGCCGGGTAATGATTGAGTCCCGACACACACCAAGCATTTCAGTCACTAGTGCCTAAACGGGCGCCGATCTTCCTTGGTCACCGCCGTGGTATATCTCCCATCGTTCGCAGAGAGTTACTGTATTTTAGTGGTATTCACGAATATTTTGCTACGATGCTTAAATTTATGGTCACTCTGGTCTATGTCCTCTGAGCCAGTTTGATCGCCAGTTTTCACTCATTAAAGTTCGATCACAGTGGCCAGAGCGCGTCCTCCGCAAGTGCCAGCAGTTCAGGCCCTGCATGTCTGGATCAGGGTTTAAATTGAACGCCACTAATGGAATGGGCCGAGCGTCGGAACCTTAGTCGTTTTATCGAGGGTGAATTTCAGCTCGTGAGATTTTATCGTCTATCCCTGTCAATGTTAGCTTATGCTTGATGTAGAAACCGGTCGCGCTGATTTGGGTCTAAGGATTGATATTCTTTATCGGGCCTTACTCACGAGCTTATAATTTAACCAGATGAACTATTCCCGTTTTAGGCATATACCCAACGAGATACTTCCAATGACATGGAACCATCCCGCTACATCGTAATTACTACGCATTCTTATACGTTTACAAGGAAACTACTTCATAGAATGCATGAGTTTGCGGTGCAGAAGCTGAGGCTGACGGGAATCAGCTACATAAATTTGTCAGGGCCTGGAGCATTAGCAAAGGGCAGGGCCACCCGTTGATCCAACCAGACGCCCACCAACAGCACCAGCAGGAAAAGGGGCATCACCGCCCGCCAACCTCCCAACAGCAGAGCCACAGCCAGGAGTGCGGTGGCGACGATATAAAGGCCGGCCACACGGGCATGAGGCCAACCGGCCTGATGCAGCCGCTGGAAAAGGTGGAGGCGGTGAGCCTGCCAGATCGACTGCCCAGCCAGAAGTCGACGGGGCACGCAGAGGCAGGCATCAGCTAGGAGAGGGGTCGCCACGAGCAGCAGCCCGAGGGCCTCAGGCCAGCCGGGGGCCTGCAGCACCAGACTCGCAAACACGGCACCGAGAAAAGTGCTGCCTACATCACCCATGAACACCCTGGCGGGCGACCAGTTCCAGATCAGAAAGCCGAGCAGGGCTCCCACCAGGGCCCAGAGGGGCCAGGGGGCCGCGAGCTGCAAGGCGGCGGCACTGAGGGCAACGGCCATGCAGCCGGCTACCAGACCATCGAGGCCGTCCATGAAGTTAGTGAAGTTGATCACGGCCGTGACCGCGACCAGCAGCAGGGGCCAGGCCAGCCAGGGCACGCCGATGGGGGCGAGCAGCAGCGCGGCGGTGAGCAGCTGCACGCCGTAGCGCCAGCGTGCCGGCAGGCTGTGGCGATCATCCAGCAAGCCCACCAGGGCTAGGGGCAGGGCGATGAACGGCACAGCGATCAGCCCCGTGAACCCCAGCTGCGTCGCCGCCAGGGCGCTGGACAGTAGGCCAATCAGCACCACCACTACCCCGCCGCCCCGTGGCGTGGGCTGCGTATGGGAACTGCGGGCCGTCGGCTGATCGAGCAGGCGGCGGCGCAACAGGGGGATCAGGGCTCTCAGCAGCAGCCAGCTGCTGAAGGCTGCAGCAGCAGCAGCAAGCAGCGATGCGAACAGACTTGTCGGCAAGGCCCCAGCTTCAGCCATCAGCATGTGAAACCATCTTCGCCAGCGCGGAACAAGGCCACTTCCTGCTCGATGCCCTTGGCAAAACCCATGGGTGCATAGCCCAGCATGGACGCCGCCTCCGCATGGGAAAAGACCTTGTCTTCGTTCAGGCGGAGAATCTGTTCCGCCTTGATGGGCAGGCGGATGCTGAGGCGTTCGGCGAGGCGCAACAGCAACAACACAGGCCGCACGGGTAGATGCAGACGATAAACATGACGCCCTAGGGCCCTAGCGGTGAGACGCACAACGTCGTTGTAGGTCAGGGGCGCGTCGCCGGAGATGTTGAACTGCCGGCCGATGCTGACGGGGGTCTCGAGCGACTGCACCACAGCCCAGGCCACATCGCTGACGTGGACTGGCTGCTGTAGGGCACGACCCGGACCGAACACAGGCAACAGCGGCCAGCGATCCAGCCAGCGAACCAGGCGGATCATGTTTCGGTCGCATGGGGTGCCATAGATCATCGTGGGGCGAAGGATCGTGGTGCTGAGGCCACTAGCGGTGATAGCTGCCTCCGCGGCCTGGCGGATGGTTCTGGAACGTGCATTCAGCCTCGTGAAGATAGCCGTGGTGCTTACGAAGACCACGCGCTGCACCCCAGCCGTTCGGCAGGCCTCCAAGATGGCCGGAGCGGCACCAAAGCCGATCGAGGCGATGTTGAGCAGCGCACGACAACCCGCAAGGGCCTCGGCCAGCTGCTCGGGGCGATCGAGGTCGGCGAAGGCGACGGGGATCTGCCGTGCCTCCATCCAGGAGGGATTGGCGCCAGGGCGCAGTAGGGCGAGCAGGGGAATCCGGCGTCGCCTGAGCTCAACGCAGACAAAGCGCCCCGTGAAGCCATTCGCACCGGACACGGCAACGGTCATCGCTGGATCAATCCACGCAGGCGGGTGTTGTAGTCGGCGTTGATGCGCTGGCGGGAGTAGGTAGTGCGCGCCAGCTCGACAGCCCGCTCTGCCATCGCCTGGCGCTGCGGGCGCGGTGTGGCGATCAGGCGCTGAATGGCATCGGCCAGGCCCTGGGGATCACCGGGCTCCACCGTGACGCCGAGGCGATGGTGCTCCACCTCGGCATTGATGGCACCGGCGACGGTGGTGATCACAGGCCGGCCCAGCGCATAGGCGTCGTAGAGCTTGTTCGGGGATACGCCATAGCGGAACAGCGGCACATCGCGCAGCGACAGCAGGATGGCATCGGCCTCCGCCATCAGTGCCGGAACCTCAGCCTTGGGCACCGGCTGCTCAAAGGACACGCTGGTGAGCCCCGTGGCCTGACGGATCAGGGCCTGCTTCTCGGGGCCATCGCCAACGAAGCGGAACTGCACGGCCACCCGGCGCTGCTCGAGCAGATGGGCGGCGGCAATCACGTTCTCAAGGGCATTGGCGGCGCCGTGAGCACCGGCATAGAGCACCACGAACGGTGCGCGCGGCTCGGGCAGAGGCTGTGGTGCAAACAGCTGCAGATCGGGGCCGTTCGGCAGCCAGGCCGTCTGCCGGGCACCCCGAGCCCGCACGACCGGCTCGGCCCCCTGGGCCAGAACCACCACCAGCTGAGCGCGCCGATAGAGCTGAGCCTCCATCCAGGCGAGCAGCCGCACCATCGGACTGCCGGGATCCTTACCGCCCTGATCGATCAGGACCTGGGGCCAGAGGTCGCGGACCTCAAGCACGAAGGGAATGCGGCAGAGCCTGGCGATCCAGAGGCAGGTGAAGGCGGCCGGCAACTGGGGTGAACTGGCCAGGATCAGATCCGGTGCCCGGCCCGTGCAGCGGCCGATGAGGGCCGCTGGCAACAGGCGTAGCGCGAGATGGAGGCAGAAGCTCAGCATGTTGAGCTGACGCCTCCAGTCGTTGCGCCGGTAGGGGGAGACCCACAACCAGGTCCAACGGATGCCTGCAGGCTGCTCGCGGGCCCAGAGGCGCGGGAAACGCAGGCGCCGGTAACGGCGTTGGGTGAGATTGAAATCGGAGGCGAACACCTCCACCTCCCAGCCGTTGCCGACCAGGCCTTCGGCGATCTCGTACTGACGGGTGTGGCCGGGCAGGGCCGGCGTGTTGGCGAACTGGTTGATCAGCCAGAGGCGGGGCATGACTGGGAAGCCGCAAGGGGGGCGAGGGTGAGGGGCAGCACGCTGCTCAGGTGATGCTGCCCCGCTGGCAGCGAACCGCTCAGGCAGTAGCTGTGGCGGGGGGAGCGCTGGCCGAAGCCATGGGCGAACCAGGTGCTGTGCCAGCTGGCGGTCAGGTGCCGAGCCGTGGGCGCCTCAACCCGCAGGGAGTGGAGCAGATCCCGGGGCAACTCGGGCGCCAGGTGCCACCAGATCCGGAACAGCACGGGTACGGTGGTGGTCACGGTGTCGTGCAGGGTGAGGGTGAGCCGCTGCGCGGCAACCCCGCTGAGTTCAACGCGGCGCTGGTGATCGGCGCCGTGATGGTCGAAGCCATCGTGACTGCCCTGAACAAAGCAACCGCCGCCGGGGAGCGTGCCGCAGCCGCGCCGTCGGGGCTGCGCCTTGCGGCCGGCCCGGAACGCCCCCCAGACCTGCACCGGCTCGATCCAGTGGATGGAGCCATCTGGGGAGGCGAGGCCAAGCTGGAGCATGTTGTGTGCCGCCCCGGAGCGTTCGTAGGCGCGTTCAGGGCCAACGGCGTAGCGGCTGGTGCCGGCCTCGCTGAGCAGCCAGCGCCCCTGATGGCTGAGCTCCAGGCTGAGCTGATCAGAATGGGCATGGGATGGCAGGTGGCTGGGGCAGGGAATGCCGCACTTGCACAGCAGTTCCCAGCCATGGCCAGGGCGGAGAATCGTCCAGCCGGTGGCCGGCAGATCGGTGATCCCAGGGGCTGGTTGGGTTGCTGCGGGCAGGGTTGCTGCAGGCGGCGCCGGCAAGGGCCTGGCGGCGGCACTCTCCAGCAGCCGCTGGCGCAGACCACGGCTGCCGGGCGACCCCTCAGACAGAACCGAGCGCCCCTGCAGGAAGGCCTCGGCAAAGGCCAGCACCATATCCAGGGGCGGCGCGGCATCGGCGGCGCTGTCGTTGAAGCGCGGGGCCTGGCCGCCTTCGAGGCGCACGGCCCGGGCCCAGCCGCCCATCGCCGCGATCGCCTGCAGCAGCCAGGCGGGGCGCTCGCCGCTGAGGCTGGCCAGGGTGCAGGCGAGCTCCACCAGGCGATCGAGCATCAGCAGGTGATAGCTGGCACTGCGCTCCTCATGGCCGCCATCGGCCAACAGCTGGGCCGCCAGCTCGCGGCGCAGCAGGCGCAGGGCGCGATCCTGCATGCGCCGGGCTGCGACCCCTTCGAACTGCAGGCTGCCGATGGCCAGGGCCGTGAGGTTTTCGAGCCAGTGGTTGCCGCCGTGGCAGTGCTCGGGATGGGCCTGCAGCCAGCGCAGCTGCTGCCAGAGCGATGCCAACCGCGGCGGCGTGGCCAGGGCGGGGCAACAGCGGAAGAGCCAGATCCAGTTGCGGCTGCGCAGCGAGAGCGTGTAGCTGTGCCAGGCATCACCACGGCCGGGGGCATTGGCGGCGATCCAGTGGTCGAGCAGGGGTTCGAGGGCCTCGGCCACGGCGGGCCAGTGGCCGCTGCTCAGGGCCTGATCGAGCCAGGTGCGGGCCCAGTCGAAGTAGTGGAGATGGAACTGCCAGAGGCGCTCCCAGGCGGGATCGTTCCAGGGGATGGGCCAAGCCAGCTGCCGTGGCTGGTTGAGGAAGGTGAAGTGCAGGCTCTCGCAAGGGGAGGACAGCGCGCCGGGGGGCAGCAGCAGCTCCGGGGCCGCCAGCAGCTGCAACGCCGAGCGCCAGCTGGGGGGATGATTCTGTCTACCGGCACCGGCCAGGGCCAGGGCGAGTGAGGGCGGCAGGCTTTGATTCAGACGCTGGCGCAGGGTGTAGCGCAGGCGGCGCTGCAGCCGGCAGGGGCCGATATCGATGAGGGTGCGCAGCAGGGGGCTCAAGATCCTGCGGGCCCTGGCGCTTCCGAGACACCACAGAGGTCGAAGACCTGGCGACCGGCCAGATCGAGGCCCCGGAAGGGGGTGTGGGCCACCAGCAGCACCAGCAGATCGGCCTGGGCCAGCACCTGCTCGAGGGGCTGCAGCTTGATCGTCGGGTGATCGGCCAGGTTGGGCTCGCAGGCGAGAACCTCCAGCCCGGCCACCAGCAGTTCGGTGGTGATGTGCAGGGCGGGCGATTCGCGCAGGTCATCGACGTCGGGCTTGAAGGCCAGGCCGAGGCAGCCGATGCGAGCGGGGCGACCGAGCTGATCGGCCAGGGACGTGGCACGGGCCTGAACCTGCTCGATCACCCAGCGGCTCTTGCCGTCGTTGACGCGGCGGGCGGTCTGGATCAGGGGGGTGCAGTCGGGCGCGGCGGCGGCGATGAACCAGGGATCGACGGCGATGCAGTGGCCACCCACGCCGCAACCGGGCTGGAGCACGTTGACGCGGGGATGGTGATTGGCGAAGCGGATCAGCTCGCGCACATTGATCGCCAGACGATCACAGACCAGCGAGAGCTCATTGGCGAAAGCGATATTCACATCGCGAAAGCTGTTTTCGGTGAGCTTCACCAGCTCAGCTGTGGCAGCGTTGGTGGTGAGCAACGCACCCTGACAGAAAGTGGCATAAAAGGCCTTGCCAGCGGCAGCGGCAGCGGCAGTGAGACCACCGATGACGCGATCGTTGCTGATCAGCTCCTGGAGGATTCGGCCAGGTAGCACACGCTCCGGACAGTAGGCCACAAGGATCTGTTGCGGAGCAATGGAGGAATCCTGAGCCAATACGTCCGCGAGCTGCTGCGTAGTGCCCAGCGGAGAGGTGGATTCGAGCAGTACCAGATTACCTGCGCGGAGAACCGGTGCAATCGCCCGGGCCGCCGCCAGCACGAAGTCAATGTTGGGCTTGGGGATACCGTCGGCCCCACAACTGATGGGGGTGGGAACGGCAATAAGGAACACATCGGCCGGCTGCGGCGCCAGTTGGGCGGTCAGGGCCCCGGAGGCCACAGCCGAGGCCACGGCCTGATCGAGATCGGGCTCGAGGATGTGAATTTGCCCCTGGTTGACGGTGGCAACAACCTCAGCATTAACATCGACACCGATGACTCGGTGGCCGGAACCAGCCAACACGGCAGCTGTGGGTAGTCCGATGTATCCGAGGCCGAGTATGCAGCAAGAACTCATCGGTTCACGGCCAGCAACAACCACCGCTGCACCTCTAGCAGCTCAACGGCCGGAATCGGCGCCGGGCCACCGGAGGTGATGGCCTCCAGAAAAGCCTTGCAGCAGGCCTGCTGGCCCTTGTCCTGTACAAGGAGGCGTCGAGTGCGGAAACGAGGGATACCCCAGGCCTGGAGTTTGCGGTAGTTATCTAGCCGGAGGATTCGGCCAGAGGCAAATACCTCCAACCGTTCCTTGGGGAAGGCCTTACTGCCATTTGAGAAATAGTGAACCGTACCGATCGAGCCGTCGACAAAGCGCAGGTTGAGGCTGAGGGTGTCGGGGCAGGGTTTAGTGTCAGATGCAGTGATCAGTTGTAGTTGCTCTATCGAGCAACCTGCAAGATGGCGCAGCAGATCCACAAAATGACAGACCTCACCGAGCAGGCGGCCACCTCCGCAAGCGGGGTCCTGGGTCCAGTGATCGGGGGGGATCGCGCCAGCATTGCAGCTGTACACGAAGGCCCGAGGTCCCGGTAGACAGTGGAGTTGTTCACGCAGCTCCTTGAGCAAGGGAGAGAAGCGACGGTTGAAGCCCACCATCAACTGACTTGAGCTCTGATCAAGGGCAGACTCGATACTGTCGAGTTCAGACGTGGTGAGACATAGTGGCTTTTCGACAAACACATGCTTGCCAGCAGCCAGGGATTTCTGCACCAGGGTGGCATGGCTATCGTGGCGGGTCGCGATCACTAGGGCGTGGACCTGCGGATCGCAGATGGTGGCGGCAATATCGGTACTGGCCTGTATAAAGCGATGCTTCTGTCCAAACAGCGATGGGCCTAATCCATTGGGAGCTGCAAGGGTGTGGAAGCGCGCGCCGGCCTTGTGGAAAGCAGGAAGGAGGGTACGACTAGCGTAATTTCCCGACCCAATCACGCTCACCAGGGGCTTTGCTACGGCAGCGAAAGACTCATCAATCGTTTGAGGCGGCAACTGTATTGTGCGTTGAGCAGTATCAACTACTCCCGAATACTGAAGCAAAATGCCAAAAGAGGGTGCCGTACCTGTAAGGATCTCGTAGGCCTCAGGGGCATGCTCAAAAGGAAATCGGTGGCTGACAAGTTGTTCAGTACATAGGTTGCCAGAAGAGATTGCCTGAAGAACAGCCTGGAAGTTCCTCTGCTGTGTCCACCTAACGAAACCAAGGGGATAATCATGGCCGTGATTCTCATAGGAAGGGTCATATCGCCCAGGGCCGTAGGAGCAACTCACCTGGAAAGTGAGCTCTTTCTTGTAAAAGAGATCGCGACGCAGCTCGAGTCCAGTGACCCCTACGAGGACAATGCGGCCACGCTGACGGCAGGCTTGCGCAGCAAGATGCAATGGTTCACTAGAGGTCGTAGCTGCGGTAATTAAAACTCCGTCAACACCGATGCCTGATGAATGCTGGAGGATCCATGAAAGGGGCTCAGGGTGGTTATCAAGATCTAGGGCCTCGATCCCCAAAGACGATGCTAAGGTACATTTGGCAGGATCGGTATCTACGCCAAGGACCCGACATCCCTGGGTCTTGAGAAGCTGTGCTGTGAGGAGGCCTATTAATCCGAGGCCGCTGACGAGAAAAGTTTCACCGAGGGTGGGAAGAGCAAGACGGATGCCTTGAAGGCCAATCGATGCAAGAACCGTAAAGGCGGCAGCCTCATCACTAACATCGTCCGGAATCAGAGCGCAGAGTAACTGCGGAACCGCAACAAGCTCAGCATGAGGGCCGTTAGAAGCAACACGATCGCCAACCTTGAAGCCCTGAACAAGATCACCTACGGCAATGACGGTTCCGACATTGCAGTAGCCAAGAGGGAGTGGCTGATCGAGCTTGTTGAGCACAGCGTCAAGAGTGGTTAAAAGGCCATCTGTACGTGCTTTATCAAGTACTTGCCACATCTTGTCGGGCTGTTGTCTTACCTTTAAGAGCAAGTTGGACTTGCCAAACTCGACAAGCATCCGCTCAGTGCCGCTTGAGATAAGGGAGCAACGAGTCTGAATGAGGAGCTCACCAGGCCGAGGACGCATGGACGGAAGGTGCGCCAAGTGAGGGGGGGATCCGTTAAGAGGAAGAATAAGCTGCTTCAAGTGCTAAACCATAGGATGGCTGACATTACTATCGAGAAAACGGGTACACCAGAGTTCGATGGAAGCAAGAGAGAATAGCGTATATGTTGCATCTATTCGTCCCTCTTCGTTTGCCAAGATAAGCTTTTGGACAGCGATAGGGTCAAAGAGTCCACGCTGACTCAATCGATGTGAGGATAACAAATGGGCGAGCCAATCTCGCAATTCAACTCGAAGCCAGCGACGCAGTGGCAAACCGAAACCTGTTTTAGAGCGATAAATGACATGTCGTGGTAAGTATGGCTCCATTGCTTTCTTTAGAACCCACTTGCCATGAACTCCACGCTGCTTATAATGCGGTGGTATTAAAGATGAAAACTGTAACAAATCAAGGTCAAGAAACGGCACTCTAACCTCGATACCAGCGGCCATTGACATTTTGTCAGTATAGGCAAGATTATGGTCTGGGAGGAAAAAACGCTGCTCGAGCAGAAGTAACTTGTCAAGACGATGGAGACCTGCAGGAAGACTTTGAAGATACGCCGATATTGGGTCATCTATAGAATTTCGGAGCGCTTCACGAAAATCCGAAGTGAATAGGGGCTCAAGATCACGACGACTAATCCATCTGAAATAATGGAGGAGGCGTTGATTGCGATCAAGTGTAGATAGCTCAAGAAACTTTGTAAAGCGTCGAATGAATGTATATCGCTGGTCGAAGGAGGCACTCAACTCAGCGATCTTGACACGTGCTAGACGGGGGAAGATGTCTAAGATAGAATCAAAAATGGCAGCACGATGACGCCGATATCCCGTGAAAATATCGTCACCGCCTGCACCAGAAAGCAGGACCTTGATTCCATGCTGTCGAGCCAATTGGCAGATATAAAGAACATTAAGAGAAGCTGGATCGGCAAGAGGCTCATCCAACTGAAAGATAAGTTGCGAGAGATCAGATGCAATTCGGCCAGGCTCAATACGAACGACTTCTAAGGGGACACCTAGATGTCGAGAAACAGATTGGGCATAGGGAATTTCAGAAACAATGCCATCCGCAGGTGAATCCGGGTAATCAACTGTGAAACAATGTATATCATGCTTTACCTCGCGAGCGAAAGCAACAATACTGCTCGAGTCAAGACCACCGGACAAGAATGCACCTACAGGTACATCAGAAACCATCTGTCTATGTACAGCAGATCGAAGCATAGAAGCGGTTTGACTAATATAGAAATGGGATGAATGACTGATTCTTCGCTGCTGGGGAGAAATGGGCATAGTAGAGGATGGTAGAGAAAACCATTGGAGCCTCTGAAGAACAGAGCCTTGGGAAAGAATGAGGGCCTCTCCAGGTAACACCTTACGGATACATGAAGCAGGTGTACCGGAACCAGGGCACCAAAGATAGGTAAGATAATGATATATGGAAGATGGATCAAGTTCGATGCCAGAAAGAGGCAAGGCTTTAATCTCACTTGCAAAATAAAAAGAATCATTGAACTGTCGATAATATAAAGGCTTAACACCGAGACCATCACGGGCAACAAAAATTGTGGCAGCTTGGAGATCCAAGATGGCGAAAGCAAAAATACCATTCAGTGAATTAAGGAAAGCCGTGAGCTGATTTAGACTCGAATAATAAGAATAGAGATAAAGCAAGACCTCGGTATCAGAACGTGAACCAAATGTAAAGCCATTAGATATGAGAAAAGAGCGTAATTCGCGGAAGTTATAAATCTCGCCATTGAACACTATTGCAAGCGACCCGTCGCTGCTGTACATGGGCTGGTTGCCCATTGTGGAGGTATCAAGAATAGAAAGACGAGTATGGGCCAAGCCAGCCCCTAAGGAGGGTTCGAAAAGGTATCCGGAGTTGTCAGGTCCTCGATGATGCAATTTATTAAGAGAGGAAATAAGCCAGTCAGAATTAGTTGATATCTTGCTATTAAAAGAAAAACCGGAGATTCCACACATATAAAACAAGCAAAATAAAAACGAGTTTTTAATAACTAGAGAGTATGGTTGAGATCATGAGCACTCGTATAAGGATATGTCGTCCATAATAGAGTCAAGGGCAGTACGGCCGGAATAGAAATTTTTGTACCAAGAGACTGTTCGAGAAACACTGGTATGAAAGTCCCAACGCGGCAGCCACTCTAAAAAGTGATAGGACTTGTCTATCTGCAGGTGTAGCATAGATGATTCGTATGGAGCAGAGGCATCAGTAATGTCAACATAGGATCCTTGCCAAGTATCAAAGATAGAATCAACAACTTCAAGAACAGAACGATTACTGGTAACGTGAGGCCCAAAGTTATATGCTTCGCAGGGAAGAAGGGGGTCTTTGTACATGCCTTCGGCAAGTGTAAGGTATCCGAAAAGGGGTTCAAGAACATGTTGCCACGGTCTTGTCGACATGGGATTACGGATAGCAATAGGTAGACCTTGGTTAAGAGAACGAATTGCATCAGGAATTAGTCGGTCTTGTGACCAATCCCCACCACCAATGACATTCCCAGCGCGTGCAGTAGCGATGCGTAGATTTGAATACTGATGGGGTAATGAACCACAAAAGCTTGAGCGCCAACTAGATATTGCAATCTCGGCTGAGGCTTTACTAGCGCTATAAGGATCACACCCGCCAAGTGCGTCAGTCTCTCGATAACCAAGACAAGTGTTGTGGTTTTCGTATACTTTGTCGGTGGTAACAAAGACCACTGAGCAAAGACCATCAAGTTGGCGCAATGTTTCTAGTAGGTTAATTCTACCAAGGAGGTTGGTTGACCAAGTCTCAAGCGGAGAAAAGTAACTACGTCTAACCAGCGACTGTGCTGCAAGATGGA
>Ga0194133_10007033_pt1 | contig 13608 bp, 16 predicted proteins | sample TA2KigOf40mmetaG_FD_155448 | JGI IMG/M metagenome (GOLD analysis project Ga0194133, IMG submission 155448) | Freshwater microbial communities from Lake Tanganyika, Tanzania - TA2015055 Kigoma Offshore 40m | ecosystem: Environmental > Aquatic > Freshwater > Lake | place: Tanzania: Lake...
TACCTTGAATACTGTTTGCTGTCTTCTACCCTTTTCCAAAAGGTCAACCAAAGTTGAAAGGTTGACTGTACCGCTCATTTTCATCCCTTTTTTAGGTTGAAGAGGACTGCCCATTTGGGTACTGGTGCTAATTACAGAAATATGGGCTCAGGGTCAAAGTTGCTGGTGTCTAGATGCTTAAGATACCCTGCCTAATGCCAGGTTCACAATATGGTTTGAAGTGTTAGTTATAGTTGGATGTTAAACGAATACTTTTTGAACTGTTGAGCTGCATTAGCCCTTTGTTTGCTTATGGCTAAAGACTAGACGTACCTTTAACTGTCTTAATTTTGTCAGCGCAGTGCACAAACAAACAAACAAAATGTAAACACAAAATTGTAAAAATGGATTAAAGAAAAGAATAATTACAATTATTACATTCAACTTTTATTTCTAATTGCTCTAAAGTGAAAATAGAAAGCAATTTTAAGGTAGATGTGAACAATATTTTATCAGCCCAAAAATCTGACCTTCCTTTGACTTTTTCTGTGGTAGTGATGATTGTTAAAAATACGTTTCCAAAAGAAACGCTACGTTTATAACTAATTTTACGTAAACCATTTTTATAAACTGTAAGGAAACCTTTTGAGCTTTTTCCCTTTTAGCGTTAGCTTAAAACTGCTGAGCACTGAACAACATGGGGCCATCAGATCACCGCCGTTCCAAGTCTTCAAGGAAAGTCGAAGATAGATCAAAGAAAAGAAAAAAGTCCAAGAAAGCAGAAAGTATACTCACGTTGATCTAAAAAACCTCAAACAAATCTTCTTAATTTTTCTTTTGAAAAAATAAGGCTCCAGCGAAGATGAAATATCTTTGAGTAAGGAACTTCACCCGATTGGCCACTATGTTGACGACAGGAAAGAACTCTTGAGACAAGTTTTCAAAGTTATTAGGTAAAAGAAATTGTGAAAACCTTTGTGATTTCAAGATCTAACGGATTTTTTTTAGAGGGACCAAGTTACAAGCCATGCTTACTTCTCAACTAAGAAATATTGAGAACCATAGATTAAAAAAGTTGTGCCTGGAACAGCTTGAAGGAATGTCAAAAAAAAGAATTATTGCAATATTAAGTGGTAAGTTTCCTACTGAGTCTTACATTTTTCGTTGCATCTTAGATTTGATATAATTTTCCTGGGATCTTTTACCACAAAATTATCATTACCTCCAAACCAAAAAGTCTCAAATAGAATTTTATTTAGTTGATTAAACATGTGTGGTTGGTAACACCTCAATCGGTAGATTCATTTTCTTGAAGTCAATTTATTGAAACAAGCTTTTCCAATTGATAATATTTTTCTCAAATTAATAAAACTTTTTTAAATACAAGTAACTAGTTAATTGAAAAAATGTTGCAGGAGAAGTAATGGACGACTCTTCTGACACAAGTGACGATTCAGACGAAGAGCTTTTAAGCGAAAAGGTTGACCTTTCTCCAGATATCAAAAGTCAAGATGCGCATAAATCGGGTAAAAGTTTATTTATGACTGAACAACTTCCTATCTCTGATAAATATACAATGTTTTTAAAAATTTTAGTTATTGATAATCCTACTGTCAAAAGGTAAGTTTTTGATTCAGATAACAATTTTTAGACCTTTTTTATTGTAATTCTCCAATTAAAAATATTTTAGTGAAAAATCTGCAAAAAAGACCTCAAAAGAAATCAAGAAGAATGATACCTCTCCAGTTTCCTTGGTACTGATTTTAAAACGCATATTTAGCATTTGAATAATCATTAGAAGAGTTGCAAATTTTTATCAAAAACGGTTTTACTTTGTTTCTTCACTTTTTAAAGCAAGGCTGTCTTCATGAAAAATTCGTTTGCATCATGTACTGATTATATTTTTCCTTTTTCAGGACCTCAGAAATATATCCATTTCCAAAAAAGGTAATATAATTAAACGTTAAACATTGCAGAATCTTTAAAATAGAACACAAGTTTTTCTTGTTTTAGGTAATATGGATTTACTTGAGCTTGAGATGAGAGCTCGAGCAATAAAGTCCTTTCTTCAGTCAACAGACCAAGTATAAACATACAAATGATAGCTACTCACGATTTATCAAATACTTTACAACTTCCTTTTTTAAACTTATTTAAGAAACCCGAGAAGAAAACCACAGAGGTCGAAAAAGAAACACACATTCACACCTCACCTACTTCAAAAGGAGCAGATTCAAAAACAAGTATCTTGGCCTTTTGCTTCTTTTTTTAGAGACAATTCTTTTCAAGCATTTCTTAACTTTAGAAATAGTTTCTTCAAACCCTAGTGAAATAACAATTAATGTTGCAACGTCTGAGCTTCCAAAAGAAGTATTTAAGGAAAGAGCTTATGAAGAAAAAAAGCTTCAAAAAGCCCGAGATGAGCTTTTAAAATCTGAGGCAAAGAAAAGGGCAGACGAGGAGGCAAAGTCTCGAAAAGATGTTGAAATGAAGTATTTATAAGAACAAGAATCTTAAGTGGTTCTTTGAGAGAACAGAAAAGTTACATTTCAATTTCAGAAAAAAAAATCAGGAACGTCTAAAGCAAGAGAAAATAGCAATGGAAAAGCAAGCCGCTGAGGAAGAAAAGGTTAATTTGTTACCCGAATAGTCTGAAGTGACAGAAAGAATAATCTTATGGTTACTTTTTAGGCCAAGAAAAAAGCCAAGAAGCAAGCTGACTATGAAAAGTTTTTGAAATGGAAAGAAGAAAAGCTCCAAAAAGAAGCTGATGCCAGAATTACTAAAGAAAATTTGAGACAGAAGGAGGAGAAAATGAAGGCAGATGAAACCAAAGAAAAGACTGAGAGAGATTTGGTGCGTAATAAGTCTACCCAACGACAAATTTTTGCCTAAAAACTTCTTCTTTAGATGGTAAAGTCAACATCCTTAAAAAAAAGAAAAATTCACCGTGAAGTCACTGACAAAGCAATAAAAAACGAAGCTAGGAAAAGTTCACCCAAAGAAAAAATACATTTGAAAAGACGCAGGCATGTTTATGGTCAAGTCAAAATTTTGCAATAAATCGTTACACAAAATATTTCAACAGATACCGAATGAATGGAGAGGACGAGGATGGTGAGGTGAGCGAAGATTCTACTTGCAATCACCCATTTTCTGGAGGAGAATCCCCAGAAACAAGGTCAGAAGGCTTTGAAAGCTCACATGAAGACTCTTTGAGTCTTTCGGAAAGTGATGAGGATATCAAAAAGGTGATGAGCAGCACACCTGTGTTTCTCTAATTGTCTTCTTTAAATATCCTTTTTGTTATTTTTTTAATTTTATAACTATAGTCAAAACGAGAACGAGAAGAGCGCCATCGTCGGGTTCAAGCAATAAAAGAGCGAAAAAGACGTAAAAAGCGTGGTTAGCACTTTTCAAGATTACAATAAAATATTTTTCAATCTTAAAATAATTAAACCATCCGAAATTTTCAGAGTCAGAGATTGAAGACGGAGAAGTTGATTCGGATGGTGAAAGTTTCGGTCTCCTTCCCAGCAATCCGAATACTTCTGTGCAAGGAAAAACTTCTACGGAAGAAGTGAAGAAGAATGAAATTGAAAGTACTTCCATCAGCTTATCCCGAGATGAGGATTTTCCTGAACTTGCCATGGAGTTTGATGTCCAGCTGGAGCCTGACAGTTCTGAGACTGAAGAGGATGTTCTTTCACCTAACAGCATCAAAGAGCAAAGACTTGAAATAGAAAGTGTTTCTAAACCTGTCGAGGATGAACCAAAAGAAGTGTTATCCGTGCTAGAGGAAGTTCAGGATGATGAGGAGTGCTTGACAACAAAAAGGTCAGTTAAATAAGTCTGATTTTTACCACGTCTGTCTTTTATATTACATATATTATTCCTAGCAAAATTAACGATCTTTCGGAAAATAATGAAGTTTCTGAGGTCGAGACTGGTGTAAATCCATCCGATCCCAAAAGTATGCAGTCAGCTCGAATTCAGAGAATCAAAGAATTTCAAGCTAGAACGGAAATCCAAGATCAAGTAAACTTTGATATAACAGTTTCCTATTTATATGACAACTTTTCAAGCTCGTCTAGGCTTATCAAAACTTTTTTTTTAAATTGCAAAATAGGTCGTGTCTACTTTAGAGGTTCATGAAGACGGAGATTCTGATGTCACTATGGCAACTAATAAAGATGTTAAACTTGAAGTGAAATCCAAGTCGGTGAAATCTAATCCAGAGAATGCCAAAAATTTTCGCAGAAATATTAAAAACTCAAAGTGTTCAGAAAAAGTCGTGCTGAAATCTCTCAATAAAGACCAACCCACAAAGAAAGAAGTCGATGATGAGCAGGTTTGTAGCCTTAAAATCATCAGCATCATAAGTACTTTATTTATTAAATTTGCGAAAGGAGGAAGCAGAAGCAATGGTTACTTGGGCTGACAGATGGCTTCAAGATGAAAAAGTACAAAAAGTTGTAAAAGACAGTAAACTTTTAAGTAAAGCCAGATCAAACATTAAGGTATGAGAAAGAAGAGTCCATGTCTGTTTTAAATATTTTTCAAATGTTAATATTTCATTAAGGTCAAATTAAAGACTATCGTCAAAGATGAGAAGCAAGATGCACAATCTGAAAAATCAGAAACCGTCTGTGGTTCCATGGAAGAATATGCAAAAATAGTTGGAAAATCAGTCGAGGTATTTTAACGTTCATCTTTTTCATCTTTTTTTTTTAATTATATGCATATCTGATTTTTTAAAGACAATCGCAACCAAAACAACTGAAAAAGATAACTCTTCTGACGATAGTAATGAGAGCGAAGACGACTTGTGGGGTGATATACTTGGAAAAGGATGAAAAAGAAAACTGATATGTTTTGGTTCGCCATCGTTAATCCAAGAGAATAAAAAATCTTTATTTTGATGCCAAAAAATTTCCTCATGTTTTTTATTTTACTTTTAAGTATGCAAAAATATAGTCTGACAAAATTTTTTGGTATTAGGTATATACTTCAGTCACCTGAACATGAGGGTCAAAACAAATTTAATTTTTTTCAAGTTGAACTTTTTCATTGAGTTAAATATGTATGCAAGCTTTATTTATTCATGACAAAAAAGTATAAAAGAGTTTCTGCAATATTACAACTCTGACTGAAAAGCCAATTTTTATTTAGTGATGTTGTTTATAAGATAACTCTGTTCCTTGCTGTTATTTTAGCCTCAAAGAGGTATCACTGAGGGCTCAGGGTTAGGTCCTAAAAAATCCATAAGAGGAACCCTGGCAAATATTTTATGTTTTAATGTATTTTTGTGAATGACCACAATCTCTTGTTTTTCAGCACAACATAATGGGGTAGCCTTAAGGGTTGTAGGTTGTACCCATTAATTTAGCCCTACTGAACAATGTTTGTGAGAGACCTCTGTCCCTTGCTTTTGCAAGTCATAAAGAGGCTACCAAAAGCCATACTCCAAGGGCTTAAATCAGTTGTTTATATAAAACAGATAACATCGAATTCAATTTTAGGGGGGTGTCATTTATAAAACACCTAAAAGATGACTCAGGCCATGTCGAAGTATTGTGTGTAACACCAACCAAATAATTCAACCCCCCCTGACAATATTTCACTTCAAAACCGTGGGAGGAGATAGAGGTGACACATCCATAAAGATAGAGGACAACCCCTACCCTACTGAAAAATTTACCTTTGTTTGAGGATACACTTACGAAAAAATTCATTTTCCCTTGGGGTCCTTTAGGATCAGGTTAGGTCAAAACCAAACGAATTTTTCTTTAGATGTCCACCACTAACAAAAAAACAAACGCAAAATCGTTGAACCCAGGGTCAGTTTATTGTTAAGGATTAACAAATCCTTTTTAAAAAGGGGTGCACATACAATAAACACAAGAAATACTCCTCACAAATTCTTGATCACAAAGACAAAAATTTAGCATAATCCGAAATTGCTTAAGAAAATTGACCAAAACATTCAACTGTTTGGCAATAAACATTTTGAGGACGAAAAGGTGGGATGTAGTTTAAAGTAAAATTGGTTATTCGATTTGTCGACTTCAGAGCCGTGAATCCGCGAAGGCAATTTAATACATCCCATAATTTCCTCGACCGTTCCTAAAAAAGAGCGTCTCTTTGTAGCTATCCATAACCAGTCCATTGAAAGTTGAAAGTTCTGTTATCTATATATATCAGACATTAAAAGTGTCTTCAAAAGACAATTTGTACGATATCTTACAAGTTGCAGAGACTTTTTGACAGATTTCTGCCTTACCCAGTTGCATAAGAATTTTGACCAAAGCCTGTTCCTCTGGTGCTTTGTCTGGCTGAGTACATGTCGTGATTGTATGGGGGGAAGTTTGGTCTTTGCGGTTGCGTATTCGGCGGAAAACCACTCGAGGTTGAATAACCAGGGTTTCGATTCGAGTATCCCGGGGCTTCGAACGCTAGAAAGAAGAAAAGGTTTTTTTAAATAAGGTTTAAAAAAGCTTATGTGAATTTTTTCTGTATTGGAACATCACTAACGAGTAGAGGCTTGGTAGCTGCCAGAAAATTCTGGTTTGGGCTTATACATGGAATTTTGATATCCATCATGTCGAAACGATGCAGCTTCATAGTCATACCTGGAATGACAGGTTGATCAGCTTAAGCAAAACTTCTTCAAAAAAAGAAATTGACCATGAAAATGTCAAAAAAGACCCAATAAGTTCATTAAACCATTTGAAGAGCAAACTAACCCTGTACTTCCTGGATTGCCAAACTGGTCTACGTCTTTCGCAAAAGGTCGACCGAAGTCCTGCAAAAACCCAGAAATATTTACTTTAGAGATTTACTTTCAAAACAACAACAAATTTCATATTTACCTGGGCACTTCTGCCTGGGGGATGATAGCTTGCACCCCTACCTGAGTAACTCATACCTCGAGATGCCTAGCCAAGAAAGTCGAATAATTATTTTCTGATTAAAATTTGCTAAATAAAATTGAAGGTTTTTACTTACAGAGTGATCTGCGTATCCTGGGCGGTTTGTACCTCTTTCATACTAAATCAACATAACATTATTTTAGAAAATCGCCTTTAAAGATAAAATTATAACTATGGTTTCAAACAAAGAGCTTCCACTTGCCTCATCATATTCTCCGTAAGATCTGTTTCTTCTGTATCTGTCATCAGTTTGATAAGGGTGGCCTCTATCATGGTAGCCTCCACGTTCTCTGCGAATCGGACCACCATAATTATCTCTGTACCTTGAAAAGTGGCAGCTTTTAGATTGTTTGCAGTAAAAAATTTTTACCATAGAACTCTACCTATCCGGCCCATCTCCTCTAAAGGACCTTTGCGAAGGGCATTCTTTTGACCAATGGCCTCCCTTTCCACACTTGAAGCAATGGTCACCACCACCCATTCCAGGCTTGTGACGCACTTTAGAGGTCGAAATTTCGGCTCGAATTGAGCATCCCCCGAGTGATTCGCCATTTAGGCTCTCAACAACCTAAGGAAAAGAGAATATGGGGAGGGTTCTGTGTTGGCAAAACTTTCCCTGGCAAAATCTGTCTTTTACTTCATCAAGTTTTTCCCTCGAAGACTCCACATCTACATGAACAAATCCATAATTTTTAATGACGTCAGCCTCAATGACTGGGATATACTTTTCAACCACAGCTTTGAGCTCCTCGGCAGTGGTTCCGAAGCCAATATTACCAATGAACAATTTGTGACTTGGCTTTCGTGGTCCCTTTGACTCGCTTTTTTCAACCTAGTTTAGAAAAAGTTTGGTTAGCTCAGTAAAAATAAGTTGATCAGTCTGCGAAAAATCAAGGTTTTATTTCCAAACTAGGATATCAGGATGTCAGCACCGAGGATTAATTGACTCGTAACAATTTATTTGATGCAGGGTGAAGCACTTATTTAATAACACGAACATTTGAATGCCCAACTGAATCCTGCGACCATCATAAGGTAACACAACTTAATAAGAGAATAAAATGTACTACGGTACTCCTAAGTTAGGGCTAAAGTCGTGCAAATTCAAATTTTCGTGAGAATTTTTTAACTCTCAAAAAGATAGTTATGGGTGTGAACGGCTATTTTTCAACTGGGCCATTGGCGTCCCAATGCCAAGTTGAATTCCTGATGATTAAAATATCTCAAATGTTGAGACATGCTTTGTACTAAAATTACTTACTTTAATTGGCCTTCCCTTTACTACACGACCGTTCAGCCTTAGAATAGCTTCTTGGGCACTTTCTTCATCAGCCATACGAACAAACCTAAGAAAAATCAATGTCCAATGAAATCAACCCTTGAATTTCAAACAGAACGTCTCTCTTACGCATAATTTTTTATGCGGTCGCATTCTTCAACAACACCCACTTCTTCAAAAATCGGCCGCAAATCTTCAGCAGATATTTCTCCGTCATCCGACAGCCCTCCAACAAAAAGTTTCGTCTGAAAAAGCCACATGAAAAGTCATATCTGAAATACACTTGAATCGTGAGTGCAACTTACCATTTTTTTTTTGAAAGTCTCAAAAACTTGACCTAGATACCGTTGTGGAAACGTTTCTTCTTCTTCACAAGCCTCGCGTCCTTGTTTACTGTCGATAAGAGCTAAAAAGACAATTGTCAACTACCTTTACACCCCTTTACTAATATTGCTTTATCAAAAACTATATCTTTTAAAATCCCAATTTCTAGCAGAAGATTTGAGCAAGTTAAAATGTCATTTTTCCTTTCGAGTTTCTTACCTTGTAATCAGTGTGATGGCACTTAATCTTTTGACTTTCAGTCTACCTCAATGCACAAATTTAGAAATAAGTTGTTTGAATCAGCTATGGCGTCCCTCGGCTCTCAAATCCTACAACAAACTTTTCCAAAATCCGAATCCATGAAGATGTTTGGATATCTCCTGCAGCTACAAACAATTATTTACTTTTATTCATTTAGATCTCTGTGAATAACATGACGACCATAGCTGCCAAACGTGCCAACGACGCGCTGGCAAAATATTCATGATCTCTATGAATCAAAAGCTTTGCGTTCCATTTTGTTACGCGAAAATGCCGCTAGAGGGCGCTTTTAAAGAGATTAAAAGCGAAACAGGAAATTTTCTTTATAAAGAGGAGGGGGAGGAGCCTTGGGCAAAATCAGCCAATCAAAAAATTGGGATTCGGATTTGGGGACCCTGACTTTAAATCGTGAAAAATTATATCAACATGAAAAGAAAATTTATGCCTTTAAAAATTCACTTTGTTCTGGAATACTGCTCCATTTGATAAATCCAAGAGTAAAGTCTGGGGGTGGGGTGGGGTGTGGTGGGGGGTAAATTTAGGTCTGATACAGGGCTCAAATCAAACCACAGAGCTGAGGGAACCAGGCCAAAATAATCATCATAGGGCATAGAGTATTGTACCATTGAGAATTCATGAGTATTACAAGACTTTATGGCAAAATTACTTATATTTCTATCTATATAAAACAGACTAGATCAATCTCCAACAAATTTAGTACAGACCTCCACACCAATTCAGGTAAGGTTCTTATCACAAGACTGACCCCACCAACTTGACCCCCTGACCCCAGTGTACCCCAAACTCCAAAACCTAAACAGATCACGGGAAAAAAAACTTTGCTTTACAAAAAATGTCCAGATGGGTGACTTAATCACATTAAATTTTTCATGGGCAGCGTCGGGCCACAGTTGGCTAGTATTAATATATATAAAACCTTAACGTCTATCCTGTCACGCAGGCGGGTTGGAGCGTGGCAATAACAATTCAATAAAAATGGCAAAAAAGGGGGGTGGCTATTATTATTATTATTATTATTAAACTAAGGTCTGTTTTATTTTTTATTAACTAACTGGGTCCCGGCACTGACAGGGAAATATTTAATGCATTTTTTGTAAAGCAAAGTTTTTTCCCCAGTGATCTGTTTAGGTTTTGGAGTTTGGGGTACCCCGGGGTCAGGGGGTCAAGTGACAGGGTCATACTTGTGTTAAGAACCTTCCTTGAGTTGGTGTGGAGGTCTGTGCAAAATTTGTTGGAGATTGGTCTGGCGGTTCGCTTGTGAAAGATGGACATGTGGAGGTACGTAGGTACAAACAGTCACTTTGTTTCATTGAGTCAAGGAATTACAATGAAAGAAAACTTACAATTACGTTTTACCTTTAAGTGTTGAGTTCTAGATTTTTAAGTTTTGGTATAAAGTAAGTATCAGACAAGATTTTGAAATTAGAGATGGGCTTAGGCTGCTCATGTCAGAAGCCTCTGGGTCAGGAGGAATTTTCCTCAAAAAAGCTCATTTTTGGTCCAGTTGGTTAAAAAATCTCTTCCGGTCAGGTCAAAAAATATCCGGTTGGGTAACTTATTTACTGCGGGTCAGAAGCATGTTTGGGTCATGTTGAGTCAGAGCCCATCTCTATTTTATTTATTTTCACTTGCCAACCCACTTCACGTGGGGTGGTTAACCTCACTTTCAGAGGTTTTGTCTCCTACAAGATGGAGGTTATGGGGCTAAACTGAAAAGCCACTATTATTGTATACGTGCTGATGAAAGGTTTGTTGTTCACGGCTCAGGAGTCTATTGCTGGAGTTAGTGTTACAGCTCAGAGTCTATGCTGGAGTATTACTACTCACAAAAGTAGATGTTATCTACAATGTGATGTGCATTTTCCAATCCCAAAAGTCTGGGTTTTTGGAAAGGTGAGTCCTCAGCACTTGCTGTACAGTTGAAGGCAGAGCAGGAACCTCTTACCAAGAAAAACAAATCCCAAATTTTCTTCCAGAAGACCCGAACACTTACTATCCGGGCCCCTCTCTATTTGAAGTATTTTTCCACTTGAAACTTGCATATATTTAAATTCATATTTTTCAATCATAGCATACAAAAGATAAATAATTTACAAATTATTTGTACAAGAAGTAATTTTAAAGTCTATCCTAATTCTTTGCTCTCAAGCATCAAATTCTATATTTTCCTCTTGATCCATATCCAGCTCCGGATTGTCACGAATCTCCTTTTGGTAGAATCCTCTCTTGAAATCATCATCATCGTCGTCAGACGGCAACCCTTTAATGTCGACATCATCAGGTTTAGGATAAGCATTGTCGCTCAAATTGTTTGAATCGGATTTCTCATCATTGGTCAAATCCCTAATGTGTTCAACAACATCCGGTGAAATAACCTCCTCCTCATCCAAAACCTTTTTGTCTTGGTCAGTAACATCTTCTTTTTTGTTGGAATCAAAGTTTTTAGACTTTCCATGTGTTGCCATATTGCCTATGTGGACAATAATGTCAGGGGAAACAGAATCCACAGCCTCTTTGACCAAATCCAGATTTTCCCTGTTGGATTCTTCAACCTCCTCATTTTCAATTTTTCCATTGTCAATGTGAACAACTACATCAGGTGAAATTGAAACCAAGTCGGTTTTTTCATCATCAATTTTGCTCATAGAAACAAAGTCAATTTTTTCTGGGTATCCCATTTTCAAATCCATGGCAATGTTGTCTTCCACTTCAATCTCATTTGTTTCACTTTTTCCAATGGAATAGTTTTCCACATTTTTCTTTTTTCCTTTCAAGACATCACATTGTTCCCAGCCAAGGGTGTTTGTACGACACACCAGGTCCCAATTGATAAACTTATTGAAATAGCATCCTGAAATTCAAGAAAATTATTTTACTTCAAGTCAAGGGTGTAAAAAAAGGAGGCATTTGCTACTAAATTAAGTGAATTTGGTATTTTTTGTCTGGAAAAAATTACCTAACTTCTGCTAGTATAAGACAAATTCCCAATCCCATAGAGCCCAGGGTTGGGATTAAAAAAAATTTTTTTACATCTTTAATAGCATCCCAATTTTAAACCTAGGAAAAAGTTTAAATAGAACATTTTTGTTTAGGTTTTCAGCTAAAAATGTTATTCTATAAACTTTTCTCTTGCTTTAAAATTGTGGGAGCTATCAAAGACGGAAATCGAAAGTCAAAATTGCGTGCATACCAGCTTTAGTTGTTTTACTTAAACACCTAGCTTGGTGAATGCGCAACTTTGAACTTGAAAATCTCAGCTCCTAGGCAAAATTTTGAAAATCTTTTTAAAAAAAATCTTTGCAAGGAATTTCTCTATCCTATTCATTAATTTTTTTCTTTCTAGCATCAAAAATCAGGGAGAAAATGGCAAAATTTAATAGCTCAGCTCCTAGACAAAATTTAAAAAATCTGGTACACAGAATTCTTATCAAGGAATTCCTCTCTCTGGTGCACCAATTTTTTTATTTCTAGCATCAAAACTCAGGGAGGAGATGTAAGTGACAGACATACAGACAGACATCCATATAAGGTCCGAACGCAATACAAAAATACTAAACTCCGCCACTTGATTTGCTCGCTCGCAAAAATAAATAATATTCTATTCTTTCTCACCATTATCTTTGCTTTGAACCCTTGGGGTTCAAGAGCCAGATCTAGGCAAGAGGTTTTCATCACTACTACTAAAAAACAGCAAAAAATAAAGAACTTTTACCTGGGTTAAAAATCCAAGGGATGCAAGTGTAGTTATCCAAGTCAAGACTATTTTTACTTGTATTTTTCAATGGTGAAAAATTCAGAAATAGGGCGTTGGTTAAAGGACCAAAAAGCAGCAATAAAAATCCTAGCTTCATCATCTAGAGTGTTGAAAAAAATGAAAAAAATATGGATTTTATGATGACAAAAAATAAGTGATACTCACCTTGAACTGGCGTTATTTGGAATGAATGTCTCTCCAACTGAACCAGAAGAGTCTGTGTGAAATGATAGCGTCTTTTTTTTAATTGTGGAATGAGATTGAAGGGGAACTTGTCCTGATACCTCTACCCATTTGGTACCATTTGACCATCCATTATTGCTCCACTACCTGCCATATTCCATTGAGATATGGAAAATTTTCATTTAGTGACTGAATTTTGAAGATTTTACTGGATCTCTTGCCATTTGGATTTAATAGAAAAAATATCAACTTTCACACTTTTTTTTCATGAAAAAAACTTTTCATTTTGATTGAAAAAAAATAATGTTTTTTTTGTTTTCTGAATTATCAAAATAAAATAATTCATCACATGAAATTCAATGCAATATTAGGATTATGAAACTGAAAAATAAACTTTTAAAAATTACAACTCAATGGGATGCATAAAAAAATTTCGTGTATCTTGAAAGATTCAGCATTTTGGTTGCTATCTTTTTTTGAGCTTTTCGGTTCAATGGCAACCCTGCTTCCAGATTCAGGCTTTGTATTTTTGAGAAGCCTTTTTTTAAACCCTAATGACTTCGAAAACGACCCCAAAGTGGCTCTCACTTAAAGTCATTTCTTTAGGGTGACCATTTATTGGGCAGTCCAGGTAGCACTCTGAACTCTCAATTCTTTTTTTGGGATTCAATGCAACTATTCCATTCGTTTTTCCAGATACCCCATCAAAGTAAAAGAATATTGTTGAAAAAGCTGGGGTCCTCTATCCTAAAAAAACTTGTTTTCCGAGCCTAGCCTGAGGAGCCAACCCTGCTCGTAACGTTTGGCCAGTAAATAACAGTAATAACCCTAACCCAACTTAATACCTCAGGGTTGGGGTATGGTTATTTTTCATT
>Ga0194133_10007034_pt1 | contig 13605 bp, 10 predicted proteins | sample TA2KigOf40mmetaG_FD_155448 | JGI IMG/M metagenome (GOLD analysis project Ga0194133, IMG submission 155448) | Freshwater microbial communities from Lake Tanganyika, Tanzania - TA2015055 Kigoma Offshore 40m | ecosystem: Environmental > Aquatic > Freshwater > Lake | place: Tanzania: Lake...
ACACTTCTTTAACTCACTAACATTTTGCTATTTTTTGTCATTACTTTCCTAATACCAATATGTCCTCCATTGACAAGAAAAGCTTGTTCTTGTCTTGGCCTTTATGGCATGACTGTCATATTTGGAGTAACAAATCAATCATCAATAAACAATTCAGTGGTGATGCTTCTCTTCATCGGGGTGGGTCTACGCTGGGTTACCTCGCTTATTCCTCCTCGAAATTACAAAGAGACCATTGCATACATGTAAATATATTTTTAGAGGAAAACTCTCCTCCCTTGAGTATCAATCGTTCTGGCACCTCTCTTAGTTTTCTATCTTACCCAATGACTGAATGAAACAAAGAGTAACATAAAAATATAAAAAGGGGTTGCCGTGGCTGAGAAGTCCTAGGCACCTAACTGAGAACTAAGATCTAAGATTGTGGGTTCAATCCCAGGCCGCACATGCCAAAAATTTTTCAACCCCAGATTACAAAAAAATCAACAAGGCACTCTCAGTCAGGGTAATAGTAATCTACAGTGACCATTAAACTTCCATGGCGGGACTCTTATAAAGATGTTGGTCACACATCAACATCACCTGAGTCTATAATGCACAAGATTATTATTGTTATAATGAGTGAGCAAACAGAATAGGATTGAAAAGTAGTCAGCAAGGGAACACACATTCGTTTAGGTGTTTGTTGATACAGCAAAGGGTGATTAAAACTCTTGATAAAAAGGATCAAGGGGTAGCCTTTTATACTTTTTGTGCTTAGGCTGGCTAGCTTTAAGTGGAAAAGGATACAGTAAGCTTGTAATTTCAGTTGGGTTATTTTATGGGTAAACGACCTGGTTTGAAGGTATTTGAAGGGAATAAAGTCGTTTGTACTTCAATTGAAAGAAACAGTTTGAGACTTCATATTATTTAACTTGTCTTGAGTTATGCAAAGTTAACTTGAGGTTTATTCTCAATTGGTTTTTGTCAATTCATATGTCCATTTGAATTTTACTCTTCTTAAACAACGAAGTTTCCCAATTTTAAGCCGGGAACTATCCATTCCCCAGGAAGCCTGTCGTTAATGTAAGCGGAATGCCTAAGTCTGGGATATTAGAGGTCCTTCATCCTGTAGGTTCATCAATCTTATTGCAATCTTTGCACAGCTGTATTGCATGCATTCTAAGGGCAATAATGATATTAACTGCCATTTTTCCATTCTAGGCTTTGGACTCATCATCACAAAGTGAATGTCTAGAAAACAAACATCAACTTAAATATGTCTCAAGATTGGAGAAGGCAAGAAAAGGAAACAAGGAGGATGTATCCAAGTAACTATTTTTTTAATTTTCAAAATATTGTGCAAAAAAAGATTCAAGTTTTGGTTTTTGTGATATTGAGAGACCAATTTAAATTTAAATCATGTTAATAAAAAATGCAAATAATATTGATAAAATGGTTCAGGTTTCCTGTAGTGTAAAATAAAATTACCTAAAATTTGTTTTTCCCCTATAGGTTTTATTTGTTAAAAAAAGGTCAAGAAAAAGAGAACTAAAGTGAGTAAAATAAGGCTATGGCTTGACAATTTCATTCTATTTAGGGTATTCAGGATCTGAGACTTTGAATGTAACAGACTTATATCACCAGAAAGTCTCAGATTCATTAACAAATTTTATCAATTTAAGTTTTTTATCATTCATTTCTTATTCAATATTTTGATAACTCTACTCTAAGCATGAAGTAGCCTTGTTCTATTCAAAAATATTTTAATTTGGAATAAGTTTTATAGGTTTGGAATATATTTTTATTGGTAAGAGCTTTCTTTAATTTATTACATTTGCCTTCCCAAGAGACATTGCTGTGCCTTATTTCAATGCATTTCTTAAGCAAAAGTTGTTCAATTTTAGAAAGTTACAAAAGTATTGTTATTCATTGCATGATAATTATTTCTTACTCTCCAAAATGATACTTGACAACTAATCATTTTTATTTTTTTCTGATTTGTTATTCAAAGCTTATCAAATTTGTTTAAATTAAGATGTTTAATAAATAATTATGGTCTGAAAAAGAACCTCAAATGTGAAGTTTTGATTTCATAAATTATTTAAAAGGTCAAAAGGTCTTCTGCCAGAAATCTAAGATATGTATTGCAACTCAACTCATTTGACAAATTATATGTCTTCTTTCTGGTGCCAGGGTTCCACTTTTGCTTTAAGTTTTTGATCACTACTTTCTTAATTTCTTTAAAATATTTTAGAGTATGCCCTGCAACTCATGGTCATTTTTAAGGCACACTATAATTTTTTGGTAGGTTATCCCAAGCGTGAGTCAGACCCAGGCTGCCTGTATGGAAATACGGCGCTTAACCTACTTGACTGTAACTTGGTAACGTAAAAACTCTTGATAAGGTATTATTTTCCGTTCTATTCGTTGGGTCCTATATGCTGTGTCACGAAGCCCTCCCTTTTCCTCTTTTGGAGGACTCTTGGGCTAAAGCCCTTCTATCATTGAATATTTCACACACATTGCAAGAAGAGCCGTTATCATAATTTTAATGTTTATTGGAGATCAGTTATTTCCAGTGCATTGAATATCACCCATAAATAAAACCCACGTGGTTCTTATTTCGAACCTATTTTATAACTGACTTCTCGATGAGATTGTCATCATTTTGGCAGGTAAAAGGCGTTCAAAAAATATTGTAGGACGTGGAGGCACTATCACGATAACGATGGAAAATTATGTGATTATCTAAGGATCAAAAGAGATCCACATATATATGAAACCTAATAGAATTGTCAAAAACATTTACATTAATACCAGCTAAATGCCAAAAACATTAGAAGCAAGATAATATATCTAAGAGTCTAAGGCATATTTTTATAGCCTGGGGCTAAAATCATGGAAACAAATGTTTTGAAAAAGCAAAACTTTTTTGTCAAAACCAATTTTTGTTTATCAATGTCCTAAATCAAAATGATCATTATTCATGCAACCTTTTTCAAAATCTGTAAAATGAATCTTTCACTCCAGAGTTTTGTGAAAGATTTTTGTACCTGGCAGTTTTTGTCAAATGTTAAGATTTTCCAATGTAAAGAAATATTGTTTCACTTTTTTCATATCTGCCTTCTTCTTTTCACACACAATGCAACAAAATCAGATAAAATTGATGGCCAAGTACATTGTCATACAGCACATGTTACATGAAAACCGTGACTAGACTTGGTGTTGATCTTTCCTCATAACATGCAAGACACAGTTGATAATTGATGAAAACTACAAGAAAAAGTGGAATAGAACAGTTTTTATCCATCAAGATATGGTGGGTGACATTTGTAAAGTTTATTTATTGTACCAAATCTAAAGAAGTAAGGTGAAGTTACCAGGGCACAAAAACTAAAGCCATCTGACTTGGAACTTTTATATAAGGTTATGGGGAATACGACGTTTCGCCATATGCCGATTTGCTATAGTCGATTCGCCATATGAGCCAGTTCCCCATATGCCGATTCGCCATAAAAAAAATTTATGCGTGCGCGTACGACGAGGCAAAAGGCATAGGGCAAAACGACATCATATCAAGGTTATGGGTTCAAAACCTAGACATTGGCAGCCACTTCTCTACATTGCTATTGCTATAAAATCAACAGCTGCCACCCTCAGTATGCATTTTCCTGAAAAATTGGCCGGGGGGGGGAGGGGGTTGGGGCTCGAACCCAATCACCCCTAGGCAACCTTTAACACTGAGTAGCCTCATAAAGAATTCACAGCCTCAGTGTGCCTTTAATGGAAAAAAATTGCAAGCTGTAATTCAACAAATATATATAATCTTGTGCAATTAAAATATATAAAACCTTAACGTCTGTCACGACACGTAGTTGTGGAGGGGCATGTTGTTAGAGCGAGGGTAATTAAAACAGGAAAAAACAATGGGATAAAAAATGGCAAAAAATATCTAAAAACAAGGCCAAGGGGAGGGGGGCTTGTCGCTCAAAAACATACTGGTATATACTGAATTAAATTACAACAAGCAATTTCACAAGGGATACTGCAATATTACTACTCTGAAATAGTGATGGGCACGCGCGTAAATTTTGAGTTTGAGTTGAGTCGAGCTGGAAAAAATTTGCCGAGCTCAAGCCAGCTTGCCAGTTGGTTAGGCTCGGGTATATAACTAGGCCTGTCTCAAGTTGTGTCGAGCTGGAAAAAATCTTCTCGGCTTGAGCCAGCTCACGCCCTTCACTTCTCTGGATGAGAAGGCTTGGATTATTTTGCAATCCTGGGTGAAAAAAAGTTTGGCCAAATATTGAGCCACTGATCCCTAGACCTCAAAATTATTGTACAAATATTAGGCATTGAAAACATCTAATGGATAATTATTTTTTTTAATCTTTGAGAATTTTTTTGTTTCCTCATGCTTAATTCAAAGAAAGCTTGAAACTTCATAAATAAAAAACTACTTTTTTGTCAGTTTTCACTTCAGTTGAAGCATTTTTATGTCTAGCTTTTTCCTTATTTTTCTCATAAACAAGACTTTTGAGATTCTTCTTTCCTTCAAAATTATTTTCAAAAAAGTATTTATATAATTATAGGTAGTATCAAAATATCAAAGCAAATATACAATAAAATAAAAGTTTTATTGGAAAGACTTTGACCTATCTTTTATCAAAGAAAAGTTTGCTTGTATATTGTTACATTTTTGCCCCATGAGACTTCATTTGGTAAAATGATTTTTTCCTTCTCACAACAGCATCAGGGTATCCTGAGGGTCACGATTATGGCAGTGATCTGGGTCTTGGTTACCCTCTGAACGGTGGTGGTTCTTCACATCAGCAAAACTTTCCACATTACCATCACCCAACACAACCAGGGGAGCCATATTCAGACCATTCAGGTCAGGTTCATCCAAAAGAACACATTTACTACGACACTGGTCAGCAAAGACAAGTAAGAACAAAAAAAGCACGAAGTGAGAGCAAATCAAATGATTTGTTTGACATTGCAGGTTGGTGGTGGAGGTGGTGGCGGAGGTGGAGGCAGCCATCATTCAGAAACTAATTACTATAAAGAACATCAGCTACCTCAAGAAACCAGCGGGTAAGATATTAAAAATATCATGTTGAAATGCTTAAAATCAATCAAATTTTTTTTTCATATCTTCAATAAACATCCAATTTCATCAGAGGTAAGTCAAAAATTTGTACAAAGTAATGAATGAAGTGCATAGTGCTTGGAAGTGAAGGTATTACATCTTGGGAGAATGTTTGTGAGAATGCGAGAGAAAATCATAGAGTTCGGATATAAAGAGGGAGAAAGGGTCATAAAAATCAATTTTGGATTTATGTATATAGGTTTACCAACAGCTGACCACACCTGAACCGCACAAATTCAGCTGTTGATAAACCCAAGATCACTATGGTGCAAATATTTCCTGCAGCGTAGGCAGGGAGGTGCAGTCTATGTTTATAATGTCTACAGAGAAAACCCTGCGGTGATCCTCCCAATCAGGATAAATAATGGCATTGATTAGTATTATTGATGGAGGGTGAACCTTATTAAAGGACTGGAAACATTACAAAAAGTAGAAAAGAGAGGAGGTATCAAAGAGAGGAACAGCTTTGGTGTCCATCTGGAGTAACGCATTGATATTGTATATCAAAAACTATTTCAGAATGGAAGCCAGGTGTGGGGATGAAAGACAGCTTGACAAAGTAACTTTAAGTAGTAGTGGTAGCAATTTTATGGTCTGGCACAAATAAAGCATAAACGACAAATAGTTTGACAACAAAACATAAGAAAATTTGATCTCAACTGTTCAAAAAGGGGTCGTCGGAGTGGGGAGCTAGGACTTTGACCTCTTCTAACACCACTTGGAGGAAAAAACTCAGATTTTCATTACAATTCACACATTCACTCTCACACAAGACTGCTCTAACGGGGGAAAAACTCCCAATAGGACAGGCTGCTCTTGCAGGTGGAAGGTGGAATTGAGTTTTTAAAGTAGTTGAGTTGTTTAAAATTTGAAAAATTTGATTCAATTGAATGATCAGCATCTCATGTAGAGAGGCACTGGTTCCTTCAGTTTCTTCATAAATGCACCTTTCAAAAAATTGTGCCATGAGAACAGGATCAATTCTAAAATTCTCTTAGATCTGTTTATAAAGCTTTGATGTCCCTGTGACTAAGTACTATAATCAAAAATTTAAGGGAAATGTGAACAAACTGAGCATTTGGCTTAGAAATTACATGAAAATGATTGAAATAAAAGCAAGCATATGGAAAAGTAAATTTTCAGCTGGCACATTTGATTGATAGAAGTTGTGAAAGGATTTAATTTAAAACAGGGAAAAAAAGTTTCATCAATATTTTGACATTTTGTTTGTTTCATGTTGAAAACAAAAAGAATCCTTTTGAAGTTTGCCTGCAGTTCTGTTGCTTAAATCAAAGCTAAGCCTTGAAAAATAGAAAAATGAAACTGGAAAGGAAAAGTTTGATTTACTGTTTATCAATTTTGACAGTTTGAAAATTTGTACATCTGATTGAAAATTTTATTTTGTTGCCTCTGTAAATTTGATGAATGAACCTTTATTCACCAAATTTACAGCAGGCAACAAAATAATTGGTAATGATCAGAGGAAAAGGTTATTTCAACACATAAAGTAGAAATTAGTTAAGGTTTGATAATGCAAAGGTCACCTCAAAATGAAAACATTGAAACAATGACATTTACACAAACAAACATAGTGTCAACATGGTCATTAAGTTGTCAACTGTCATGTGTAAATTTAAAAATAAACTGCTAAAAATAATGGATAAAATAAAAGATGAAAGGTTGACCTTGGGTAAATGGTCACCAAAAGGAAAAAAATAAAAATAATCTTGTGTAGTGTAGATTCCACCTATGTCAATCCAAGATGAACACCTCTAAAAGAGTCCCTCTGTAGATGTATTGTTACGTCTGTGGTCACAGCAGGTTTCTATTACCTTGACTGAGGGAGCCATGTTGATTTTTTTGTAATCGAGGTCAGCAAAAAAGCTGGCATGGCTAGAGATTGAACCCACAACCTTAGGATACCATGATCTTTCTCCCAATGCAAGTTCGCCAACTACAAGTCTGCCTAATCGAGTTTGCCAACTGTACCAGTTTGCCAACCATACCAGTTCGCCAACTGTACAAGTTCAATGAGTTCATAGTTCATAGTTGCATAGTAGTACCCTAACCTAACTTAGTTCGTAGTTGGCGAACTTGCATTGGGCAAACTTGATCGGGCCAACTTGCATTAGGCGAAAGATCAAAGATCAATGATGTTGGTTAAATATAATCTCAAATGACTTCTTTTTCTGGCAATTACCTTGAGCCTCTATAATCTGAGGATCTTTTAGTTGCAATAACTCTACTAAAAGAACTTTTTTTATTTATCAGATTCAAGGGTCTCAACAGGAGCTGGAAAGTCAAAAGCCCAAGCTCACTTGTCTGCTGAGGAAGAATACTACTACGCGTAAGACTATTAACAAATTGCACTTGCGAGTCTCATGTTTACACTTTTTGGCTGTGGAATAATCAGGTCAGTGTTTGATCCCAGGGGAAGCAGGATTTGGTTCTATGTTTCCTCACAAAGCGCAATATCTTATAAAACTTAATGTTGCTAGCGCACTTCAAATAAGTACCCTGACCTTCACCAATAAGTATTTAACTTAGCTACAAGCCAGTGCAAATCTGTTTTTGTGAAGACTAGAAAATAGTTGCTTTAAGCACACAAAGGGCAGCTTAGAATCACCTGTGACCAAACCTTGACCTTACAGATCTAATTGTACCCAGCCAATTAATGTAACTATAAATTTTGGTCAGCACCTTTTGAGTTCTCAATTTTTATCTTCGATTGCTCGTATGTTGATTTTTGACAGAAACGGTGAGGCTTGGGATTACAATTGTGATTACGAAGGCTGGTATCAAGACGAATACGGTGAGTGGCACCAGGATCCAGCCTACTACCAACACTATTACGAGCAGTACTATGCTGAGCAGCAGTCTGCTCAATCTACTGACCAGGCCAAAAATACAACAACAAAAAAGCACCAAGAGCTTAAGGTACGTTTGAGATCTCTTAACCTCAGTTGTTCAGTAAATTAAGCCATTCGCCAACTAAGAAAAAATAACAATCAATGAAGTAGTGCTTCTAGCTTGAAACATTTTTAAGATTTATAGTTGACCTCAAGAGCAGTTTGCAATTTTAACATGCAAGCTTATTTTGTAAATGATTTAGGATACAAAATATACTTAATTAGCTTTAACGTAAATCTCCTGATAGGTCTGTTTGGTTCGTGTATTCTTTTGGGGTCTTTCCATATATGTGACCATTCTGTGACTCCCTTTTGTGCTCAGAATGAATGCCTATATGCCCTCCGTTCATGCTTGCTTTTACTTATGAGAACGACCACATTGTAATTTATAAGTCAGCTAACAATTGAATTTCAAAGAGAAACAACGTGTGCTTTATTTTGGGAAGATATTCTAGTTAAATGGGCCTTGGCTTTGCCTGTGATTAAATTGGCTAGTCCATGATAACATTGGCTTCTCCGGGAATGGGGGGCTAAAACCAGACTTGAAAATCTCAATGAGCATGTAGAAAAGGCAAAAGCAAAATTTGGTGAGGTCAAGTTCACCGGTTCTAGAAGTGATGATCAGGAAAATACAGATACTGCGGGGTCGCCGTGGCAGATTGGCATGGTATCAGGGTGGGAATCTGAGGGTCTGGGGTTCAAGCCCTGGCCGACTCCAGGTAACCTTTGACCCTGGGTTGCCAAAAGATAACAAATGATTCCCAACCAAAACAGTGTTCCTTTAATGAATAAAAAATTCACATATAAATAGATAGCTTCCATGTTAACATGAAAGTTACAACATTGTCAAGACTCTAAAATGTTGATGGGTCAAGTAGATTTGTGTCTGATGAAATGCTGTAATAGAGGATTTGAAACCCTTTTATTTCTCCAGATATAAGATCTGTGTTCTTTGCTTTTCAATTATTTTTATACAGAAAAAAACCTTTTTTTCTTTGTTTTTCAAGGCTGAAAGCCGCAGTTCCTCTGCCTCTCACTTGGTTACATCTTCCAAAACTAAAGAATTGAAAGAAGCAAAAGAGTCAACACAGAAAACAAAATCAGCCAAAGTTTCAAGCTCCAATAAGCCTGGTGATAAGGTTGTAGAATTGAATAACAAGAAGAATTCTGGTGAAAGCAAAAAACAATCAATGACTGGAACAACACCAGGTATGTGTTTAATTTCACGTCACACATTTAAAACTGCGATGTTCACTGAAATTTTAAAAATAGAAAGAGTTATTTTGTTTTGGCCTATTTTGGCAGTGCCAGTGCAAACTTTTATTAGCAAAGTAAACACAAAATTTATTTGAATACTTCTTCTTTTTAAAAGTTTTTTGTGTTTGCTTTTTATGAAACTTTGAACAGAACTTGTTAGCATTAATTTTGAGGCACCATAAAAATAGATATATACAGATGAAACTGAATTTGAGAATATTTATGTTTACCTATCCCTTTTTAACTAGCAGAATGAAGTTTATTCAAAAACAAAAAGCACCAGAACTGTTTCAGAATTGAGATGAAAAGATAGCTTTTACTCTCAAAAATTGTTTTGTTTCTCTTATGGTGTCAATTGGCATTATTGGTATTTTTTTCCGTGGAAAAATACCAAACGTTCCCGAGCGGCCTATCTTATCCCACCACTCAATTTAACCAAAGCCGCAATCTTTTGACCCAACTAGCCCCACACCAAAGCATTTTTTCTCCTCTTAATGCTTAGTAATATTTGAGTAGACTTATTATTTGCACAACCTAGCTTAGTTGCGCTTGATTCGTATTTCTTGTACAACCTACTTTTGTAGCAATGATGTCATATTAGTAGATGCCATAACTAGTGGAACCATAAATGTCAAAACAACCCGATCTTAGTCACGCAACTTTAATAGCTATTTGCACTTAAACTCAAATCTCTCAGCTCCTAGACAAAAATTTGACCAACCAGTTTCACAACATTAATTAAAAAATCTTCAGGCCAAATTTCAATCCTTTAGCTTCAAAACTGTAGGAGGAGATAGTCATGACAGACTGATGAAATTTTATTTTTCCATGATCCCTAATAGAATTTCTAAACATACTCCCTTCGCTTCGCTTCGTTTGCTCGCTAGGGAGGGAAAAACATTTATCTTTTGACATGAGGAAAAACTCTCAACAGATTAATATGTGCCAGCCCAAAAATATTGGTGTAAATTAAAATGTTGGGGTTACCTTGGTCTAGTGGTCATGGCACTTGGCTGGGGAAATGAGGGTCATGGGTTCAAACCCTGGCAGAAACCTACAGGCAATCTTTGACTTAAAATTCTAACAAATATTCCAAGCCAGGTCAAAAAGTGTGCCTTTAATGATTCACTTTGCAAGGCGTACAATAAAAAATTAAAAAAAACATTTGTAAATTTTTTAATAGGTCATTTGGGTACAGGCTCTGACTACATCCCTTATGGGGATGTAAATGGTGAGGCTGGCTATTATGATGAATATGGTGCTGAGTGGCAAGAAGAGGGCTGGTACCAAGATGAGTATGGAGAGTGGTATCAGGATCCTGCCTATGCAGCTGCTCAACAACAGGTGAATTCATCAAATATTTTAGACCACTAGATCTTAGACCACAATTGCTAAGTCTTTTATTTAATGAAAATGTATTCTTTTTATTTTAGTCAACCTCAGTTGCTCCAACTGCCAGTGCCTCGGCTGCCTCAGAGGCAGGGGGAAGCTCAAAGGCTGTTGAGGGTACTGCCAAAACAAAAGCAAAGTCAAGCACAGATAAAGTCAACCAGAATGGCAAAGGGAAACAAAATGCAGCCTCAAAACCAGATAACTATGATGAAGGTATATTGAGAAACAAAAAAAAATGATCCATTTAGATTCAAGCATATTTTTTTCTTAAGGCTGGTATCAAGATGAGAATGGTGATTGGTACAATCAATATGATTGGCACCAAGATGAAAATGGTGAATGGTATTATGCAGATCAGGTATTAGAGAGCTGACATCCTCATATTGAGGTTTGAGTAATATAGTAAAAAATCATTTAAATTTCCAAAAGAGCTCCTATGAAGGATGGTACCAAGACTCCAATGGAGAATGGGTCAATTCTGGTGAAGCATCATCATCATCAACTGTAACAACAACAACATCAGCAGCATCTGGGTCACAGCCACAAAGTTCTAAACCTTCTAATGGCACAGTTATCAAACCTGCTGAGGGAAAGTCATTAAAAGAATCAGATACAGCTGCAGCAGCTTCAAAAGCTTCCATGCAGGTGATCAAAATGAGGAGAATATATTGGAATAATTTTGTCATAAAGTTTGTCAAAGCTAGAGATCCTTTTTGAAATAGCATTATTTAAAACACACACTGTTGAGCTTTCTGTAATTGAATTCTGAACCTTTAACCTTTGGGGAATATTTCCAAAATGTTAATGACTTTTCTGATGAATTCATAATGCTATAACAGTAAATTGAATCTATCATATTAAACTATATTTTAAATTAAAGTTATACTTTCCTTTGCCAACTCAATGACTTTCATAATGATCTTTTAATCACCACACCCTTTTGCTAGTCGACAACTTTAATCTGGCATTATCCTTTAATAATACCCCATACTATTCCTATCGAATACTAGCCACATTCCTTTCAAATATTGATTCATCTTGACCGCCAGAACTTTGAGATTGCCAAAATCAATTGATCTATGTTTCATGATACAAACCTGCCTCTTCCTCAAATATACAATTAGTATCCCATTGGCCTTTTCATTGATGTTCAAATCTCCTCACCCTGATTTATTATACACTATGAAGGTTTTAAATTAAAACTTTGGCACATCGGTTTGACAGGTTTTCAAAGGACTTTCAAGTCTTGGTGGAGGTCTCTTGGGTGCAGCTAAAAGTGCAGTGTCAGTTGCAGAACAAGCAGCAGAAAGCGCTGTGGCTGCTGGTGAAAAAGCCATAGAGGCTGCAGCAGAAACTGTGGCTGAAGTTGGTCCAACAGAGAAAACAGCACAACTTTTAAGTGAGAAGCTTACAGAAAAAGTCACACCAGCACCAGAAACCCAAGCAACCAAAACAGCAGCCCCTGAGCCATCCAAAAAAGAGAGGAAGAAACCAGTTGACTATGATGATTACTGGTATGAGGATGAAAATGGTGACTGGTACAATGAATATGACTTGTATGGCTGGGAGTCAGAGCCTGAAGAAACACCTGCAACAACTACAACATCACAACCTACAACAACTACTACAACCACAACTACAGCAGCAACCACAAGTGCCACAACAACAACAACTTCAACTGTGAAAGAGCCCGAAAAGGACACTAAAGCTGTTGAGGATGATTCTGCTGAGTTACATGACAGGTCCAAGCTTAGCCTGAAGCTACCCCCTCGTCCTGCAGACTATGATTTCTATTGGTACCAGGATGATGATGGTCAGTGGAGGAATGAATATGATGATCAAGTAAGCAAAAGTTTTTTCATGCAGTCTACATCAGATGAAGAGATCTTGGGATTGATGGCCACACATTTATTACTTTAGCACTTAACCTACATTTACTTACGCCCCCAAGAACACTTGATCACTACGTTCTGCTTTTTATGAATTTGAACTTACATGTGTTCGCTCAAGGAGGGTATGCATTTTTCAATGTTAGAAAAATACAAGTCAACTTATTATGGGTTCACTGTGGCTGAGAGGTCATAAGCACCTGATTGTGAACTAAGAGCAAAGGTTGTCGGTTCAACCCTTGCAGTGTCTGCAGTTTTTCAACTCTGGATTGCAAAAAAAAACTATAACAGGGCCCCAGCAGTTAGGGTAAAAGTAATCTGCAGTGATCATAGACTTCCATGGCGGGACACTTTTAAAGGTGCTGATTGTGTATCAACATCATATGAGTCTCCACTGCTCAAGATTATTATTACTTTTAAGTTTTTCCTAACAAATCATTTTTACCCCAACATAATATTTTGCTCATTAGTGGGGAATCTCTCATTAGACATGTTGATAGGCTCCAATAACTTTGAATGAGGTTAATTAGTTCACATGCAATCTTGGTTGTATAATTTTCAGTTTAACTAGCTGGTATAGATTGTTTAAGTCTTCAAACTGCATTATAAATTAAATTCACTTTTTTCAATAATCACTTTAAAATCAATCTCTATAGGGCTATGAATTTGCTGATGATAACTTTGAGGAACAAGATGTCAAACCTGTAGAGCCAGAGAGTCAAAAACCTCCAGTTCCTGCTACTATTTTGACAACAGACCAAGGGATGAAACTTTCAACTGATCAGACCGAGGATGGCTTGGCTAGCCTGAGCCCTAATGATGAAAATGTAGCTTATGATGATGGCATCTTTACCTATGATCAATATGGTAATGTGATTGGAAGGGTCAGAAAGATGTCTGCACGTCGTAGATGGCATTGGGCATTCACAAAAATTGTCCAGGTAGGCTTGAAATGGATTTTTTTCTTTTCATTCATCAACAAAGTTTTTAAAGTTGCCAGACAAAAAAACATCTGGTGTGAAATGCT
>Ga0194133_10007039_pt1 | contig 13596 bp, 11 predicted proteins | sample TA2KigOf40mmetaG_FD_155448 | JGI IMG/M metagenome (GOLD analysis project Ga0194133, IMG submission 155448) | Freshwater microbial communities from Lake Tanganyika, Tanzania - TA2015055 Kigoma Offshore 40m | ecosystem: Environmental > Aquatic > Freshwater > Lake | place: Tanzania: Lake...
AACCTACCTAACCTAGCCTAAACTAACCTAACCTAGCCTAAGCTAACCTAACCTAACCTAACCTAACCTGACCCAACCAACGACCCCCATCCCTAACCCTGCTGGGCGTGTTTCCCCTTCCCTTCCTAACCCTGCGGGGATGTTTCCCCCTCCCTTCCTAACCCTGTGGGATAGTATGCAAACTGGCATTAGGCAAACCGTCGTAGGCAAAATGATTTAGGCAAACCGTCATTAGACGAATTGACGTTTTCCCAACAAAAACAATTTTTGATTATCTTGGGCAAGTTTTCTTAATGTTGCAAGTCACTTGAACTTTTGTTATTCGATTTGAGATTGTCACAATAACGAAAAAAAGATTAGATGTCATTGACTTTTTTGCAAGTCAATACCTCTATTACAATGCACATTTTGTATTTGTATTTATTTCTTCTAGGCTTCACCTTACAATTAAATGACAAAAATGGCTCTTAATATAACTTTTTAAAAGTTGAGACATGGGGTGTTAGCATTGGTAATGATTTAGTTAAAAGTCAAATGGCAAATTTAACCAAAAATTATTATCATCATTTCTTTTGATATATTACAAATAATCTTTTCCCAAAGTCAAACAAATCCCTCGCCTGGCACAGAGTTGGATTTCCAAAATGATTTTGGAATGGGGGTTGTCAAAACTTTTCCATTTTTCTAGTTCAACCTAGAAACTTGTTTTGGAGTCTGATTTATCTGGTTTTGTTTCATGAGCTTCATAAAAGCAAAACTGGATCTCCACATGGAAACTAGGAAAGATTGAAGCACAAACTGGATGCTTAAAAGTAAACAGCAAGTTAAGTTGATTTTCGTCAAAGATATCTCTTTCAACGCCTAACTTTTTCATTTTGACAGTAATTTATATTAAGCTTTCTCACACAAAAAAAGCCTAATTTTCAAAACATCCTGGGGTAAAATAAATCAAAGTGGGTAAGATATGGGAAAATACTTTGACGTCATGGATGAAAAGAAGAAGTTAAGCAAAAAGCATCAAATTTAATCCCTTGATAAAATCATCACAATCAAGATGAAGTTTTAGAAATTATGATAATCATTTCAATGCTAAAAACAATTTTGTATCATTTTTCCAATTTTCCTATGAAGAAAAATTCATTTTTTTTACATCTTAATACCCAATTTAATTTCTTTCAATTTTACTGTTTTAGCAGAACCCCCAACAGCTTGGATTATAAAAAGTTGTTTATTTAGTGTCTTTCTATTTGTTTTATAACTTTTTGTAGATGTTAAACGTCATGGATGCGGATTGATCAGGTTTTGTCAGGTGCTTTGGAGCGCTCTATCTCAGATTCTAGTTTAACAAACTTTGCTTTGCTTCATTTGAGTTTCAGACATTGAAGTAGTTGGAACTTTAAGTCTCTGATACTCTTTACAAAAACTGGCCCAAAATGCCACTGTTTGGGTCCAAAAAAGAAGGTATTTCAATCAAAAATCATTTTTTCAAACAATAAAAATCAAAATTATTAAGTCATGATATATGACAATTCAAGTGATTTTCCAACTTAGAAAAAGATATTTTTCTTTTTTTTTCATTAGATCTACAAAATTGAGCTTAGAATGTTTATGATTTTGTGAAACTTGATATTTTTATTGTCCCTAAAATATTTTGACATTTGTCAAACAAATGGGTGGTTTGTCAAAGAGTAGATTTTCTTTGATTGAAAATGACTTTTGAAGATTTAAGTTTACATATTTGGTCTTTTTTTGCTAATTTGATTGATTGCTTTTTGCATATTTTCTTCCTTGCAAAAGTTTATCTCGAAAAAGCTTTTTGTATTTCTGTAACTGGGAAGATCAAAACTTATTTTTGAGGATTGTTTTGTAAATTTAAGGATTGTCATTGGTTTAAACATGAAAAGTTTTTGGCTCTCGATCAAATAATCCATGATTATCTATTTGATATAAAAGGGAAGACCTGGAGGCTATTGTTGTTCAAATAAGATTTTTTGTAAAATTCCAAGTTTTTGGTTACTAGGGAGAAATCTCAATGAGCTCAAACAGGAACTTGAGCTCGATGTCCACCGTGTTGAAATAACTGAGCTCTGCAAACGTTTTGGAACCAATCTTGAGCGTGGATTGACAAAAGCAAAGGCTGAAGATTCCAGAAGAGTTTATGGCCCAAATGCTCTGACTCCACCCCCAACTACTCCAGGTTTGAATAATATCTTAGACTTCATTTGTTTTTGTTTTTACTTAAAAATGACTCATCTTTTAGAATGGGTGAAGTTTTGTCAAAATTTGTTTGGAGGGTTTGCCTTACTTCTTTGGTTTGGAGCCATTCTTTGCTTCATTGCTTATTCAATTCAGGTAAACTTTGCTATGTCTTTGGGGTCATTGCAAACCCTGGGTTCCCACCAAATACTGAATACCAAATAAGTAAAATTTTAGATTCTGTATCCACTTTTTGATTTCAGGCCTCTGCTTATGAAGAACCTCCAGATGATAACTTATATCTTGGGATTGTTTTATCTGTTGTGGTCATTGTTACTGGTATCTTTTCATACTACCAGGAAAATAAGTCATCTCGAATCATGGAATCTTTCAAGAATATGGTCCCCCAATATGCTTTGTGCATTCGAGATGGTGAAAAATTGACAATTAAGGCTGAAGAACTTACCCTTGGAGACATTATTGAGGTCAAATTTGGTGATCGTGTTCCAGCTGACATAAGAGTTTTAGAAGCTAAAGGTATCCTTGTACTAAATTCTCTAAGCAAAGGCTTTTTCTTCAAACTCCCTCTTCTTTTTTAGCTTTTAAAGTAGACAATTCATCCCTGACTGGAGAATCTGAGCCCCAAGCTCGTGGACCTGATTTTACTCATGATAATCCATTGGAAACAAAGTTGGTTGATTCCAGAAGATAGCTTTAAAAGAAATGCTTCAAGTATTTTGATTTTTTTAGGAACTTGGCATTTTTCTCAACCAATGCTGTTGAGGGAACAGCCAGAGGTATGGTTGTTAACATCGGAGACAAAACTGTCATGGGTCGTATTGCTGGTATGAAATTTAAAAAAAATAGTGAGGATTGAGGAATTCTAAATATTCACCTAACCATTTTTAGGTCTTGCATCTGGACTTGAATCCGGAGATACACCCATTGCTAAAGAAATTGCTCATTTCATACATCTCATCACTGGAGTTGCTGTTTTCCTTGGTGTCTCATTTTTCATAATTGCCTTCATTCTAGGCTATCATTGGCTTGATGCAGTTATTTTCTTGATTGGAATTATTGTTGCCAATGTACCTGAAGGTTGGGTGATAATTTAAAGAGTGAAAAACCTTTTGATATCTTCAAGTCCCATTTTGCATTTAAGGTCTGCTTGCTACTGTCACTGTGTGTTTAACTCTCACTGCCAAGAGAATGGCTTCAAAGAACTGTTTGGTCAAAAATCTTGAAGCAGTTGAAACACTAGGATCTACCTCAACCATCTGCTCAGATAAAACAGGAACACTTACTCAGAACAGAATGACTGTTGCCCACATGTGGTTTGACAACCAGGTTCTCCGAATGGAAAATAATAAAGAATTTGTCAGTCTTGTCTAATGAGATTTCTAAATTAAAGATTCATGATGCTGATACATCTGAAGATCAATCTGGAACATCAAACTATAAGAACTTACCTGGTATGAATTTACCAATTTGACTAAAATCCAATTTTTCTCGAAATGAAAAGAGTTCTTTAAGGCTGGAAAACACTTGAGAGGTGTGCTGCACTTTGCAACCGTGCAGAATTCAAGCCAGGGCAATCAGGTATTCCTGTTCTTAAGAGAGAGGTGAACGGAGATGCTTCAGAGGCAGCTCTTTTGAAGTGCGTTGAACTATCATTAGGAGATACTATTAGTTTCAGAGGAAAACAGAGGTAAAAATTTAAACATTATTATGTAAACCATTTAAAGATTTTTTCTTTGATTTAGGAAAGTGACTGAAATACCTTTTAATTCAACAAACAAATACCAAGTGTCTGTTCATGAAAAAGATGATAAGAGTGGTTACCTTCTTGTAATGAAAGGGGCACCAGAGCGTATACTTGATCGGTGCTCAACCATTCTTATTAATGGGCAGGAAATTCCCTTGAATGACAAGTGGAAGGAAAACTTCAACAATGCCTACATGGAGTTGGGAGGCTTAGGAGAGCGTGTACTTGGATTTTGTGACTTGGCACTTCCAGTGAGCTCCTATCCTTTGGGCTTCCCATTCAACAATGAAGACGTTAACTTTCCATTAGACAATTTAAGATTTCTTGGATTAATGTCCATGATAGATCCCCCAAGAGCAGCAGTACCTGATGCTGTTGCAAAATGCCGTTCAGCAGGAATCAAAGTTATCATGGTCACTGGAGACCACCCCATCACGGCAAAAGCCATTGCAAAGTCTGTTGGTATTATTTCTGAGGGAAACAGAACTGTAGAGGACATTGCGGAAGAGCTAAACCTTCCTTTGAACAAAGTAAATCCGAGAGATGCCAAAGCAGCAGTTGTTCATGGATCTGAGCTTAAGGACATAACTGAGGCACAGCTTGATGAGATTTTGATGTACCACACAGAAATTGTGTTTGCCAGAACATCTCCTCAGCAAAAGCTTATTATTGTAGAGGGTTGTCAAAGAATGGGTGCAATTGTTGCTGTAACTGGTGATGGTGTTAATGATTCACCTGCCTTAAAGAAAGCAGACATTGGTGTTGCTATGGGTATTGCAGGATCAGATGTCTCAAAACAAGCAGCTGACATGATCCTTCTTGATGATAACTTTGCCTCTATTGTGACTGGTGTTGAGGAGGGTCGGCTTATTTTTGACAATCTCAAAAAGTCAATTGCATACACCCTCACTTCCAACATTCCAGAAATCTCTCCATTCTTGTTTTTTATTTTGGCTGATGTACCTCTTCCATTGGGTACAGTTACTATTCTTTGCATTGATTTAGGAACTGACATGGTTCCTGCTATTTCAATGGCTTATGAGGGGCCAGAATCAGATATCATGAAGCGGCAACCAAGAAATCCATTCACTGACAAGCTTGTAAATGAGCGCCTTATTTCCATGGCGTATGGTCAAATTGGTATGATTCAAGCATCTGCTGGATTCTTCACCTATTTTGTCATCATGGCAGAAAATGGGTTTTTACCATCAAAACTCTTTGGTTTGAGGAGGTATTCATGAGTGACATATACATTCAAATGAAGTAGTTGAGAGTTATCATTTCACTAGGTCTTGGGACTCTCTTGGAATCAATGATGTCGAGGATTATTTTGGACAAGAATGGACTTATGCTGAGAGAAAGAAGTTGGAATACACTTGCCATACAGCTTTCTTTGTTTCAATTGTGATTGTCCAGGTAAAAAGTTGTAATGGTTATACAAGAATCAGACTTCTGATTATGCAGTCAAATGTTATGTTCCCAATTTGTCTTTTAGTGGACCGACCTTATCATCTGCAAAACTCGAAGACTGTCGGTGGTTCAACAGGGCATGAAAAACTGGTTTTTGAACTTTGGCTTGGTGTTTGAAACCTGTCTTGCAGCTTTTCTCTCTTATACCCCCGGGATGGACAAGGGACTTCGCATGTACCCACTCAAGTTCACTTGGTGGCTGCCAGCCTTGCCATTTTCTGCTCTTATCCTCCTTTACGATGAGACTAGAAAGTTCATCCTGAGAAGCCGTCCCCCAGGCAGCTGGATCGAAAGAGAAACCTATTATTGATTTTCACAAACCAATGGTGTCTTTGATTGGTAGTCTATTCTGTTTTAGTACCCATTTTTTGTATTTAATTTACTGAATGTGTATTAATATGAATTGCAACTTTTCAAGGATACTTGTGATGAAAGTTGAATAAAAGCATAGTCAATCTTAAATGGCTTTTCCATTCCTTGATCAATGTTAACTCTGCATCAGGTGTGCTTTCAAAGCTCGGGGCTTTGGGTGCCATCTAAAATTCCTTTGAGGTTCGCAAATAACTCCCATTTTCAGATTTTATATCTTTTCACTTGACACTACGAAATCTACAATGAGACACTCATAAATTGGTATATAATTCACGTATTCATGGTTGTTATGGCACCTTTGTAATAACAAGAAACTTTTTTGGTTGGGTCAATAACAATAATGTATCTTCTCATGCTCCTCAACCAACTACCAACCTCAACTCTTTATGCATTTACATGGGTTGGATTTAACTGGAAAATGGAATTTATAATATAGAATAAGTTACTTAATTCTTAGGTAAGTTTGTGAATCAACAAGGCATAAAATGAATAATTGCTACACACCTGTTCGGAATGATTTACTATGCCTCTGTAGTGTGGCTGAATGAACTTACCACAGTTAAAATTGTAAACACTTTGGATAGCATACACCACAAAGGTCTTTGTATTGCAGCAAAGGATTATTTTACAACCCTAAGCTGCCAAAGACTCAATGACATTTTCCACCGAGCAACTCCCTACAGATGGATACAGTATTCTAAGGCAAAGATGCCACTTACAATGTTATGACAAAATCAAGAGGGTCCCCTGATCTCATCCCTACTCAGAAATAAACTGTATATTAATGATCGGAACCCAAACAAAATATCAATTCACGACACTTGCTGATTGAAAGTTGGAAGGAATTCATTCCACAATAGGCTCAAATGTTTGAAAAGCATCAACTTCAATTGGAAGGATGTCAGTCCTGATACACTGAGGAAAAACCTCAAGAAAACTTTTTTCAAACAAAGATAAAAGTGCTCTAATATTTACATGCTCATGTTTATATTCAAAAGTTCATTCGCTGATTTGCTGAATGTTTTGATCGTAATCCCACATATACCTGTAATTTTGTTGTATTAGTTTTTTATCACCACTCTTAAAAAGGTTCTTATCTGTTATAATGGAATCAATGGAGCGATTTGATATACAAATGTGAATACAAAACTGTCTTGGGCTCAAACCAATGGATTTAGCAAACAACAAGATACAATTCACTTAAAAGTTTCATACAAATTGACCCCAACTGGGTAATAAAATGAAGAAATGTCATCAAAATTAGTGTTAGACCTCAAATTTTAAGATATTAGTAATTATATTATGTAGATTTACAAAATAGTTAGACATTGCCAAAAGGTTTAAATCTGAGAAAGTACAAACTATTTAACAAATCAGTTGATATTCAGATGATTCAAAATTTTGGATAATTCTAAGTACAATTGACCAGGAAGAATTTTAGTTTTTCCCCTAGTTTTCATTGAGAGGAATTTCTCACAGAACTAGATGGTTTCTATTGAAAAACTGGTTTAGGGGTGACTCCAGTTGGTTGTAAACAAAACCTAGATTCCACTTGAGTTCTCCAAATGGTGCTCTTCACGTTTGTCAAAAATGACATAGTTTGGTTTGTACTCTAAACTTCAATATCACCTGCAAAAATGATTTAAATTATGTTGTTTTGAATAGTTACAGAAAGTTTTAAAGAATAAGATAACAATGAAAGTTTTCTTCGTTCTTAAATCTACTTACAAAAAGTTATTCATTCCCAGTAAACTTAATCATGCTAAAAAATGATTTAACTAAAAATCTGAAAAAGATAAATTTTCTGATAAACGATTTTTTTGTTCTTAAGATTTTAATATTATCTCAATATAGTAAAAAATTATTTCAAGTTGATCCATTTTTTCAATCTTTGAAACTTACAACAAGAAAAAAAAGTTGAAAATCTTTTGTTTTCGATTTTTGCAACAATTCTTTTTGTTTCTTAAAGTTGAAAAAATTATCCTATTTTCAAGAATTTTTTGGCAAAAGACAAAGCTGGAACAAAAATCAAAGGCTTTATTTTAACTGGACATGCATTTTAGAAAAATATTATTTTCGGCAAAAATCAATGCTTATATATGTTTTTATTTTTGATCAAATTTTGTTGAGAAAAATTTATAAAATTTGTAAACTTAGTTTTAGCACGAAGGGGTGTTTCCAAACAATAGTTTTGGAACCAAAAACGAAGGAGTTTGCGAGACAAAGATTGAAATTTGAGCAAAGGGGGAGAAGGAACTTTGAAACCTGCAACTATAAATGAAATGAATTTTCGAAACTGGTCTCAAATCAAATTGACCTTTCGGTGGAAGCGTCACTTACCATTACAGACTGAATGTTTTGGGCAAATTTCAATTTCAACAAGATGCCTATCATCTCAAATGTAGAACTTGGATTTAATGGAGGACCAACATTGTAAGTAGAGCTGTTCTTCTTTGATCAGAACTTGAATTCTAAACTGAAAAAAATGGTCATTTTAATGTAAATGTTGAAGAAGAATCCTTAAAAATAATCAAATCCACCTTATCTTTTTTGCTTTTATCTTAAAAAAACTTTACCCTTTTAATTTTAAATTAATTGCCACAAAATAAGCATGTTCTGTTCAAAATTAAATTTTTATTTTTTTAAACATACCTGCTGAGGATGTAAATAGATCAAATATCTCTTTTTCTCTCTCAAACTACATCAAGTTTTTTTTCTCAAAATTACTGTATTGTTAGATTTCATGTCAACTCTTATTCAGGTTTTCATTGATCAGGTTATTACCTATTTTTTTACTTGATCCATCACTGGCAAGTTTTGTCAGAAGTCACTGAAAACGACAGAGAAAGGATCGATCTGTACTTTTATACATTAAAAAGTATATTTTAAAGTGAGGGAAAAGGTTAAAAAAGATGCTTTTGTGTCAATTTCTTCGTCTTGGCGCCAGCGCTGTAAAATCTTCATCAATCTTTAAAGAACCTTTTTTGTGTTGTTCGTGTAGCTTTGGGACTATACCATCAAGTAGGCTACCTGCCAAACATGAAGCCCCAACTCGAGTTGTTCATGGTGACTGGGATGCCCTTCCTAAGGTGGTTAAAACTTGGGTCACAACTCAGGTAAGAATTACTGGCTGAAAATGATTTTTCCCTCACCACTTGATGGCCAATCTTGTCAAATTCTCCAAGATTGAGCTTTGCAAGCCAGATGGACTTCATATTATGGATGGAAGCGTTGAAGAAGATTCTCAAATCAAAGAGCAATTAGTTATGTCAGGAGTCTTGATTCCACTTCCAAAATATGACAATTGTTTCCTTGCCCACACTGATCCAAGGGTAATAAAACTTGAACTTTTAGAAGCTGAATTACTTGAAGATTGACTCAGGAAGGATCTTTCTGTAGGATGTTGCCAGAGTTGAATCCAGAACAGTCATCTCAACTCCACAAAAGTTGGAGACAATTCCAGAAGCAAAGGATGGAGTTGTGGTGAACATGAACTTTATTATCTTGTCTAAACTGGACTTTAAGCTACTTGAAATGACCAAGATTACAATACAATAAATTGCCCAGAATACTACAGAGGGCAAAGTGACCTTTCAAAGGGTCACCCTAATATTCTTTACCTTTTCGCAAATCTGCCCTTCCTTTACAATACTTGAAGCTATTTCTAACAATTTTGTTGTAAATAGAGCTTCTTCTTATTTTCATTGGCATTTTTGCAAGGAAAATCTTTTGAAGTTGTACTTTTGGTTCCATTTAAGCTTAATTGCTGACACTGAAGTTGCCAAAAGTTAGTAATGTCGAACAATTCTTACTTTAAATTCAAAAGAATTAGCTTTTATATTAATATGAGGAGCTAAATTAGTCAAGAAGGAGGGTGTCTGCTCATTTTTGACTTTCAGGAATCAAATTTTAAGTGAATTTTAGGGCCAATTAGGATATTGGATGTCTCCTGAAGCTCTGGACGAAAAGATTGACCAATTATTTCCAGGGTGCATGAAAGGTACTCAAAAGATTACAAGAATGAGCAAAGAAAACTAATTCTGCACATTCATTGCGATCAGGCCGGCTAATGTACTTAGTGCCATTCAGTATGGGCCCCATTGGTGGTCCTTTATCAAAGAATGGAATCGAATTGACAGATTCACCCTATGTGGCTGTAAGCATGAGGGTCATGACCAGGGTTGGATCAAAAGTCTTGGACTGTATAAGGAACAAAGTAGAATTCATCAGGTATTCGTTTGAAATTTAGGTTTCTCAGATCCAATTAGAATTGTTCAGTGTTTTTCAGATGTCTTCACTCAGTAGGATGCCCACTTCAACTAAGAGAGAAGGATGTAGCTTGGCCTTGCAATCCGGAAAATGTGCTGATAGCTCACAAACCAGCCTCAAATGAAATAATTTCATTTGGCTCAGGCTATGGAGGGAATTCTCTTCTTGGAAAAAAGTGTTTTGCTTTGAGGATAGGATCTGCCATTGCAAAAAGAGAGGTAATTAGCACTTTGAACTAAAAAAAATTCTTCTGACCTGTTTTAGAGGAATCAACATCACAGCAAAAACCTAACTTTGGCTAAAATTATATGAAAACTGGGGCATTATGCTTTGATACCTTTCTTTATGATAATGAATAACATTTATCAAAATTTTAGGGTTGGTTAGCTGAGCACATGCTCATCATGGGACTGAAAAGGCCTGGAGAGAATGAAAATCAAAGGAGATACATTTGTGCAGCATTTCCCTCTGCTTGTGGAAAAACAAACTTGGCAATGTTACAGCCTGCCTTAAAGGGTTACGATGTGTCCTGTGTAGGCGATGATATCGCTTGGCTGAGATTTGATACAAACGGAGAACTTGTAAGATATAATTTTACAAAAAGTTAAGAATCGTACAGTCATAAAAGACTATAAAATAGCGAGCCATCAATCCGGAAAATGGTTTTTTTGGAGTTGCTCCTGGGACATCAGAAAGCAGCAATCCAATTGCCATGAAATCCATCTTTAAAGATACAGTTTTTACAAATGTTGCATTAACTGAAGATGGTGGTGTATGGTGGGAAGGAATGACCAAGAAAATTCCAGGTTTGCAAAAAGTATTTTTTCCTGTAGGTAAAAAAAACATTTCTTTGAAATTAATTTCTTTAAAGATACTTTAATTGATTGGACTGGAAAGGAATGGACACCAGGTTGTGGGAGACCAGCTGCTCACCCTAATTCAAGGTAAAGCTTACATTGGCTGATATTTTTTGGCTGATAATTTGGATGAATGAAAATTTTTTATAACATATAAGGTTTTGTGCTCCTGCAAGCAACTGTCCAGCACTGGACAAATCCTGGGAAGATCCCAAGGGAGTAAAAATTGAAGCAATTTTATTTGGTGGTCGGAGACCTGGTAATCACTAATGTTTTATGCCTTTTGAACTCTTTTGATGATATTATCTTATTACTCAAGTTGGAGTCCCCCTTGTTTTTGAATCATTTGACTGGAATCATGGTGTCTTTCTTGGAGCTAGCGTTAAATCTGAGGCCACAGCAGCTGCTGAACACAGTGCTAAGACAGTGAGAATATTTAACTTATAGCAATTCAGTTAATAACTAAAATCTCAGACCATTTATTAAATTAGGTGATGCATGATCCCTTTTCAATGAGGCCATTCTTTGGTTATAATTTTGGAAATTACCTTTCTCACTGGTTCTCTTTTGGCAGAAAATCAACTCTAAAACTGCCTAAAATTTTCATGGTCAATTGGTTCAGGTTAGTTAAATTGGGTGTTGCAAAATAATTGCATTATCAGATGATTGAAATATCAAACCTTTAGAAAAAATCCTGAAGGTGACTTTTTGTGGCCTGGATATGGTGAAAACATCAGAGTTCTCGACTGGGCTCTCCGTAGATGCGACAGAGATGACCAAATAGCTATCCGGACACCAATAGGGTATGTTCCAAAACCAGGTTCACTTAACTTGGAAGGTCTGAAGCAGAATGTAGACCTCGAGCTTCTTTTCTCAACACCTAAGGATTTTTGGGTAGAGGAAACTAATGAGTTGAGACACTACTTCAAAACACAGGTAAATTTGTGTAATATTAACTAGGATTTAAAGGTTCACTTTTGATTAAAAATTTCTCAAATAATGCTTTTTAAAGGTTGGTGAAAGCCTTCCAAAGGAGATTGCTGATGAAGTGGAAAATCTTGCCAAACGATTGGAATCATATCAAGAAGAAGAGGCAGCAAAGAAAAGTATTTTAGATTGATTTCATGATGTTTACTTTTCTGCTGTTAAAAATGAATTCTGTACTAAATTAATGCAAATAAATTGCTTAACATTGTTTGAAAAAAGTGGATCTATGGGCCACATCCGAGAATATCCTTATTGCTATAGCAACCTTGATTCTCAGGGTGTAGAAAAGTTATCAGATATTCAAAATCTCTATTTTTAAATGAGGTTTTTTGAGAAAGACATCTTGCATTGAATAGTCAATTTTTATTCAAGAGGGATTTTGATATTTAAACAAAGGCTGCTTCTGCTTTTGCTGCCATGATTCTCTCCAAATCCCTCTTTGCCTTTTCTATAGCCTCCAATACAAGTAGCTCTTCATAACAGCTTTCTTGAAGTTCACGGAAATCATCAGGCAACAGCATTCCATGAAGAAGTGTTTCAAGATCCTAGTGAATTTTAAATTGACATGTTTAAAGGTGTATCAGTCAAATGTGTTGAAATTAATCATGTTACCAATTTTACTCCAAACTTTGTAATTTTGTTGTGATAGTGAATAACATGAGACAGCTTGGGATTTGCCATGCAAAGTTTTATCAATATCCCATCTCTTTCACTTTTTTTCTCTTCTTCTGTTTTGATTTTGGGTTCCTCAATTTTTTTCTCAACAACTGCCGTGTGTTTTCGAGAACGACGTTTCTGTCTTCTTAACTCAGCCTGGAATACTTTATGCTCTGTAAAATAAAAACTTGGGTATTTTAAAAATGTTTCTGAAGGTGCAACTTGGTTATACCCTCAATCCTCTCTGCAGGTATTTCTATGGGTTTGGTTATCACCTCTTCTTTGATTTTCATCAGGGGCAAAGTGGGTTGCTTGGAACCAGATCTCCCTATCAAGAAAGAGCAATAAGTTTGTCAAAATCAACCAAACTAGGAATCTGGAGCACTTCGAAACCGATAAAAGCTGCCTTTTATCAGCTGGATTTTTTAAAAATAATTCTTTCACCTGTGCTAAAAAGGCTTTCAACAAAGTTATTGGTCTTTTGATAATTCAACAAATTCTTTGAGATATTTGTGAATCTTTTTCTTTTCCCAGCTGCAGGTTCTTTTGGACTCATTAATCTATCAAATACATCAATGGCAGCAAAGTCAGGTATCAAGCGTAGAACCACAGTTGAACGACTTGAAGTTCTGGGTCTCCTAAGGAAAAAAATCAAGTCATTTAAAATCAGGATCGTTGTGGCTTAGTGGCATATGGCTCAGTATTCAAGGGTCATTTGGTTAAGCCCATTTTGAAGTAATATCACAGTAGTGATGGGTCTGGGGCAAAAATTTTTAACCCGGGTTGGGTCGGGTCAATTTTTGAGGCTCGGGTTGGGTCAGGCCAGCCATTTATGGTTTGGGTTTGAATTTGGAAAATTTCCCCTAAAAATGTCAATTTTTTTCCCTTCGGGTCAAAAAAATCTCTTTGGGTCAGGTCAGAAAGTACCCGGGTCGAAGGCGGGTCAGCCTCTTATTTACTGCGGGTCAAAAGTAAGCTCGGGTCTGGTCTGGTCTGGTCTGGTCAGGGCTCATCTCTATATCA